>Ga0209417_1001766_pt1 | contig 38063 bp, 33 predicted proteins | sample RifGroF2_FD_184002 | JGI IMG/M metagenome (GOLD analysis project Ga0209417, IMG submission 184002) | Groundwater microbial communities from Rifle, Colorado, USA - Groundwater F2 (SPAdes) (version 2) | ecosystem: Environmental > Aquatic > Deep subsurface > Groundwater | place: Rifle, Colorado... | reverse complement strand
AAGCCGCCTATGCCGTAGGCTATGAAGACAGCAGTTACTTCTCCAAAGCCTTCAAAAAATATTTCGGCAGAAAACCCAGCGAGATCGTCTCTTAAACAGGAGGCATGTTTTCGTTCAGGGGCTGGGCTTCTATTGCGGTGGGGTTCCGGTGGCCTATCATGTCGATTTTTTTCCAGCGGCCTGATTTGAAGCGCCAGAAAAAAACAGCCGCTTCTATAAGTATGTAAACAGTCATATATATCCATATCGCCAGAACGGACGCATGAAGAAATTTTATCATTATAATGACACCGGGCACCAGGATAAACCAGTTCAGACCGGCGCCTATGAAAAGGATGGCCTTGGTATCGCCGGCCCCCCTTAACGCTCCCATGAAAATAAATTTCGTCGCGTCAAAAAAGTTGAAAACGGCGGCGCAGAAAAGAAGATGGCGGCCCAGCTCGAATATCTTTTTAAAATCGGCATCGCCCATATTCCCCTTCGGCGCGAAATTATTCATCAGCCATGATGGAAGCAGCACGTACACCGAACAGGCACACACCATATACGCAATGGACATTATCCAGGCCCTGTACGCGATTTTTTCGGCGGTAACCATATCGTTTCTTCCAATGTATTGTCCGGCCTTGATGCCTGTAGCGTCCATCATGCCCAAAAGAGGAAGAAAGCTCAGATTGTTGATGGAAAGCACTATCGTCGCCGCCGCCAGCGCCTCTATTCCCAACGCTCCCATCAGAAAAGCAAAAAAAGTAAACGCCCCGACTTCAAGAAAGCATTGCAGGCCGGAAGGAGTACCGAACTCGAAAAGTTTTTTTATGTCCGGAAAACTGAAGTTTCTGTATTTGCGGGTCGGATGTTTCCATTGTTTCTGAAAGATGAAAACCGTAAAGATAATCAGAAACGATATGAACATACTGATGCTGGTCGCCAGCCCCGCTCCCGCGATGCCCATCGCAGGAAACCCGAATTTGCCGAATATCATTACATAGTCAAGAGCTATATTTATGCCGCAGGCTATGGTATTTATTACCGCCGCGTACCATGTTTTGCCCTGCCCTGAAAAATACGCGAAAAAAGCCGCCCCCATGCATACAAAAGCCCCTCCCGGAAGAAGCGTCAGAAAATATTCTTTCTCCCTCTTCACTATTTCCGCTCCGTGAGCGCCGAGCTCTATGGCGTAAAGCCCTATCCATGGCGTAACAAAAAGAATTACGACAGCCGCGCCAATCGCAAGATAAAAACCGTTCCAGGCTGCCCTTACACAGGCTTTTCTGTCCCTCCTTCCGAAATACTGCGAAACCAGCGCCGAAGTGAAATTAACCGTAACCATGAAAAACGAAAACAGCGTAAACGAGAGAATCCCGGCAGGCAGGGCGGCAGCCACGTCCTCAGATGAATTGAGCGCCAGGAATTTCCTGTCGCAGAACTGCATCACCGAATGGCTCGCGCTGAGTATTATCAGAGGATAGGCCACAAGAAAAATTTCATTGAAGCCGCCATCGCATGTAAATGATTTTTTTACTTTGTCAAACATTATTGAGACCGATGAAAAGATTTTAAATAATCCGGGATGATTAAGATATGCCTGAAACTCTCAGAATAAAGAAAGATAAGCGGCAAAGACACCCAAAAAACTTATTCGGTTAAAATATACGCTGTTTCATGATATTCAAAAAGCTTTTATTCCGCTTCGCTCATAAATGAGAGAAACTCTCCGGCCCTATGATGCCATGTGTGTTTTGTCTGGCACTCCTCATAAGAGGTTTTCAAAATACGCTCTCTCGTGGCATCATCTTTCAGCAGTGAAGATAATATTTCAGGAAGCTTGTCTATCTGTGTCCATCTGTAAAGAATTATATTTTCCCGGTCAGTGAAATTTTTGTTCAGATACATATTAAAATCATTTACAGAAACAGAGCCGTTCAGCATTGAAGAAAAAACCCTTTCATGAGATCCCGGCACAGAGCATATATTTAAAACCGCCTTGGCCCTGCGCATTTTTTCAAGCGTCTGAACAAAAGGCGCTCCCGGAAATACCCTGTGACATTTGAACATTCCGTTTTCCCAGCCTTTCCCATGAATATCCACGCTTACTCCGGCATCGTCGAGCAGTTTGAGTATTTTTCTCCTCTTAATCGCCCTGACCAGAAACTCTACAAACGAAATTATGGGACACATATTCCTGAAAAGCTCATTGTTATCCAGAAGTTCAAAACCCGAATTGCGGGCATGTTGCAGAAAAACTTCCTCCGTGGACACCGTATCCATTGAAAGGATTATGTCTACAACTTCTTCCGTAAAAATTTTTGAGGACGGGCTCAATTGTCCTATGAGTCCGCGATAGCGTGCCTCATCAGAGTAAGTGCAAGTACCGGGAAAGAAAATACCGATGTCTTTCGGAGGAGGACTTTCAGGGTCAGGCAGACGCGTTCCGCCGTGATGAAGCAAGCCCACACGCCTCTCAAGCCTGAAATATTTTTCAAGAAAAACCTTATGGGATGCGTCACAGCAGAAAACAGTCATGTCCCTGATATTTCCGATAAGTCTCGGAATATGATGGGCCGGATGATCAACAAGCACCGCGGCAAGCGGGATATTCAGTTTATTAAAAATATTCTCGCCGTCAATGGAAATATCGGAGCCTATTCCGTTAAAGGCGAGGACAAAAGAACAGCCTTTTCGCAGTTCACTGTAAAGCTCTTCAACGGACGGCTTGTCGATGAAAACAGTTTCACAGCCATGCGCGGCAATTCCCTTCCCGAGTTCTTTGGCAAAAAAATTTGTCGCGTCATATATAAAAGAACCCAGAAGAATTATAATCTTTTTCCCGCAGAATTTATTCTCAGTTTTTTCCATAATATGATTAAAATAAATCTGCCGGGAATTAATGCAATCCGAAAGCTTAAAAAGTTTTCAGTTCTGCCGTAGCGCTTCAACGGCATTGAAAATTCAGCGTTTCGTGCTAGTTTTAGTCTTTTACAATTCCAACTAATCTGAATTGAATGTTATGAAAGACAGCGAAGGAATAGTCATACCTAAAAATTATCTCTTCGGCGAAACCCCCGAAGACGCCCTGCCGCTCGACTGCGGAAAAAAACTTTACCCTGTCAACATACGTTATGAAACATACGGCCATCTTGATGAAAATGGGAAAAACGCCATCCTGATACTCCATGCTCTTTCCGGTGACGCCCATGTCGCCGGACATCACAAAGAAGATGATAAAAAACCGGGCTGGTGGAATGAAATGGTCGGCCCCGGAAAACCTTTTGACACAAAAAAGTACTTCATTGTGTGCAGCAACATAATCGGCGGATGCAGCGGCTCAACGGGGCCGAGGTCGGTAAATCCCGCCACCGGAAAACGTTATAATATGACTTTCCCCGTCATAACGATAGCCGACATGGTCAGAGCGCAGCGCCGCCTGATGGAACATCTCGGCATTAAAAAATGCCTGCATTCCGCCGGCGGCTCCATGGGCGGAATGCAGGCATTGGAATGGGCTTTTTCGTATCCCGAATGCGTCCAGAGCGTAATAGCCATAGCCACTACCTCAAGGCTCTCCCCGCAGAGTATAGCATTCGACTGGGTCGGCAGGGAAGCCATAATGAGCGACCCGAACTGGCAGAACGGCAATTACGAGGACACCCTCCCGGAAAAAGGACTTTCGACTGCCCGTATGCTTGCCCATATCACTTACCTCAGCGACGAGGCGATGTACCGCAAATTCGGAAGGAAACTTCAGGAATCGGAAACTTATTCTTTTGATTTCACGAGGGATTTCGCAGTGGAAAGCTATCTCGAATATCAGGGACATCAGTTTGTGGAACGCTTTGACGCGAACAGTTATCTTTACATAACCAGAGCGATGGATTATTTTGACGTCTCGGCAAAAACAGGAGGCAATCTGACAAAAGCTTTCTCCGGAATAGAAAGCCAATTTTTAGTCGTCTCATTCACAAGCGACTGGCTTTTCCCCACATATCAGTCAAAAGACATAATAACCGCCCTCCTCAATAATGGAAAAGACGCTACTTACTGTGATATAAGCTCAAGTTACGGCCATGACGCGTTCCTGCTGGAAGTCGATACTCTGGGCAGACTGATTTCAGACTTCACCAATAACCAGTACATGGAGGCGCTGAATGGTTGAAAAACTCAGACAGAACCTATCCCGCCGGAGCGACCTTGTCATAATCGCTGACATAATTCCGAAAGACGTACGGATACTTGACCTCGGCTGCGGCGAGGGAACGCTCCTCAGACTGTTGAAACATGAAAAAAACGTCAGAGGCCTGGGCGTGGAAATTTCACAATCCAAAATACTCGAAAGCGTCGAAGGCGGTATCAACGTAATCCATTGCGATTTGAATGAGGGACTCAGTCTTTTTGCGGATAATTCCTTTGATTTCGTAGTCCTGAGCCAGACGCTTCAGGCACTGAAAAATCCCGATCTGGTAATGAGCGAAATGGTGCGTGTCGGCAAAAAAGGCATCATCAGCTTTATCAACATCGGCTATTTCATGGCCCGCTTTCAGTTGCTTCTCAGAGGAAAAATGCCGGAGACGAAAACAATCCCCCATCCCTGGTACAACACTCCCAACATCCATCTGGCGACAATAAGGGATTTCAGGGAATTATGCAGTGAAAGAAAGTTGAAAATCGACATGGAAATCCCCACCGGCTCGACCTTTGACATTTTCGCTGGAATATGGCCTAACCTTTTCGCGCAGAACTGCGTCTTTGTCATAAGCAAAGAATAGTTAATGTCGCAAATCTTGTTCTGATGCTTCAAATTGAACTGAAAAAATTGCGGGGCAAGAATGAACTGCCTCATGAGCTTTGCCCCGAGATATAAATAGTCAGTTATGAGAAATTAAGCGGAGTCAGGCCCGATACGAGTCATGATCAGCAGGTTCAGGGACGTTCAAGACACAGGGATGCGGGACGCCAGATGCCACCGGCGCCACCAGAATCATGAACCGCGACCGCAATCAGGTGTTTTCCCGGCGTCAACATATTCGTAAGATCGAATCGACGTTCGGTAATCCATCCATTTGGTTCTTTCTTCGCGTCCCATGTGTATTTTGCGACGAGCTTTCCATCACAGAAAAGCCGATAGCTTTCGTCCACGGCTCCCAGCACGAGGATGATTCGACCGTTTTTCCAGTTTACCGGGACCTCGACACTCCGGCGATAAAAGCCCCATCCGTCATAACCTCCAGTCATCGGATATTTTTCGGTCCCAAACCCCTGCTTTTCCCAACTGGTGCCAGTGGTGATGGAAGTCCACTTCGAAGTATCGAAATTCGGCGAGGCAAAGTGTTCCATCAAACCGGGAATGTCAGTACTGAACTTCCAGCCGTCGAGCAGTGAAATCTGGTCTGCCGGAGGCGGACGGCACAAGCTATCGTAAAGATTATTTACGCTTTGTTCCCAAGAAAGATTATCACCTATCTTATCGAACGGTGCAGAGGGAATCCCTTCGTGATTCCGATAGCAGGTCATGAAAGCCTTGCGCTTTTCAATTGCCTTTATCGCCTCTTCCAGAAGCGTTTTCCTGTCCCCGTTCTGATCGGCCTGGCATATGTTCGTAATTGCACCGGCGCGGATCAATGCCTTGTAATACTCGCAGTCGATTTCCGCAGCTTCGAGTCCAACGCTGATAAATTCTATACGGGCAAGTTCAGCGGGATTGCCTTTGGCCACCCTAGCGGCTTGGTCAAGAAGTTGTTTCCCGTGGGCAATCGCTTCGGGCGACATGATCGCAACCGAACCGAGGAGGTTGGCTGGCCAATAGTTTCCGCCAGTCTTTTTGATTTCGGCAGAACGCTTTTCGAAGTAGTCGTAGTAGGCACGGATATATTTTTGCGATATGGGCCAACCCGCTGCGTAGTATTCGTCGAGAATCTTTTCAAGAGATGCTTCCGGATTCCATAACAGCCGGGCGTAGACATATTGCGTTGGCCCCCAGAGAGCATAGGCCCGGGCGTCGTCACCGCAATTGGTAATGCCCTGAAAATTTTTGAATGTGTGATAAAGACTTTTGATTACGGAATCGACTAGATGTGGATAGGGGTAAATAACCATTCCTCGTCCACTGCCGGGATAATCCCGGAGTACCAACTTCTCAGTCTTTTTGCTCCAGAGTTCCATGAGTTCGTTGAAGTGGATGGCATCGGACGGCACATAACACCACGGAATACCTTTGGCGATAGCGATGATTACCTTGTCGTCCAGCTTTGCAATATGTTCCGGCGGGTCAGTGTAAAGGCCATATGCGTGAAGTGCTACTTCTTTGGGAGAATTTCGACGACGGAGCTCGGCGGCAATTCGGTTGGCCAGTGTGAACATACGACCTGAGACACAAAGCTTCTCTCCCATGTTGGTGAAACGTGAGACCTGACCGCCATCAAGAGCTTTGCAGGCAGCACATTCGCACCAACCACTGCCGTCATTGGCATCAGCCGAAAAGAAGTCCTCATAGACCGGGTGCTTGATTCCCCAGTCAGTAAAAAGCCCCGGCAGGTCGGGATTGGAATGGCAGAGCTTCCAGCGGGAACGGCCACTGACCGGAGGCGCTTTACGGATCCCGTTTACAAGCGCATAGTATTCGGGATGAGTCTTAAAAAGTTTCGTGCCGACCACCCTGGCAGATGCATGGGAAAAAGTCCCAAGTTTGGTACACCCTAAACCGTTAAAGCGTCCCCAACGCACTGCGGCTTGAAGCGACTCTTTGCTATAATGCTTACCGTAACCGTAATAGGAGCTTCGCATCAGTAACTTTGGCCCATCGGACAGATCAATGTTATTGAGCTGAAGTGAATCAAGACAAGAATAAACGATCCCTCCCTCTCCTGGCCATAACATTCGAATGCCAAGCTTGTTGCGCATGAAATGGTAAACTGCGTAGAGCGTTCCAGTACGGGCAAGAAAGTAGGTGGCAAGCGGATCCCGTTGATCATCGCAACCGGCTAATTGAAGAGTCCGTTCATCCAGCGTCTTGATGATGAAATGGTCATACGCCAAACCTGTGGGAAGCTGGTTTGACTTACCCGGTCCGACCAGAAAACAGTATGACGCATTGGCTGGCTGTTCTTTCTCTGAATAAATGGAGGCATCAATGTCAAGTGTTTTTTTCAGTGCGTTTTTGAGTTCTTTGACGGCGAACAACACCGTCGGAGTCGGCTCTTCGGCGGTTACGATCACAACTCCTGCCTGCCCCCGGTGCAATTCGACGTTACGAAAATCTGCCGCATGCAATGTGCCCGTGAACAGGGCAAATATTAAAAAGATTTGGGTTTTCAACATTTTCATTTTGCTCGTCCCTTTTTTGGTCTTTACGTTATGGATTTTGGTAGCCATTTCATTTTCCTCCCACTCCTCCGGCGCGGCGGGTGCAATATTTTTTAATTTTACTTTATCTAAACTAAAATTTCTCTTTTTCTCGAACTACTTTTCCGGTAATCACTAAAAGTTTTTTTATCCTTAAAAAAAACTAAAAATTTTCATAATTCATAAGATCTAGCCTGATAGGTAATGCCACCAGTCCATGCGTCGCCGCCATTACCCAAATCGTAATATACATTATTAGGGTAATTCCCGTAATATTCCATTTTGCTCATTTTAGGAGTAACGTGTCCATCCAAATAAAGTATATTCAGACTGTTATTGTGCCTGGGAGAAGGAGCATACTTCATACTGGAATTCGGAACACCCCTGACGTAAAATGTTCCATCCGACGGATTAGGCAGACCATATAAAACTCCATCCATAGCTAAATATACTGTTGATGGTTTTTGGCTCCTCTCTCTTTTACAAGTATCTGTATCAGTGTTACTTATTCTGCCCGCAACTCCCCCGGATATTACTATACCAATGTAAGTGCACGCTGTTTTAGGGTAATTTGTTCTAACTAGAGCAGGACAGTTCATCACATTAATATTGCTATACTCATATTCTATGAGTGCTGCTGACCAAACTTGTTTACTGTTAGTATAAAATGGATAACCGGCTAAATACGGTGGCACATATGAATTATTATCATTCATGTACATATCAAGGCCTAAGCCGACTTGTTTATGGTTACTTACGCAACTTATGGCTTTAGCTTTATCCCTTATTTTACTAAGCATCGGCAGCAAAAGGCCTGCCAGAATTGCTATTATCGAAATCACAACGAGGAGTTCGATTAAAGTAAACCCTTTCCGCCGCAATCTTTTGCGTCTCATCGGACTCACCTCATCGAACAACCCGTGCATGAAGTTTTCCCTCACACGGCTCCTCCTCTGTCTTTTCTCACAAGCCATTTGTTTACATTCGGATGAATAGTTTTCCATTTTACAATTTCCTTCTTTTCCATATACAGTCAGTTTTGCTTTTCGCCTCCCTCTCATGAGGGCAATACCGACTGTTTTCCTCGAACTCCACTTGGACTTGCGGTATAGCATTCCCTACCATGTCTTGACCCAACTTTATGGATGTTTTTGAGCGATTTCCACCTCCTTCTCGGATGCGGACAGACTCTAACTATGTATTAGTTTACTACATTTACAAAAATAAACCTTAACTTTATTCCCAAACAATAGCATTATCTTCCCAATTGCGGCAAAAATAGAAAAAAACTGGCAACGGACTGATAGATTTTTTACTTAATGCTTTTATATTCAGACATAAAAATAACCCTTCGCCGGAGATCGTATGATTGTCAAAACTAAAAATGTGATGTTTCGCAACGACGAGGCGTTTCCCCTGCGGGTCAAGTTTGAAATGCAGCCCATTACCGCCATGCACAGCCATGAATTCGTCGAGATTGTGGTGGTACTCAGCGGCAAGGGAATTCATACCACCAGTTTTGAAAGCCGTCCGATCGAACGTGGTGACGTCCTGGTCATACCGCCCGGCGGCGTTCATGCCTATGACGAGGCTGATAATCTGGAACTGATGAACGTCTTGTTTGATCCATCCCGTCTGCCGATGCCTATCCTCGACATGAACAAACTGCCCGGTTTCCATGCTTTGTTCGCCATTAATAGCAATTTCTTCGAAAGCAACCGTTATTATCCGGCGTTCCATATCGGCGCGGACGATTTCGAGCCAGTAAAAGTTATATTGCAACAGATGAAGACCGAAAGCGAACTGATGAACCCCGCTTACCGGCTCTGTTTTCTGGGGTATTTTATGGCTTTGCTCGGTAATTTGTGCCGTTTCTATGTGGATAACCACACTGCCGCTCATGAAACAGCCATGAATATCAGCAAGGTCATCAATTTTCTCAATACCAATTACTCACGGAAGTTGCGGTTGGAGGAAATCATTGTCAAGGTGGGAATGAGCCGAAGCGCGTTTATGCGACAGTTCGTGCAAGCTACCGGGACTTCGCCGATCGACTATCTATTGCAAATCCGCATGGCCAATGCTTGCCGATTATTGCGTAGTACGGAACAGAGTATCTCGGAGATCGGCTATCAGGTCGGGTTTAACGACAGCAATTATTTCTCCCGCATGTTCAATAAAATCATCGGTCAGACAGCCCGCGAATACCGCAAACATCAAAATTTATAAAATTCTTAACTACACCGTGTAAAAATAAGTAGGGAAAAAAGCGGAAGGACTATTGACTTTTTAATTAAAAGTGTTATACTTGTTATATAGATACAGGATAACAATAATGAATTGTATTTACAATCTTGATATTGGGCAGACAGGAAAAATTCCTTTAACGGACATAGTAGCTAGTCATATAAGAAATCTTGTTTTCTCCGGCGGCTTGAAAGACGGTGATGAAATTCCTACGGTAAGGGATTTGGCAAAACGCTGGCCTGTGAGCCATGTAGTCATACAGAGGGCCCTCGCGAAATGTTCCGATGAGGGGCTTCTGCTCCGTTCTCCTGGCCGCAAATGCATAGTGCGAACTAAGGAAAACAAGTCTTCCGGGTTCAGCTCTGTCTGCTTTGTGGTGGAACAAACGCCAGACGAAGCGAAAAAAAACGATATGAGCGCCAGTTCTTATTTTATGGGCTTTCTGAACGGTCTTCAATCCGCTATGGAAAAAAGCGGGATTGCCGTGAACGCTTTTACTGTTACAGGAAACTCGCAACAGAAAAATTTCATTGACAGAATCAAGAAAAATCCGGTTGACCTGATTGTGCTGATGCGCTCGAAATCACAGGCTTTTATCGATGAAATAAACAGTACCGGCAGCACTCTTGTGCTGGTTGAACCGCATGTGTTCAATGAAAAAGGTTTTGTTGTACACCATGATGAAAAACGCGCGGCTGAAGATATGATTTCGGCTTTTGTAAAACATGGCTGCGAGCGTCTGGCCCTTCTTTATTTCGATGACGGCAAATGGGTGACGGCAGAGAGGATCAGGTGCCTTGGCGATGCGTTGAAATCATCCAGGCTCACATCAAATCCGAATTGGTGCAAAAAACTTCCTTCAAGAGAAACAGGGACTATTTCCTTTGCCATTAAAAATATTTTCAAAGGTCTGCTTAAACCGGATGGACTTATAATAATGAACGTGACTTCATCTATCCTCGAAACTGCGTTCTCTCAAATCGGGAATCCTTTACCGGATTTGAAACTTGGCATTTATACCGATGACGAAAGAATCGGTAATGCTTCTTTTGTCGTAATAGTGAGCTCTTACGATTTTGGAAAGGCTGCCGGGGACTTCCTTTATAACAGTTTTTACAGGAGACAGATAAAGGGCAAAGTCAGAAAACTGGTCGTGCCATATAAATTCAAAAATTCTACAGCAAAATAAATATCAGGAATGGAATATATGAAAGAATTTTTCAAAAAGGTATTGGAGCAGTCCGGAACTGATGAGGAAAAGTTGAGAGAACGCCTGCGTCTTGCCTGCGAATGGATTTCGGATATAGCACAGGTTAAGAGCGAAAATGATCCCGTAGAAAAAAGACATCTCCAGAAAAAATGGACAGGCGCGGTGAAAGGCGAATATTCCGTTGCAAACAGTAAATGGTCTTTCTTCTGTCCCGTCTGGCATAGCGGACAGGCCGTCAAAAGTTTAACTATGGCGTACGCCATACTGAATGAAAAGAAATTCCTTGACGCCGCCGTTCTCGGGGCCGATTTCATAAAGGCAAACACGATTCCGGGGGAGACGTCGGATGAATCGCTGATACTGGCATTTGAAGACCATCCCGACAAAGTCAATACTTCAGCGATAATGGAATGCATGGACGGACTGCTTCTGCTGAACGCATATACGAATGACGCTTACAGAGAGACTTTTCTGAAAGCCGCCGAATGGATTGTTTCCCATGCATGGCTGAAAGGAAAGGGACTTTACAGAGATCTCTATGACCCGGGGAAAAAAGTTTTTCTTGAAAAGGCATACGGAGGACATGAAGGGCGTCCATTACTTGAAGACGGAGTCTTGCTGAAAGCTTTTAAACTGAGTGGTAAAACGATTTTCAGGGATGCTTTTTTTGAAAGCACGGACAGACTTCTGAAAGATGAATATCCGGAAGGAAACTGGCTGAATTACGTGCCGTGCAGAAAAGAAACCGGGACTATCCATCCACGCCATGCGTACTGGTGGGGATATCCGATGTTTCAGGCATATAAGGAGTGCGGAGAAAAAAAATATCTCGATTGCGCTCTGCGTTCCTGCCGCTGGTACGTGAAAGCCCAGAGAAAAGACGGAGGTCTTATCAGAGGAACCTATCTGGATTTCAGTACTGATTCTTTCGGACACGCCACATCCGGAATAGCCGCCGCCATGTCAATGTTCTGCGACGCGATGAAGATTAGCGGAACTGACGAATTTCTTGAGCCTCTTGCCAAGGCACTCAATTATTGCATGAAGATGCAATTCGTCAATCCGCAGGATAAAAATCTGAAAGGCGCGATACTGGAAAAAGTTCTTCCTCCCGATGGAACAGACCGGAGCCCCTACCATATAAGGGACCTGGGAACGATATTTTTCATTCAGGGCGCATCTAAAATACTTGAGCTTAAATAAGAGGAGTTTTTTATGAAGGACTGCGGAACTGTAAAGTATGTCGAATGTCATGGCAAACCCTATGATATGGGTGTTCAATACGGAAAACAGGCAAAACGTGAAATCGATAAGATGCTTAAAGGCGAGGCATATAAATGGATAAATCCGAGAATCGTCGAGGATAAGAAATTTGTCTGTAATCTGAAAGACAAACTCTCAAAATTATTACCCAATGTGTACGAGGAACTGAAAGGAATTGCGGACGGGGCAGAGCAGAAACTTGATGCGATAATGCTTCTCAATCATTACAATAACCCGGTAGATAAAGTTGAGAGATGTACTCCGGTTGGACTTATTTCAAAAGAGGACGGTGTGCTTATTTCAAAAAATAACGATGGCGCGCCGGGTGAAAAAGTAAAATATCCCTTTGTCATAAGAAAAAGCGTACCGGATAAAGCCTATGGTCTGCCAATGATACAGGTAACTTACGCCGGATGGCTGAGCGGTCTTGACGCAATGAACGGGGCGGGGCTAGCGAATACTCACGGTTCTGTCGGTTCGGCTTTTTCCAGATGCGCTTCCGATATAGATATAAGGCTTGCCGGGTATCATGCCATGCGTTACTCTGAAAATATTGAAGAGTTTAAAAATTCTCTCAGGGAATTCAATCTTTCAGGAAAGGGTTTCAATATACTTGTAGGCGATGCCGCAGGAAATACATTAGTTATAGAAGCGGCTGTTCCACTTCTTATTGAGAGAGCGCACAATCAGAAATTCCTTTATACCACAAATCATTATATTTCAGAGTGCATAAAGAATTCCGACGGCAGAACGCCGAAAGGAAAAGAAATATCCACATACCGCTTCGGCTATCTGAAATGGCGCGAAGAGAGCAAACCTCCTGAAAACATGAAGGACCTGAAGGCGCTTCTTTCCTCACATGAGCCTTGGGCCCCGTGCAGACATGCCGGCCCTCACGTTTCGGAAACACAATGGTCCATGATATGCAGTGCTAAAACAAAAACAGTTTTTCTTGCGGACAACAACCCTTGTAAAAACAAATATATGAAGTTCAGTATCTGACTTAAATAAAGGTATTGATATGAAAAAATATTTTCTGGAGTTATGCAGGTTTACGCTTATTGAGCTCCTCGTTGTGATTTCTATTATTGCCATCCTGTCCAGTATTTTGCTTCCGTCATTGGGTAAGGTACGGCAGAAATCATATCAGATACAGTGCATGAACAATCTGAAAAATATTGGGCATGCGGGTAATTTGTATCTTATGGATTGGGATAATTATTTTACTTATTCCGATACCGTTGCCGGAAAAAGTCCATTGAACTTATGGTGTGCCCAGTTATTGCCTTATCTCAATATGCCGGAAGCTCCGGATTTGCCGCAGTACAGAAAAAGCAGTATTTATATATGCAATGAGTCCGCGAGGAAATGGCCTTTGAGACATTATCCCGGCACTTGGGATTTCACTTATGGGCAAAATAGTTATTTGAGGCCTGATGTGGACTGGTGCACTTCCAAAGTCACTCAAGTGCTTAAACCGTCCGGAACTGTTTTTTGGGGTGATCAAGGTACAAACGGTGTTTCCCTGCAGGGTGGTTCTTATCCCGGATATTATTATGTTTACAGGCTCAGCGGAAGCTTGAAGCCTTTTGATACCCATTTTGCCGGGGCCAACTTTGTGTTTATTGATGGTCATTCTGAATTTTATAGAGATACAAAAATACCTACGTCAGTTGACGGTTTCTGGAATCCGAAATTGCAGTAAAAAGGAGAGATGGAATGATTTTGCCAAAAAGCTGTTACGTTATGATGTTTTTTTGCTTGATTTCAGAGGTCTGTTATTCTCAGAATACCGAGAATAAAGAAATGTTGAAACAATATCCTGTTCCTTCAGCTTTTAAGGAAATTCCATTTATTGAAAATAATCCTGAACCTGGTCTTTCTGAAACTGAAAAGGCGAGAGGATATATGGTTTTTTCGAGACCCATAACAGATGTAGTTTATCCAAATACAAAACCATTGCAATCGGAAAGAATTGATAGTCTTTACGGCTTTGGTACTTTGGGTGAGTTTGAGCCCCTTAACTTGAGCGTTTATCCTGTACGGGATATCAGAAGAATGCAGGTTTCCGTTTCTGATTTGAAACATGCGAACAATAGCTCTGTGATACCGGCGATGAACATTGAGACGAGACTTTTGACTTACTGGAACATACGTTACCCGTACTATAATCAGACATGCACGACATACCGGAGAGTTCCGGAATTACTTGAAAAAGTCAGTTTCAACAGTTTTCCGACAAAGGAGTCTCAGAGATACTGGTTTACCGTCAAAGTCCCGGAGAATTGCATTGCCGGGGATTATAAAGGAACGGTAAAATTGAAAGACGAACTTGGGGAGTTGCTTATTCCTGTAACGTTCAGAGTCTTTGCTTTTAAGCTCCTGAAAGATCCCCGAAAACATTTTTCGGCATATACCTCTGTCGATCTGTATAAAAAATACAGCGTTGCTAAATCTCCTGAAGAAAAAGAATTCTGGGAAAAAGCCGCCATGCTTGAGTTCTCAAAAATGCGCGACTACGGATTTGACACGGCCCCCACAATAAGACTGGAATATGACGAGAAGAATGACTGCTTGTTTTTTCCCGGTGAGGGACGTGAAATTGATATGATTTCAAAGGCGGACATAAACAGGCTTGTACCTGTACTGATGGATCATGCCGTAAGAAGTTTATATATGAAACATACTGGAGTATCGGATTTCAAAAAATGGAAAGTCCCTGTTATGCCGGATGAGAAATTTTACTCTCATCTGTCTGAACTTGTCAGAAAATTTGAGGAGAAAAGGAAAAGCAATAATTGGCCTGAATTTGTTTATTCGCCTGCGGACGAAATAGATACCCAATCCGCGGAATTCGGGGCAAAAGCCTGCAAGGCTGTCAAGAACGCCGGATGCCGCACGTTTATAACCAAAGACCCGGAACTGAGGGTTTATGAATACAAAACCTATGAAAAATATGTGGACATGTGGTGTTCACAGCCATTCTCTGTACCATGTGAAAAAATAGCGGCGGCGAAGAAGGAATACTGGTGTTACCCCAATCCCATAGCGGGAGAAATAAGAAGGCCGGAAGTCATGAGCAGGGCTGGAAGAATGACTTACGGTTTCGGTCTGTGGAAAAGCGGGTATTCTATGTTAATGCCATGGGCATGGAGGGCTAATCTGAAACCTTTCTTTGATTTCGATTACCTCAGGAAGGATAGAAGCAGCCCGTGCGGAAACAAAATAGCAGAAAATGGAGAATTTGTTCCGGCCGTGTATTGGGATTGTTTCAGGGAAGGCTATGACGACGGAAGATATATATACACTCTTCAACTTTTTATCGCACAAAGGGAAAACTCAAGTGTAAAGGAATGTCGTTTGAAAGTCGAGGAGGGAAAAAAGTTATTGAAGGAAATATGGAACAGCTTTAACGCGGAGAAAATATATGATGATAAAAATTCCTTCACGAGTTCCGATTTTATTACGCTGAGATGGCAAATGGCATCTCTGATAGAAGCGTTATTAAAATATCCGGCGGTGAATAATACTTCGAAAACAGATTCTGTTTTATCCTCCTCCCTTGAGCACAGCGCGAAAGAAAAATCAGTTTCCGTTTTGAATTCTGATATAAGCGAGGGATATAATCTGACAGGTATCGGGGATAACAGTAAATGGACAAGTCCGATTAAAGAAGGTTCCGTTTCCAGGGTTTCTGAAAAGGAATTCGGCAGAGAAATTATGCTCTTCAATGTCGCAGTGGATTATGCTCATGATGGAGAATTTGAAAATGGAAAATATCCTGTGGGCTGGCCGCGCTGTTCCTGGAAATTTGATAGTCCGAAAGATTTTTCAGGACATGACGGTTTATTTTTCCGTGTGAAATTTTATTCAAACCGTGACGAAGTGGCTGACGATTACACTTATTTGTTTCTTGAAGGGAAAAATCTTAAAAATGAACGAGTTTTCGGTAGTGAGATGTTAGGTGAGTATCCCGAAAATAAATGGATACCGGTTTCTATACCTTTCACGGACGTAAAATCAGCAAAGTTGAAAGAAATCTCATCTTTAAACATGATTGTTCCTGAGAGTTATTATCCTGATAAAACTGATATCTCTTTTCTGATTGACGGTCCTTATCTGTATTCTTTCAAAGACGCGTTTCTTACAGCGGTAAGACATCCACACTTTATCAGGAAATCAGGGAACACTGAAATTCCAGTTGAAATTGAAGCGAACGGCATATCTCAGTCAAGGTGCTTACAACTTGACCTTCAGATAAATGATGATGAAGGGAAAACTGTTCATTCTGAAAAGTTTTCCATGTCAACGTTGGATATGAAATATTATCTGCCGCTGACAGGCTTGAAGCCCGGAAAATACATCTTGAAACTCTTTCAGAGGGATATTCTGAAATATTCCTCTGAATTCAATGTCTATCAATAAATAGCAGTTTTATTGATTTATATGGACGACTTTCGCGGGCGGGAAGCCGTTGAAATATGTTGATGAGGCGTGGCTGTACGCGCCGATATTTTCACTGTAAACCAGGTCGCCCAGTTTCAAGTCAGGCAGTTCTTCTGAAAGTGATATGGTATCCAGCGCGTCGCATGTCGGGCCGAAGACCGCGGAAATATGGCGGGGGCCTTTCTTGAACGCCTTGATATGATAGTGGCAATGGTCGAAAATTATTCCCGAAAATGTGTGATAAACGCCGTCATTGATGTAATAACATATTTTGCCGTCGCGCTTTGCCTTGCCGACTACTTTTGCAACGAGGGTGGCCGCTGTTGCCACCATGAAACGGCCGGGTTCCGCGAGGATTTCGATTTCCTTCGGGAAGAGCCTTTTCAATTCGGCGTTCAGTTTCTTGGCAAGGTGCTTGAAAGGCTCGACATTTGCATCGTAAGGGGCAGGGAAGCCGCCTCCGATATCAAGGAGTTTCAAGGTGTAGCCTCTGCTTTTGGCTTCCTTGAAAATATTTGACGCAAGATTGAGCGCCTGGACATAATTTTCAAAATTGGTGCACTGGCTGCCCACATGAAAACTGAGGCCTTCGACAATGAGGCCTGTCTTGTGAGCGGCTTCAATAAGATCAACGGCTTCGCCCGGTGCGGCGCCGAATTTGGAAGACAACTCAACCATGGCCCCAGTGTTCGGCACTTTCAGGCGCAATGCCAAACCGGCATTGGGAGAAAACTTCTTAATTTTCTTTATTTCTTCATAGTTGTCATAAGTCATCAGCGGTTTGTATTTGTCCAGTTCTCTGAGGGTTTCCTCCGCCTTTATGGGATTGGCGTAGATTATTTTATCCCAGATATAATCCTGACGGGCTTTCTCGGTAAGGTCTTTTATGTTTTCATGGACTATGAGAAATTCCGGCATGGAAGCGACATCGAAACTCGCGCCTGATTTATAAAGAGTCTGGATTATTTCAGGGTTGGAATTTGCCTTTACCGCATAATACGGCTGTACGCGCGGCAGATATTTTTTGAAAGCCGCGATGTTTTGCCTGAGGGCCTTGTGGTCTATGACAAAAAGCGGGGTCCCGTGTGTTTTAGCAAGTTTCAAAAGTTCTGATTGAGAAGGCATCTAAAGGCCCTCCTTCTGATTTTATGTTGTTATACTACGCTGACCATGAAGTTTTTGAATTGCCATGGGTCCTGAGTGTCAATATTCTGTTGTTTAAAGTCGGCGAAGAGTTCTTTCCTGTATTTGAGGGGCGTCCAGTCGGACGCTACCGATAAGGAGTCGCCGAGATACGGATTGGCAACAGCAAGGATTTCGTCGTGCGGCAGATCATCGGGAATACATACGCCCATAGCCGGATTTTTAATCATCCACATTGAAGCGGCGAGTACCGATATGGCGACCTGCATTGTAGTGGCGTTCTGATGCGGCACGAGCCTTCTGGATTCTTCAATCGTCAGACGGCTGCCTGTCCACCAGGAATTATACGGATGTCCCATAAGGAGCGCGCCGAGAATGTCCGCGCCTGTTGTTATTTCATCATTCATTATGCGCAGTTTGGGCTGTAGCTCGTAATTGTAGCCTTTGAATTCGTTCAATGAGGCTATGGCGCTGTCGCAGAGGCAGTACGCATAGTGCATTGTGGGACGGTAAACGGCCTTGCCGTTTTCCCATACCGTAAGTTTGTCTGAAATAGTGAAAGCCTCTCCATGTCTGATGACCATGCCGTTGATGCAATAATCCGGGACCCATGAACGGACGAGGGTGTTTATGCCCATTGCGGCAAGGCATATCTGATTCTGGGGGCCTTCCTGATGCTGATAGGCAAATGGCGGAAGTTCTTTTTCATGAGTGCCCCAGCCGAGTTCGGAAGTTGCCACGCCTTCTTCCCTGAGCCCTTCAATGCTCCAGGTATTGACGAATTCATCCGGCATTTTGGGTTTATCTGTAACCTGAGTGTCGCGTTCGCTGCAATGAATGACTTTGACGCCTGTTTTCATCGCGAGGCGGTTGAACGAACGGTCTTTGATGTACTGTTTTATTTCATCGGCGTCAGCGCCGGATGCTTTTTTGTCATCAAGCATTTTTTCGGCTATATCAATAAGTCCCTTTTTTGTCCAATGAGAGATGAGTCCCGGATTCGCGCCGTGTTCTATTACGGCTGTAACGCCTTTTTCCTTCCATCCCGCTGTCATTTCGCGGAGCTTCATGTGGCGCCAGTAAAGGGTGCGCTCGACGGGATGTTTTTTATCGGAGTTGGAGTAAGGGTCCCAGAGTTCAACTGAAGTATTTATGTAGAGGACGCCATTGTCATGGCACCACTGAAGTAATTCACATGCGTCGATGTTCCACGCGAGGTCTATGAGGAGGTCGCCTGCTTTCAGGTATTTCGGGAGAAGGCTGCCCATGTTTTTTTCAGTTATTTTATCGCGGACAAAACGCAGTCCTTTTTCAGTCCACGGTTTCAGCAGTCCCGACTGGTCTTCAAAGTCCATTACCGTTACATTCTGCAATGGGACGTTGATGAGTTTTTCCAGCATCGGCAATGTGCACTGCGCTACTGAACCATAGCCCACAAAAAGAATTTTGTTCCTGAATTCGACCATTTACTTTACCTCCAGTTCCGGCGGCGCTTGGCCGTCATAAGTGTTTTGTCCTCTTTATACTAAAAAAAACTTATTAAAAATTACGCTAAAGAATACTTGTTCTGCATGTAAAATCTAATACTTTTTCAAAAATATCCGTTATTTTTCTGCAAGCTTTGTGTTAGCGGATTGTCCCCCGCTCTTTTTTAGCGGTAAAACTTGCTGTAAATATGATATACTTATCGTACACGGCTTACGCATTCCCCTGAGCAACTGCGCGAAATGTTTCCACTTATCAAAACAAGGGATACGGAAAAATAATCAAAAGCCCATTGACTGATAAATTCGCGTTAGTATATTAACAATGAACATAAAACAAAAAATAAATTTAATTGAAGCAGTTTTGAACTATCGTTTCCTATCTTGAAAACTGCTAATTTTTAATATGCGGGAAACGGATGTTGAAGATTGCGCCGATTTTAATTTAGATTTTATTAGAACATCTGTCATTCGAAGCAGGCCCGAATGGAATGTAGGATATACCCGGAGGAGGATATGAAGAAAAATATTTTTATTGCATTGCTCATTCTCGGGACAGCTGTCCAATTGACAGCTGACGGTTCCAACGTTTTAGAGTTGACACATGAAAACATAGATCCGCAGGAGAGAAAACTCCAGGAACTGGCAAAGGAACAAATCAAAAAGCTCTCGTCTCTTTCCACCCAGGTTGTCAAGGCGAGATTGACAAAGAACCGCTGGATTGTAGTGGCGGAAATCAACGGCCCTTCCGTAATGACACCTGAACAAGCCGATGCAGTCCAGTCAAAACTCAAGAAATCCGTAAAAGAAGACCTCCTTTTCATGGCATTTTCAAGGGCCGAAGCAATGATCGGAGGCAAAGGCGCCGAAGAAGAATTCAACGGCATCGCCAGTAAAAAGTGAATATATAGGAAACAACTATGAACCTTCAAAATATTGCTGCCCTTTTTTTGCGTCTGCTTTCGCTGACTTTTTTAATTAACCTTATTAATTCCTTTGTCTATTTGTTTAGAGTAAAAAATGATTTTATGGAGCTGCTTTTCGTATTCTGTTTCATTATAATATTTGCAAGTGTTATGATTTTGCTCTGGGTATTCGCATTACCGCTTGCCACGTTCCTGACAAAAAAAATACCAAAAGATGTTTCATTCGGCGCGATGTCTTTGCGAGATTGTTACACAATCGTTTTTGTCGCTACTGGCCTTTTTTATACAATCCGCGAAATGCCGGATGTTATATATTGGGTTTTTAACATTTTGAAAGCAATTATATCAACAACTGGCGGAAGTTGGAAAAGCCACGTTTCTTTTAGTTCAGTATTACATGCATTTGTTCCTTTCATTGCGGGAATACTTCTCTTGCGTAATGGACCTTCATGGGCAGATGTCCTTACTAAAAAGCAGGGAAACAAAGAAAGCCCTGAGGAAAATAAGGGAATATGAAGAAAAACATTTTTATTGTATTACTTATGCTTTGTGCGGCTGTCCAATTGACAGCTGATGGGAAGATGTACTGGCGTGAAAGTGTTCCTCCGAAAATTCCATATCAGCGCGCGTTGATTATATTCAAAGACGGGACTGAAACTCTTGTCATTCAAAGCAGATATGAAATCCCAAAGAAAGAAAACGAAGCTTCTCTGGGCTGGGTAGTCCCGGTGCCGGCTGTTCCGGAAATCGCAAGCCTGCGCGCCGATTTGGCAGAAAAGCTATTCAGACATTTAAGTTTTAACTCGCTTCCAGAGGTAAAGCGCATCTTCCCTATCGTCTTCTTTACCCTCTTTTACGGAGTAGGAGGCGCTTCTTTGCTTATTCTTCTATTCTGTCTGATTTCATTTGCGCTTCCACTTCCTTTCTGGTTTAGGAAAAAGACCTTCACCCTTGCACGTTTTTCGGTATATGGTCTCTGTCTCTGTTTCACAGCCGGCGTGTTCTTTGGCATGTTTTCAACGGCCGGAGTTAGAGCCGGAATCGATATCATATCAGAAAAACATGTCGGCATATATGATGTGCGTGTAGTAAAATCAAATAATTCAACAGAACTGATTTCATGGCTTAAAATCCAGAACTTCAAATTCGACGATAAGGACAAATCAAGTTTTGAACGCTATGTATCCAATGGCTGGTGTTTTGTAGTGGCAAACATCAATCCAAAAGACGGACAAAAAAAAGAAGAAATCGTTTCAGAAGGTTTAGCGGCGCCGTTAATTCTCTCTTTTCGCTCCAAGCGTCCGGTCTATCCTCTTGCCCTTACCGGAACAGGCGGCTATAATACGGAAATATTGATCTACCTCGTCACTATGACAAAAATGCAGTGCGACGAACGTCTGAAATTACGCTTTGCGGGAAAACTGAGACAGTACAATTTCCATTTTCCACTCATAGAGGCCGAACCGAAAGATTTCTTTAATCCGGCAAATATAGTCATGGATTACATCTGTAAGTTCAGAGACACTTTATCGCCCTCAGAAATGAACCGGGATATCATATTCACCCCAGCTAAAGACAGTACACCTTACCGCGAACATCTTATAAGATGGTAAAATTAAATTCTTTCACCGTACAGTTCCTTTTTCAGCAGGCATTTCCTGTTTGATATCTTGCATCTTCCGATTTAAGAAAAGAACAAACATAATGACAGATAGTTGCAATATACGAAACTATGTGTTATTATAAAAGCATGAAAACAGTATTGAAAATTTCTCAAAGTTTACAGAGATTCTCTGCCTCACAAGGCGGAGTATTTTCCATAGCTGAGCTGAAAAATCTGATCAACCCGGCGAACAAGGCGGTTTTATATCGAACATTGAAACTCCTGGAAGAAGCCTCTATAATCAAATTGTTCTGCCGGGGGTTTTATGTGAGCGGAGATTTTGATATTCAGGTTTTAAGCCAGCGCATCTGCGCCGATTCATATATCAGTTTTGGAAGCGTTTTGGCAAAGAAGCTAATTATCGGGTCAGTGCCGAAATACCGTATCCAGGCCGTGAAAAAAGGCCAGAGCCGCGTATATAAGAACTCTGAATACCGGATTGAACACTTCGGTATTAAACCTGAACTGTTCATTGGTTATGAGAACACTAACGGGGTCAATACCGCCACAGCGGAAAAAGCCTTCCTTGATGTTTTATATTATTATCAGAAAGGCATGAAATTCAGTTTTGATATTTACACCGATATTGATTATAGTGTCCTTGACCGACGGAAAATAAAACAGTATTTGCTGTTATATAAAAATAAAAAATTCGTGGCTTTCGCGGATGGAGTTTTAAATGCCTGAAATAAAAACAACAGACGACCTGATGCTTTTTCTCATTAATCTGTTTGGCGAAAAGTTTCCACAATCCGCAATTTTAAAAGGCGGCATGGCCCTGCGTCTGCTGGATTGCCCGCGTTTTACCAATGACCTTGATTATATCTTCATCCCATTCAGTTCAAAAAAAGATATTGCAGGTGATATTTGCGCGCTCCTTGATGAACAGGAAGGCTTGAAATATAAATATAATCTTAATTCAAAGTGCCTGAGAATTCATGTAGAGAGCAACGGTGTCATGACCCAGATTGAAATAAATGTTGCGAAGACTTGTCCTGCGGTTGCGATTTCGACCTCCGCTTTAGCTTCCGGAACCGGGCAGTTGAGCCGAATAATCAACATAATGGATTACCGCGCGGCAATGGCGCATAAGCTTGCTGCCTGGAACGAAAGAAAATTGGCGCGTGATTTGTATGACATGAATTTTTATTATACTTATTTAAAGGTTTTGCCCGACTTGGAAATTTTATCCTGGCGCCTGAAAAAAGTATCATCAACTAAACGTAATGAAAATCCAAGATTCATGAGTTTTATACAACTTATAGAAACCTTGCGTTTGACGTTGAATGAACTGAGTTCAGAAGATATTAAAGAGCTGGCTGATTATCTGCCGGTCGGAAATTTACCGGGACTGGAGCTGCGCTTAAGAGCAAATCTGCTGAAATTCTGTGATGAATTAGAAGCGGAAATTGACAAGCATGAAAACCGCCCTCCGAAATGAACCGGGATATCATATTCACCCCAGCCAAAGACAATACACCTTACCGCGAACATCTTATAAGATGGTAATTTTCAGATAGTAGCACAGCTTTCGGTATATTGATTATTTTCCCGCAATTTTTCTCCTTTGTATTTTTCATTTTCCATTTCCGGGTTAAAGTGAATACAGGGCTGAAACTTAAATATAAATTTTCAGGAAAAGAATTAGTCATATCAGAGTGATTGTTTTTAAAAAGAAGATGAATCAAGAAAATGATAATGTCATAACACTAAACTATATTTTCCCTGAAGAACGTTTTTATCTGACTCTGAGGATAAAACCTGTCTTTTTTCGAAAAAACTGAAATGAATAAATATATAAAAATAGAAGCTCTCGAAAAGGCCGTAATTGATTTGATATTGCAAAAAGAAGACACTTTGCTTAGAAAGCAGTTTGCCAATTCCCGGGTATTGTCAAGAGAATTTACCGGAACAGGTTTTTATACAAATTATGAAGTTCCTGATCTTTCTCTTTGTTCCTCACCCCAACTAAACACTGTTTTGCCTGAAAATGCTTGTGTGGAGGCAATTATTAATGGGCTTACCGCAATGGGCTTTGTTCTTTTTATAAGAGATGGTAAAATATCCTTCCTTGAAGGATATACCTACGGAGAAGAAATGCCTGAAAATATTGAGGGTTTCACATTGCGCCGATTTTAATTTAGTATTTTATTATATAATGGATTCTGTTGATCTGCCTCAAGGAGAGGTATGGCTTGAAATTCCGGGAAAAGATTTGAAGCGATTTTATGACAAAGATATTTCTGAAGAATACAAAGAGTTAAAAATAGAATTAGATAATTTAAGGATGCAAAATGAGAATAATATCAATGCTTAGAATAATCACATGTGCAGTGTGTGTAATGGTAAATTCATCTTGCATTGGGATAGGTGGGAAAGATCAGCTTGAATATGAGAATACGCCGTACAAAAAATATAGTTTCGGAGAAAATGATGAATTGTCTATGTTGCTTCCAATACCTATTTTAAGTGGAAGAGGAAGTCTTTATTCTAATCTTCTCAGGCGAGAGTGGGTAGGGGGTGGTTTTATTGATTATTTTCCCATTTCAAGTATGAAAGTGATAAAAAATAAGAATATTGATGTTAAAAATATGATTTACATTAGATATAATACTGCGGTAGATAACGGGTATATTTTATCAAGAGAGTTTGTTGTAATTATAAATAACATGCCAATAATGCTAAATGTAGTAACTTGCCCTTCTTACGGCAAAGAGCATATTGATAGATATATCACAGAAGATGATGCCCTATTCATAAAAGTTCTTGAATCAGTACGTGTAAAAGGTGATGATGGAAAGATTTATAAAATTAAAGTTGACTATGATAAACTTGCAGAAAAGATGAAGGAAATCGCTTTTAAGCCGAACAAACCTTCAAACTTGTTTGAAACCCCCTATGAATTGATTGAAACGGAGCCAATGCAGGACGTAAAATGAAAGTAATATCAATTTGCAAGATTATTTGCGCAATAGCGAGTTTGCCCATCGTGTCTTCCTGTGTTGGCGGGAAAGACCAACTTGAATATGATAATACGCCATACAAGGAATATAAATTCGGTAATAATAATGAAATATCAATGCAGATGCCAACGCCTGTAGTTGCCTATGATGATTTGTATTCTAATATAATCAGGCGAAAATGGGTAGGTTCTGGATTGATTGACCATTTCCCAATAACAAGAATAACAGTTGCTCAAAAAAGTAATGAAGACTATCCCCAAAATAGTATAATGATTCAGCTTAATAGTGAAATAAACTACAGATTTGTATTATATAGAGAAATTGCTATACATATATGTGATGGGCCAGTCGTTATAACGCTTATGACCTCAACATCGCCGACAATGAAATATGGACAGGAAATGTTTGACCGATTTGTAACAGAAGATAACGACTTGTTTGAAAAAATTCTAAAAAGTGTACGGCTTAAAGGTGAAAATGGAAAGCTTTTGGGAATCAAAGTTGATTACGATGCATTAAAAAAGAAAATTCAGGAAATCTATTTTGCACCGGACCGCCCATCGGCAACTTTTGAAGTTCCCTATGAATTAGTTGAAGCGGCACCATTACCGCCTATAAAAGAAACCGTGCAAGCGCAAGAACCAGCCGTTCAAAGCGTGCCCATTGTAAATCCCGATGCAAAAGATTATGACCATCAGCAAGGGGTTACATTCGTGAAACACGGAAAACTATATTATAAGGTCTATGCCGAGGAAAGAAAGCGGGACAAACAAATACAAATAACAGTTGACCCGCTAAATGATAAAACAACACTTTCCATAGAAGATTGGCAGGGTGGGATAGATGCTAACGGCGTTAAATGGTTTACCGTATATCTTGATGCAGAATATCATCGTGAACCAAATGTTACGGAACATTACAACGACAGCGCATCCATTAAGATAGCCGAAGTTGAAGAGTTTTCACAAAAAGGAACATTAGGCGGTACAATACCAATTCCTAATGGAAAAATTACGATGCTTTATAACGGAGCCGTTACCTTTGACGAAAATTTCAAAATGAAATACTTTAAGACTACAAAGGAACCTCAGGTTAAGGACGAGGGAAAAGATTAAAATGATTTAATTTTTAGATAATGCCGCAAAAGCTGTGCTGATGGAATTATGATTTTCCCACAATTTTTCTCCTTTGTATTTTTCATTTTTCATTTCCGGGTTAAAGTGAATACAGGGCTGAAACAAAAATTACAAAATGAAGAAGGAGTTTTTTATGGGAGAGCAGGTACGCCGTTTTTTCATGCCGTGTGTTTCGCTGATGGGAGAAGGTTGCCACAAAGAACTTGGACAGGTGATTAAAAGTCTTGGCTGTAAAAAAACATTCATCTGCACCGATGCCGGAATGACAAAAACCGGAATGAGCTCCAAAATCGCCGAACTAATCAAAAATGATACCAAAACCCAGCCTGTAATTTTCGACAAAGCAGTCCCGAACCCCACTGACAAAAACGTTGAAGAAGGACTCGCGTTATTCAAGAAAAACAAATGCGACATGATAATAACCCTTGGAGGAGGAAGCGCGCACGATTGCGGCAAAGCCATCGGCATAGTGGCCTCAAACGGGGGGAAAATCCATGACTATGAAGGCGTGGACAAAACCTCCAAACCCATGCCTCCCTTCATTGCCGTAAACACCACCGCCGGGACCGGAAGCGAAATGACCCGTTTCTGCATAATAACCGACACCAGCCGCCATGTAAAAATGGCGATTATCGACTGGAGAGCGACTCCCAATTTTGCCGTAAACGATCCGCTTCTGATGGTGGGCATGCCTCCATTCCTGACCGCATGCACAGGCATGGACGCGCTCACTCACGCGATTGAAGCGTATGTTTCCACAATCGCCACACCCATCACCGACGCCTGCGCGATTGAAGCAATAGAACTCATTGCCGAAAATCTCCGTCCCGCCGTCGCCAACGGCAATGACATGAAAGCCAGAAGCGCGATGGCCTATGCGGAATTTCTCGCGGGCATGGCCTTCAACAACGCCAGTCTGGGATACGTTCACGCGATGGCGCATCAGCTCGGAGGTTTTTACAACCTGCCTCACGGCATGTGCAACGCGATACTTCTTCCACATGTCGAAAAGTTCAATCTGATTTCGAAAATGGAACGTTTTGCCGATATAGCGATTGTTCTCGGGGAAAATATTGAGGGCCTTTCCGCAAGAGAAGCCGCCGATCTCGCCATCGACGCCATAATCACGCTTTCCAACGATGTGGGGATACCTTCAGGGCTGAAGAGCCAGGGCGTCAAGGAAAAAGACCTTAAAACAATGGCCGAAAACGCCATGAAGGATGCCTGCGGCTTCACCAATCCGCGCGTCCCGAACCTCAATGACGTAATAAATATTTATAAATCGGCCCTGTAAGAAAAATCCCCCCGCACGCCCTCTGAAAAAAGTCTTCAGACGGCGTCGGGAAACGCGCTTCTTGAAAAAAATTATTAAAATGAAAATCCCGTTCAGGAAATTGGCTGGAAAAATATTACCCGCAATCGGACTCTTGCTAATCTGTTCCTGTGAGCATATACAGATATATTCGCTCAATATACCGCCCAGTCATATAGTCAAAACGGAAGAGAAAAATCTCCCGCCGCCGCCACCGCCTGTTCAGGAAAAAAATGTAGTTGAAACCCCGGCGGAACCGGAACCCGCGATAACGCCTCCCAGTCCGCCGGAAGAAGAGAAGGCGGAAGAAGAAAGAAAACCGTTCTTCGGCCCCGATATACCGGAAAATAAAAAAATATCCTACGAGGTGAAGGAAGACGACACCCTCGCCTCAATCGCGGAAAAATTCAAGACCACGGCGGAAGCCATACAAATGTTCAACGGGATGGATGAAAATGACTTGAGGCTCACACCCGGGCAGAATATCCGCATTTACAAGGGAAACTGGAAAATAAAAATAAGCAAAAAAGAACATAAACTGCACCTCTGCGACGGAAACGAAATTTATAAAACTTACGGTATATGCACTGGGGAAAACGGCAGAACGCCTGTAGGAACTTTCGAAATATCCTCAAAGATGAAAAACCCGACTTGGCTTTGCAAAGGACGCCTTTATCCGTTCGGGCATAAAGAAAATAAGCTGGGAACTCGTTGGATGTCGCTAAAACCGACAGAAGTAACTAATTTCAAGTTTACAGGCTATGGAATACACGGCACCTGGCGGCCCGAATGTATCGGGAAATCCTGGAGCAATGGCTGTGTCAGGATGAAAAATGAGGATATTCAGGAGCTTTTCGCTATAATCCCTCATAAAACTGAAGTGATTATTGAAGAATAATTTGACAGAAGGGCTTTCATAAATCATCTTATAGGAGTTTTTACATTAAGAGAGGACTATGGCAGACGTAATACTTGAATTTGAAAAACCGATTGCGGAACTTGAGTCTAAACTAGCCGAATGGAAATCATTGGGAGCCTCAAATAAAGTTGACATGTCGGAAGAAATCGCCATGCTGACGAAAAAGGTGGAAGAGACCAAGAAAAGTATATATGCCAGCTGTACTCCCTGGCAGAGAGTACAGCTGGCAAGGCATCCGAATCGTCCTTATGTGCTTGATTATATTTCGCTTATATTTACTGATTTTCTGGAATGTCACGGTGACAGGCGTTATTCGGACGACCCGGCGATAGTCGGCGGTTTCGCCAAGCTGGACAATCAGCCGGTAATGCTTATCGGTACGCAAAAAGGTAGAAACACCAAAGAAAATGTTTTCAGGAATTTTGGTTGCCCGCACCCTGAAGGCTATCGCAAGGCTTTGAGGCTCATGATGCTGGCAGACAAGGCTAAAATTCCGATAATTACCATGATAGACACTCCGGGGGCCTTTCCGGGCATAGCGTCCGAAGAACGTCATATAGGCGAAGCGATAGCAGTGAATCTGCGGGAAATGTTCAATCTTTCAGTGCCTGTTATCGCCGCGGTCATAGGAGAAGGCGGAAGCGGCGGGGCGTTGGGCATTGGAGTCGGAAACCGCATTCTGATCATGGAAAATGCCTATTATTCGGTAATTACGCCCGAAGGATGCGCGGCGATTTTGTGGAAAGACAGGGCGTTTTCGGCAAAGGCGGCTGAGGCATTAAAGCTCTCGGCAAAAGATCTCAAAAAACTGAATATAGTTGATGAAATCATAGAGGAACCTCTCGGAGGGGCCCATAAAAATCCCTCTCTCGCGGCTGAACTCCTTAAAAAGGCTTTCAAGAAAAACCTCGCTGATTTCTCGGGTATTTCCGAAAAAGACCTCAGGGAACAGCGTTACAGAAAATATCGTGATATAGCGTTCTTCAAGGAAGAATAGCTCTTTTCAGATAAAATCCCGCTGTACAAATACATATAGACTTTTTCATGAAAACCCCGGGGCTTTTTTATAAAAAAACAATTTTCAGGTAAAAGAAATGCTGGAAATCCTTAAAATCAGGAAAGCGGAAGAGAGAGACGTGGAAAGCATACGACTGGTGCTTGAACGTTACGCTCTTGAGCGACTCCTGCTGCCGCGCTCATCAAAAAACATACTTGAAAATATTTCAAGTTTCCTTATAGCCGACATAAAGGGCACGTTTGCCGGATGCGTGGCCATAAGAGACTTCAATTCAGGACTTTACGAAATACGCTCACTGGCAGTGCCGCCGGAATTCACAGGCCACGGAATAGGCCTGAAACTCGTGCGTTCCACAGTGGAGCTTCTGGAAAAAAAGGGTAAATGCCGGATTTTCGCGCTTACACTGAGGCCAAAACTCTTTCTTAAGCTTGGCTTCAAACTCGTCTCAAAAGACCTTTTTCCTGAAAAAATATGGAGCGACTGCGCCGTCTGTCCCAAGAAAGAACATTGCGATGAAGACGCCGTCCTCATGGAAGTAAACTGAAATGAACAACAGTGCTGTCCCAAAGAAAAACGGGGAAAGAAAAAAATCAGGAAAACACCAGCGTAATAACGATAAGTTCGATCTTTTCGTTTACGGTACGCTTCTGAATGACCATCACGTAGAACTCCTTCTTCACCGAAAAGTCGAAAACGTCCCCGCGGTGCTTTACCACTATATGAGAATTGTACCTAAAGGCGGCTTCGCGTTTCTCGTGAAGAGAAATGATGCCAAGACAAACGGGCGCATCCTCAAAAACCTCACAAAAGAAGAAATCGAACGGATTGACAGTTTCGAGGACGAGGGGCATCTCTACTTCAGAAGGTCTGTTTATGTCAGGGTCGGCGAAAAAAGAGAGCGCTGCATGACATATATCGGGAATATCAGCGCGCTTAATGAATCGTTCTGGAATGAAGTCGCCTTCGAGGATCGCTTCGGGATGTTCATAGAAAAGAAAATTGACGGTATTCTTGCGGAAATGGACACCGATCGTCCCGACATAACCAGGCGCGTACTTCATGAGCTTATGAGCTCGGAGGCGGACAGCATAATTCAGTCTCATTTTGAGGGCAATTACATATGCAACTACATAATGATACAAGCTTTTGAAGATGCAAAACCGCCAAACCTGTCCCAACTTATTGAAACAACTCCGGAAGTATTGCCTTATGCCGGAAATTACATGCGCCTTGCCTGCCAGCATATAGTATTCAATCAGTTTGTTGAACTTATAAGGCATCAGTTCCCTGACGCGGTAAGGCTCTCCCATCAGTATTTCAGGCACGGGCTGGCTGTGCTCATGGGCTTCATTTACTACAACGGGAAAAAAGCCGCGATAAATAAACTTTTTGAGGAAAAGGAACTTGATAAAATAGTAAGCGGAAGAAGCTACAGGGATTATGCCAGGATAGCCATTGATATAGTGGATATTGTTTATCATAAGAAAGAAATAAAAGAGCTTGTGAGTTTCATAAGAAGAAAATGGTATTCAACGCCGACGCCTCTGGGGGCGGAATTGGAATTCAGTTACCTGGGAGTAAACGCGATAAACGCGGCCCCCGGGGCGGATAAGGTTTACGACAGCTTTTACTGGTTCACTGACTTTGACCTGCTGAGGCGTACCTGGCGGCTCGGGGGACATGTTGATTCCCACAGGACAATTCTAGCTGGACAGAGACGGCACAGAGGATTTTTTGAATACGCTTTGGGCAGGTATCAGATACTCGGAGACCTTTCCCGCCCGCTTTTTGACTGTCCGTGGGGAATGTCCCTCCTGATAAATGAGGCTGTTAAGTTCCTTGACATACCGCCTCACAGCCTGCATATTTCACTTGAGCTGACCGGTTCTCATTCACATATTACAGACCGTCCGCATAAAGAAGAACATCTGGCGTGTCTCATGATGCTGGGCGGGGACATCAGGCCGGACGCGAATGGAAAACTCCGCGAATGGCGCGTTTTCAATAACGAGCTGGATACTAATTTTCAGAAATCCATACACTTTTCAGACAGAAAATGTCACTTCAGCAAGCCGGAGCAGGAGCAGAGCGAAGCTTCCGAAGTGATGGAGTACAAATTTCTCAGACTCCATAAGGAGGAGACTGATTATGAATGCCTGATAATAGGGCTTAAAGGATATCAGCGGGGCACACACGCACGGCCTGTTTCAATCCGTAAAAAAGGCGAGCCGGAGATGCCTGAACAGATTTTTCTCCGCAAATGGGCCGCAAAGCCTCAACCCCTTGACAAAACCGCTATTAATGATTTCTTAAATACAGTTGAAAAAGGCCTCCTTGAGGAAAATAAGGCAAGAAGGCTGGAACCCAGAAAAATCAAAGTGCTGGAAAAACTGGGAAAATACCTCTCCGCACGTAATAAAATGATAGCAGAATATGAAAAAAGATAACCGGCCGATAGGAATATTTGATTCAGGGCTCGGCGGACTAACGGTAGTGGCGGCATTACGTTCTGTCCTTCCCCACGAGGATATCGTGTATCTCGGAGATTCCGCCAGAGTGCCCTACGGCAATAAATCGGTGGAAAACATAAAGCGCTTCGGAGCGGAAGACTGTAAGTTTCTCCTCAAAAAAGGAGTGAAAACCATCATAGTGGCCTGCAATACGGTTTCCGCGGTCGCCATTTCGGATTTAAAATCCGAATTTACAAGCGTCCCCATTCTTGACGTGCTCACTTCAGGTGTAAACGCCTGCATAAGGGAAAAGCCCGAATACGTGGCTGTAATAGGAACAAGGGCCACAGTAAACAGCGATGCCTACAGGATGCAGATACATAAAATCATGCCGGAAATAGCCGTGAAAAGCATAGCATGCCCATTGTTTGTGCCGCTCGCCGAAGAAGGCCTGACTGAAGGCCCCATAACCGCCAGTGTCATAGAGCATTACCTGGGAGAACTTCTCTCAAAACATCCCGATCTTCTCCTGCTGGGCTGCACTCATTACCCGCTCCTGAAAAAATACCTCCGGACTTTCATGCCCGAACCGGTCAAAATTATTGACAGTGCCATAGCCTGCGCGGAGTTCGCCGCGGAATACATAAAGGAAAACAAGCTGCTTGCCGGAGACTTGAAAAAAGGCGAAGAACGTTATTATGTAACTGACATGGCGTCAGACTTTTACGTTCAGGCCAGCCGCTTTCTAGGTTACAGGATAGGACATGTGGAAAAAGTCAGTTTATAGCTCCATTCATATTGGCATACTATCTGCGAATATCATTGCGGGAAAAACTTTTAAATTAAAAATATAAGGATTTTATTGTTTGCCGTTAGATGGGAAATATATTACCCCAATATCAGGCGGACTGTGTGATAATGCAAATAATACCGGAAAAAATCGATTGGCAGACAGGGAACTGGATAAACCAGGTACTCTTTTTCATCGCGGGCTGCCTCTTTCTTTCACAGAACAGAGGTACCGGGAATACCCAGGAAACATTCTGGCTTTATCTGGCGGTAAACCTTATTCTTCTGGGAATCGCACTTGCCAATATAATAGTACTGAAGAACAATATAAGGTATTTCATATCTCTGACAGTTGTCCTCGCAAATACTTTTCTGATACCGCTTTCCTTCTATTCCTATGGCAAATCGCTTCCTTTTTCAGTCGGAGCAAGTCTTTTTTATGTAATAATAACTCTTGCGATATCCCCCAGACTGGCCGGTGTCGGCGTACTTATCTCGGCAATTACTTTTTCGTGTTATCTTCATTATGACAAAAACATTTTTGAAAAATACCCGGTGTTCAAGCAGGAAATAGCGAAGCTTGAAGACAAAATAGAGAAGGCAGGCTTCCCAAACCTCAAACAAGATGAAAACATTAAATATTATATTGTAAAAAAAGATGAAAACCTCAAGGTTATCAGTGCCTTGCCCGAAGTTTACGACAGCCCTGACTACTGGAATACCATTTACGTTGCCAACAAATCCCAGATCAAAGACCCCACCCAGATGATACCCGTCGGGACCAAACTGGTTATCCCCGAAGTGAAAGGCGTTTCTTACAAAATAAAATATTATACCGTTCAGCGCGAAGCCCGCCTTGAAAAAATCAGCGCTCTTAAAGACGTTTACGGCAATCCCGACGATTGGAAATATCTCTTTGAAGCTAATAAGTCAAAACTCAAAGACCCTTCACTGCTGGTGCTTGCCGGAACAACCCTTATTGTGCCGGAAATGCCCAAAGTCCCATACGCCGATTTTTTTAAAATATCCCTGGCCTATATAGCGGCCGCCGGTATCGCCTTCTGCTGGAGAATCCTTGTCGCCAAGATGTATCAGATATACATGATGGCGCTAAGTAAAAGCTCCGGTACTGTCAAGAAAGAAGTTTCTGACATAAAAAAGAAGCTGGAAGAGACAAGAAATGAATACCGCCTCTTGAAAGAAGAAGCCGCCATGCATATCTTAGAGATGAACAAAATAGTCGGACATCAGAAAGAAGAAGAGAAGAAGTAAATTTTAGAAATGACTGACGGCGCCAATAAATACCCTGAAGGAAATATAGACTTCCGAAAAATGGACCGCGTTTTGCGCCATCGCTTGAGAAATCTCTGCGCCGGCGTGAAAATGACCATAGACAGAATAGCGGAAACAACCTCAAAAACCCACCCTCAGATCGGTAGCAGATGCGATATTATCAAGTCCGAACTGGATAACCTGCTGACTTTCACCGACAGACTGGACATGCTTTTTGACAATTTACCCGATGCTCAGAGAAAATCCCTTTTTGAAACAGTTTCTGAACTCCGCTCTTTCTTTGTTAAAAATTTTCCGTTGTGTTCTCTCGAACTCAATGGCCCCGAAGTTGCCGTAGTTTTCCGTCACGGCTCCTGGCTCATAAGTGTACTGCGGGAACTTCTCCTCAACGCCGGCGCCGCCGCGGGCCCAAACGGCCTTGTTAAGTTTGCCTGGACTGACGGCCCGCGGATTTCTTTTACCATCAGCAATCAGGGGAAAAACATACCCTCTGAAATACCGCTTTCGCCGCCTCAACCTTTCAATACCCCGCAAAGCAGACATGACGGCATAGGACTGGCAATAGCATTCAGGATTTGCAAAGAAACTGATTCGGAACTAATTATAGATAACAGTAAGGAAAATTCCGTTACCGTGAACATGAAACTGCCTAAAGAGGAAATATGCGATGAATAAACCCGCGATTCTGATAGTCGAAGACAACCTGCTGGTAAGCACCGCCGTACAGGATATACTGAAAGAAGAAGGTTATGATACCGCCGCCGCCGAAAGCGGAAAGGCCGCCAATGAAATACTTTCAAAGAAATCTTTCAATATCGTCATTCTGGACATGATGCTCCCCGACACAAACGGGCGCGAACTCCTTACCGCATGGCAGAAAAGCTTCCCCGAAATGCTCGTCATATTCATGACCGCCCACGGGGACATACCCACAGCCGTTGACTGCCTGCGTCTCGGGGCCTTCGATTTTCTCACCAAGCCCGTTGAAAAACCCCTCCTCCTCAAAACCATTCAGAACGGCCTTAAGCATCTGAACATGGCAAAGGAGGTCACAGTCCTCAAACAACTTACGAAAAGAGGCTCTTCCTCGGATTATTCGCAGATGGAAGACGTCATCGCGGGTTCTCCGGTAATGCTCAAAACCCTTGATATGATAAAACTGGTAGCTAAAAGCGATTTTTCATGCGTACTGATAAAAGGTGAAAGCGGCACAGGAAAAGGCCTTCTTGCCAGAACAATACATAAAATGGGCAACAGGGCCGACAAGCCTTTCGTCGAAGTCAACTGTTCGGCTATCCCTGCCACTCTTATAGAAAGCGAACTCTTCGGACACAAAAAAGGCGCTTTCACCGATGCCAAAGAAGAAAAGATAGGCCTTTTTGAGATGGCCGATACCGGTACGCTGTTCCTTGATGAAATAGGCGATATGGACTTTAATCTCCAGGCCAAGCTCCTGAAAGTAATTGAAGAACAGAAATTCCGCAGAATCGGAAGCACCGGTGACATATCAGTCAATGTCGCCATTATCGCCGCCACCAATCAGAACGTGGAAAAGCTTGTTGAACAGAGCAAATTCAGGCTTGACCTCTTTTACCGCCTGAACGTGATACCCGTTGAAATCCCTCCGCTTCGTGACAGGACAGAAGACATAGAGGCCCTGGCGGAACATTTCGTTAAATTCTTTTCCAGAAAATTCGGGAAAAACATACAGGGTTTTTCTCCTGTCTCAGTCAGCGCGCTCAAAGCCTATTCCTGGCCGGGCAATGTACGTGAATTCAGGAACGTCGTCGAAAGAGGCTGTATCCTTTCCCCCGGAAACATCATAGACAATCCCGAAATACTTTTCCCGTCCTCCGGTTTCAGCAAAGCGGTGACAGCGGCAGTTTCATCCTCCCCGTCACAATCAGAAGCTCAACCGGGAATTGTCCATGTTCAAACGACTGGCTCTCTCGATGAAAACACTTTTCCCGCAATGCCGCTGGCAAAGGCGGAAGAACTCGTAATAAAAGCCGCGATGCGCGAAGCAAAAAACAATAAAAACAAAGCCGCCTCAATACTCGGCCTGCACCGCACGACACTCTACAAAAAACTTGAAGAATACCATATAGAATAGCCGATTTTTACTGTTCCTCTTTTTAGAAATCTGAAAAACTCTGTTTACTTTTGGTATTGTTTTTTTAGAAAAAACACTTGATTTAGTTTTGAAATGAGTATAATTTTCGAAATTGATTTGTCTATGATTTAAAATGAACACTAGGAGGGTTGAAAAATGCCAGCGAAAGTAAATAAAGAGAAATGCACCGGTTGTGAATCATGCGTGGAATGTTGCCCGACAGAGGCTATTTCAATGAAAGACGGAAAAGCTTCCGTCAGTTGCGATGATTGCGTTGATTGCGGTACCTGCGTAGGCGAATGTCCTGCCGAAGCTATCTCAATGGAATAAGCAGTACTGCTGAATTTCCGAATTATAAGCCGGGACCATCAAATCCCGGCTTTTTTTATTTGTCCTCAATATTTTCCGTATTCCCTGCTGGCTTCGACAAAAGCATAAAGGTTTTCTTCAGGTGTATCCGCAGGAGTCTGATCCCCGACACCAAGAATATATCCACCATCTGCTTTAGCGGCATTCATACAGTTTCTGACAGCTTCTTTAACGTCTTTGCAACTTCCATTCAGCATCACATGAATCGAATTGACGTTTCCCCGGAGAGAAATTGATTTTCCGAAAGTCCTTTTCACTTCCGCCAGATCAACATTACCTGTAGGGGGACACTCTAAAGCGTCAAAACCGTTTATTCCCATTTCCGCGGTAATCGTCAGGGCCTCGCGGGATTTGCCGCACATGTGGTATTGTGCGGGAATCCCGTATTCATGTGCTTTGGAACAGACGCCTTTCCCGAAATCAAGCGAAAACTTTCTATGCAATTCCGGAGAAATGACACTCATCGACGTAGTGGAGCCGCCGATAGCCACAGAATCGAGATGGGTGTTTTTGAGGACATGCTCTGTGAGCGTGACGGCGTACTCTGTGTAAACCTGAAAAACTTCTGACATAAACTCCGGCATAAGCATAAGGTCCATGATCATATCCTGCGTTCCTCTCAGAGAACTCCACCAGTCAATCGGAGAGGAAATCCAAAATCCAACATGGCCTCTTTGTCCTATTTCCTCATATGCGGTATTTATTTCCGAGACATCGCGGGTATCCGGATTTTTGAGCAGTTCGGCAATTTTAGGAAAATCGGTCTCAGGATTGCTGACAAAATTTGTGACGTTGCTTATAGGGCTTTTTGTGCCAATGAAAAAATCCGCCGACAAATCCCCCTTTGACGTATGATAAGTTTCCGTATAATAAATTTCACCTTTTGTTTCTTTGCCGACGTTTATTGTTTTTTCCGGGTCATGGGGAGATTGGCCAGCACACAGATGCAGAAACGCGTCTCCTCCGAATTTGTCATGTTCCAACTCCACACGCGCCTTCCACAAGGGAAATTTCTCTTTCATGAAAAACTGAATATAATCATTCCCGTAATACTTTACCGGTATCATTTCACTCAATCCCAGCGTTACCGGTACACAATCCGGTTTTTCGCATTTCATTGCCGCAGTTATACGTTCTTTTGATGTCATGGAATATTTCCTTATTTTTTATTTATTTATAATATTATAACCATATCTCTTGACTTATCATATACAAAATGTTAACATAAGCATATACAATCTTAACTTTATTGGCTATGTACGATTTTCCCATTAAAATTATAAACTCGGGACATTCGCTGTGTTCTGCGGAATGGACCACGGCCCACGAGCAGACTGTTCCCTTTTTCCGGATATATTATGTTCACGGAGGCCGTGCACAAGTTGGAATACGCGGTGTCAGGTATGAGCTTCTGCCGGAAAATGTTTATTTTATTCCCGGCCTTTATCCCTTTATAAACGAGTGCCGGAAATTTATGGATGTATATTGGTTCCACGCTTTGCCGCTCAGTCCTTTTATTGAAAGCGTTATCGGGCGGATAGACAAAGCGTATTGCTGGAAAATGAGCGAACTGAATTTTTACAGAAAAACAATTTTATCGCTGGCCTCGGCAGATATTTTGTCGCACGGTACGGAATGGATGGAACTGCAATCATTTGTAACTTATCTACTGTCCACGTTGATGCATGTTTACGGGACGGAAAAAGCATCTTTTGAAATTCCATCCAATTTCAGAAAAAGCTTTAAATACATGGATTCCGCATATATTGAAAATCCTTCATTGGAACAAATTGCCTCATATGCATGTCTCGCCCCAAACTATTTTCACAGGACATTTAAAAGATATTTTGGCATGACCCCGCACGAATACATGGAAAAAAAACGCATGGTACTGGCGCGGACTCAACTCTTCTCCTCCGATAAGCCGCTGAGTGAAATAGCGGAAGAATGCGGATATGAGAACTCTTTTTATTTTTCACGGGTA
>Ga0209417_1001763_pt1 | contig 38123 bp, 59 predicted proteins | sample RifGroF2_FD_184002 | JGI IMG/M metagenome (GOLD analysis project Ga0209417, IMG submission 184002) | Groundwater microbial communities from Rifle, Colorado, USA - Groundwater F2 (SPAdes) (version 2) | ecosystem: Environmental > Aquatic > Deep subsurface > Groundwater | place: Rifle, Colorado... | reverse complement strand
TTTAAAAAATGGTGTATGGAAAATGGAGCAACGGAAAGCAGTAAAATAAGGGCCGTGATGGTATCATGTATCACCGGACACGACGCATATCTTGTGGAAATAATAAATTCCGAACCGGAGGTGCCCCGTGATTGAAAAGTTGAAGAGTGCCCTTAAAATACTAAATGAGAAAGATACTGATTATGCTAATGCCGAGTGGATGACAAAATATGACGAAGCATTTTCTACTTTAATCACCCTCGCAGAGGCTGCGGTGGAGAGTAGGGGGAAGCTAAGCAAATTAAAAGGGCTTAAAGACGAATATGTTGACGGATATAACGATGCAACAGAGGATGCGCTCCCCGCCTTCGCCCTGTTGCAGTCCGAGTATAAGGAACTGGAAAAAGAAAGAGATGAAATATCCGAGGAAAACGGAGCCTTGAAATATTCAGAAGCAAAACTTATCGCCGAACTCGCCGAGGCGAAAAGGGAAATCAATCATTTACACGAATGCCTTAACAGCCTAAATGCCTCACTGGATAAACAGAAATTAGAGGACATGGGAGTTGCGAACGCCCGCCTTGCCGCCTTTGAAAAACGGGTGAAGGGGATAACGGAAAGTGATATCGAGCACATACTCACCTTTCACTGGCCAGAGAAATGTGCCGCCGCCGTTCTCGCTCTCGTAAGGGAGTGTAAAACGGTAGCCGAGGTTCTCGCCAAGCTGGAGGCCCCCGGCCCCGAAAAGGAGGAGAGGTAAATGAATTTATGTTCAAGCGGTCACGAAGAAGTCTGTTATGAAGATAGCGTATGTCCCGTTTGTGATGCTCTTGCAGAGTTAAAAGATGCAAAAGCAACCATCGAAGAATTAAAGGAAGAAATAGAAAGTTTAAAGGAGGCCACCCATGATTAAACTGCTCTACGCCGTTGTGACGATAGACCTGGTACTACTCGGTTGGATACTGATAAAGATGTTTATCTTCGGAATTACGGTTCAGTTAAATGTTAACACAAATGTTTTTAAAGATTGAGGTGTTAAATGCGCAAACTAATTATTGCCCTTTCCCTGTGCGTGATGTTGGGGGCGTGTGCTCACAAACAGACCGCCTCTGAATGGTGGGAGAATGATGTCGAAAGAAATGGAGAACCTATAACCTACATCGAGATTATTATGCTTATCGAGAAAGAGTACGAAATCGAAATACCGGACGAGGAAGCGGAAAAGTTTACTAAAATAAAAGACCTTGTTGATTATGTTTGGCAGCATAACCTTGAAAAACAGAAGAAAGCATTGCCTTTTTTATATCAGGAAAACAAAGAGGTGACGAAATGAAAACGCTTATTCTCTTTCTTTCCCTGCTTCTCATCCCTGCGGCGGGGTGGGCGGGTGACTTCCCGTTTATGGGCGGTGATGTGATGTATAATCCCGTCACGCCGCATGTAATTATTTCGAGTTGCACCCTTGTTCTTACCCCGTCATACAATGCGGAAATCTCAAGAGATACCGAAACCCTTGCCGTATGGGATAACGGGAAATTGGCGATACAGCGCGGCGCCTGCGAAAAGTTAGGGCTGGCCCATGCGTGGAAGATGACACATGATATGAATTGTAAATGTCCGTATGTTCATTTGATATGCGAAAACTGCGGTAAAGAAAAACAAATATTAAAAACCGAGTACAAGTAGGAGGTGAACCATGCTAAAGCGGAGGCGAAAATACCGCTGCTCCCTCTGCGGTTTTCTGTATCTGCGGGTATCAAATAAGCGGTGGATAAGAAGCATCTGCGGAAACAGCGATGACGCAGATGCGAGATTGGTATTAGTAAGATTGAGAGTTCCAAATAAAAGGAGGTGACGAACAAATGGACAGCCTTAAATTGTATCTTCAGAAAAAAGTTGAAGATGCGAAAGACGCCAACGAGGCGCAGGTCTGGGCAAATACTTTGCGAACCGTTTGCTTGGCCTCGAAAGACAAATAAGACAAGTAAAACAACCAAGCCGGGGCGAGGACGCCGAACCCCCGGCTTTTAAGGAGGTACGATGAAGATTGAAGGGAAGCTCGATAACCCGAAATATTGCGACGGGTGCCCGATGCTATTAGAGGCCGACTGCGCCTGTAAATATTATCCATATACTGACATACTACCTGAAAATCATAAAAAGTATGGAAACAACATCCGTCCCGAAATATGTATCACCGAGAACGGCGAATGAACCATTCCGTTGACAACGAAAAGGGGGAGAGATGACCCGAAGCACGGCGAATAAAAGGAGGATGAAACGGAAATGAAACAGTTAAAAATCGGCACACCGGTTAGGGTGAATGAATATTCTCCCAAAGTGTTGTTCCGTGGAAAGGTCGGGGTTGTAATAGCTCGTGCGTATGCGATAATGAAAATGGCGGCAGGCCCGATAAAGTTTATATTTTACATCGTTCAGTTTCCCGACGACTGGGGGTATTTCAACATTAAGGAAATTGAGAGGGTGAGGAAATGACCCTCTGCCCGAAATGTCAATTGCCCATGCGCCCGGCGGTGGAGAACGGGAGTCCTATTCTGATATGTCTCCGCTGTGAATATCTGGCCCCGAAGCGGAGAAATAAGTTCAATAATATTATCACCCGCCTGGAGGGGTATGTTTTTCAGAGCAAGGTTGAGGCGAACCATTATATCCTTCTTAAGTTCCGACAGGCACGGAAAGAGATTAAAAACCTGCGAGTGCATCCGAAGTATATCCTACTTGATAAGAAGCCCGGGCAACGCGCCTTGACCTACTCCGCAGACTTTGAGTATGTCGAGCAGGGGCGGGTTGTGGTTTTGGATGTGAAAAGTGTTGCAACACAAAAGAAGCAACATTACAGGGATAAGGTAAAGCTGTTTAAGGACAGATATCCTGATTTGATTTTCGTGGAGGAGATATATTAAAAATGATAGACATTCTCGAAAGCATAGCAAGGCCGAATATCACATCCGAAGACGGCAAATATATCATGCAGCCGATTAAAGCGGAAATGACTTATGCCGAGCGGCAGCGGATATACGACAAAATCAATGAGATTATATTTGCAGTTAATAAATTAACGGAGGCGAACCATGCTTAAGCTAATCCGGTTCCTGATCCGGCACTTTGCGAAGGGGCACCATTTGCATCGCGACCCGACGAGAAAAAATATTGACATCGCCGTCGAAAGTGCTAAAATTAATCCGAGGTGAAATGTGAGCGAAACAGTAACAATCAAATGCAAGGGTGCGCATAACCTGCCGCTGGAAAAATTAACCGAGTTCCAGGGCACACTGAAAGAGATGTCGAAAAAGAATTATAATAAACTTAAGAAGATGATACTCAAGCAGGGATTTTCCTTCCCCTTTTTCTACTGGCACGAAACGGAAACTAATAAAAATTTTATACTTGACGGGCATGGGCGGCGGCTGACGCTCTTGCAGATGAAGCAGGAAGGCATTGAACTCCCCGCCGAGTTCCCGGTCTGCCCGATTGAAGCGGCTAATGCTACGGAAGCGAAAATGTTAATATTATCGGCAAGCTCTCAATTTAACACGATAACGGAGCAAGGTTTATACGAATTTTCGGAAGCGGCACATATCCCCGCCGAGTTCATCGAGGAGAATTTTTCATTTGACGCGATAGATTTTAAAGATTTTAATGATAATTATTATAGCGAACCAGACCCGAAAGCAGACGAAGTGCCGGAAGTAATTGAAACAGACATTAAGACGGGGGATATGTTTCGGCTCGGAGAACACCGCCTGCTATGCGGGGACAGCACAAGCAATGTAGATGTGGCAAAATTAATGAATGGCGAATTGGCTGACATGATATTTACCGACCCTCCGTATGGGGTTAATTATGGTGCCGACCAAGATTTATTGAATAAAAAGTCTGGCGGGAAATTCCGCCAGACTTGTCGCCCCATCAAAGGGGACAATATGTCGGCAAAAGAATGTTCAGAAAAATTATGGAGGCCAGCCTTTAAAAACATGTATGAATCGGCAAAAGATGATTGCAGTTTTTACATGACCATGTGTCAGGGCGGCGACCAGATGATGATGATGATGATGAGCGAAAATTGGCAGATTAAACACGAGCTTATATGGGTAAAATCATCACCTGTATTTTCAATGGGGCGGCTTGACTACGATTACCAACACGAGCCTATATTATATGGCTGGAAAAAAAAGCATAATTTCTATGGCAAAGGCAAATATTTAAAATCTATCTGGGAAATCCCGAAACCGTCAAAATCAGAATTACATCCGACCATGAAGCCCGTTGAATTGATTGAAAACGCTATTTTAAACTCAAGCATAAAAGAAAACATGATAATGGATTTATTTCTCGGCTCCGGCAGCACGCTTATAGCCTGCGAAAAAACAAGCCGAAAATGTTACGGCATGGAGATTGACCCGCATTATTGCGAGGTTATTTGTAAGCGGTGGGAAGATTATACCGGAAAGCAGCGGGTAAAATTATGAACCCCTGCCAATGCGGAAGCCGTAAATTAACGGATATTACCGGGGGACTCGGCGCGGAGCGCAATTATTACTGCCCCGATTGCAAGCGGCATTACTATCACGGCAGGTGGTGGACGAAAGCGGAATGGGCCGGGTATGTGGAAATATGATTAGCGTTGACGAGGCCATTGAAACATTGAACCGGGCAAGCCTGCCGGAGATTCAGCAAGCCTGCCGGGATAAGCGAATCTGGTACGAGGTTCGCGGCGAGGGCGATACGGAAAAAATATTGATCAGTTTTAAGAAGAAATTAACAAAATAACAGGAGGTATCTATTATGTTTTTATTTGAACTTGGAAAAGAAGCGAAGGACAAAATCACTGGCATTAAGGGGGTGCTTGTAGGCAGGTGCGAACATGTATTTGGATGTAACACCTATGGCATCGCTCCTAAAATGGGAAAGGACGGAAAACGGCCCGATACCGATTGGTTTGATGAAGGGCGCATCGAGATAGTGGGGAAGGGCATAAAACCAGAAAGTGTGAGGGTGGCAAAGAACGGGGCTGATTATAATTTTGACACGCGCAAAATCAACGGTTAAAATAATATTTGACTTTTGACCCGGCAGGGGTTATAATTCTTTTGTAACCGGGCAGCGGCCCATAATTTAATATTTACTCGCGACTATTGAGCGGAGGTTCCATTTGGAGCTTCCGCTTTTATTTTGAGGGGGATAATGAGCGATACGCTGGAAACAGGGAAAAATCAGGATCCGAAGCCCGGATATGGCAGGCCGCCAGTATCAACGCGCTTTAGGCCCGGCCAGTCAGGGAATCCCAGCGGCAGGCCCATCTCAATTATCAATTTTATTAACCGCGAATTAAAAAAGAAAGTTAAAATAGACGGCACCGGCGAAACGATTAAGAAAGCCGAGGCCGTTGCTAAGCGTTTGGTTCAAATGGCTTATAACGGGGATGTGACCGCGATTAAAGAATTAATCGACCGCACGGAAGGCAAGGCGGCACAGCGCATTGAGCTTGACGCTAATATTCAATCCACCGAAACGAAAATCAATATTGATATTCGGGCGCAAATCCAGCTTGACCCCGAAGCCAAGGCCGCGCTCGAATCGTTTAATAACCGCATAATCGGGCATCTGAAATAATGCAAGCATCAACGGCCACTAACTACGCGGCATACCTACAACAGTACCCACTTGAAGGGATTAAGATACAAATCGGCTACGACCCGATATTTTATATTAACAATTTCTGGAAGATTAAGGATGAAAAATTAGGCATAATCCCGTTTGCGCTTTGGAAAATGCAAAGGTTGTTTTTGACGACCGTCCACGAAAATGACGCCACCATTATATACAAGGCTCGGCAGGAGGGCATTACATGGTGTGCCGTGGCTTACGCCTCTTGGTTAATGAGGCAGGGGAACAAAACGGTGCTTGCAATAAGCCAAAATCAGGAATACAGCGTAGACATACTATCTCGGCTACGCATCGGAGAAGATGAATTGCCGGACTGGTTAAGACCGAAAGTAAGCGATCCCGATAATACCCGGCACCGCAAATATGCCAACGGAAGCGAGTTTATATCCCTTCCGGCGGGAAAGGACGCTGGTAGGGGAAGGACATCCGCCTTGACAATACTTGACGAATTCGCATCGGCCCAGTATGACGAAGAAATATTTTCCGCTATTATGCCGCAGGCGCGCAAAATAATAATTATATCGACAGCCAAGGGGCAGGGTAATAAATTTCATAAACTATGGACGGGAACTAATAATTTTAAAAAGCTGTTTTTTTCCTGGAAGGACAGACCGGACAGGGATCAGGCGTGGATTGAACGGGAGCGGCAGAATTACAGCCCGGCAATATTCGCGCAGGAGTTCCCCTCTAATCCAGATGAAGGATTCATTCAGACGGGCCGCCCGGTATTCGCCGCCGAGGATGTCCGTAAACAAGCCGGGAATATTTGCGAACCCATACATGCAATGAATGAGATTAAGATATACAGGCAACCGAAAGCCGGGGAAGCAATTCTGTTAGGCGGCGACACGGCAAGCGGAAGCGGGGCCGATTACTCCGTTAAACAGGCGTACGCATACACCACCGACAGCATTGAGCAGGTCGCAGAATTGAGAGGTCAATTCCCCCCGGATATATTCGCTTTAAAGATTAAAGAGTTATACGAGTATTTAAAGACTTGCGGATGCACGGTTAATAACCCATCAATTGAGTATGAAAAGTACGGAGCGACCGCGATATTTGAGCTTGAGAAGATACACGGAATAAAGGTGTGGAAAACCGACAAGGGCAAATACTGGGAAACCGACAGTATAACAAAGCCCAGGATGATTAACGATATGGAAGAGCTAATCCGTAAAGGGAAGCTAATTATACACTCCGAAACGCTGTATAACGAGCTGTTTGTATATAACTACGATGACAAGGGTAGCACTAACGCCGCCACCTCTTATAACGATGATTGTATAATCTCCACCGGAATAGCATTACAGTCCCGGTTTGGTATCCGTCCACGCTTCACGGCAAGCGAATTAGAGGCGTTCTACGGCACGAACCGGGACCGGGCCGAGGATGATGCCCCGATTAACGACATGGCCGAGATCGAGGGGGTATTTGTTTAATGAGCATACGGGATTTATTCAGGGCCAGCGCTCCCGGCATAAACAAATTAACAACGGAAGCGAAGCAGGTCAAACTTGCCGAGGGAGACATAAAACCGATAACCGAAATGCCGATGTATGGCGAGATGGCCTATGCGATGCGAAAATACGACAGTGATGATTTAAACTTTGATACCGTTGCGAGTAAACAGGGCATTGAAACCTATTTCGATATGGAGTTTGACCCGCAGGTTAGGCTCTGCCGCAAGACCAGGGACAATATTCTGCTTAGCGGCGGCTGGAAGATTAAAGAGCAGCCGGATGTTTTCGATGACAACGGCGAGCCGATAAAAGGGCAGATAAGCGATGAACAAAAGCGTGCTATTGAATTTTTATACTGGAACCTTGAATACGGGCTTGACGAAAAGTTTACCGACACTCTCCGCAAAATGCTTGACGCTCCGTATATCGGGTTTAGTTTAATCGAAAAAATTATGGATGTATGCAAGAAGCAGGAGTATGGCGGACTTTGGTATTACAAGGGATTTAAAGATATAGACCAGCGTATGATCGGGTTCAGGCGGGATGATTATGGCAGATTAACAACGATATACCAGAACCAAAACAGCCAGACATTAAGCGGGTACAAATTAGAGCCGATAAGCAAATTTGTATTATGGACATACCCGTATGTAATGCGGCAGAATTACTATGGCACCGGGGATTATGCGGCGGCATACCCGTACTGGATTGTAAAGAAAAAGATGCAAACTTGGAGAGCGTCCTACGGCGAGAAGATGGCGATACAGCGCATAATAGCGTTGGTGCAGAAAGAGGGAACCGCCGAAACAGACAAGGTTTTAAATAATATTAGAAAGGCTCTTGCTGGAGCGATAACAACGCTTGCCAAAGATAATATCGCCAGCAAGGAAGATATATTCTCCGTGCCTATTCCTACGGATAGCGGGTTTTGGGATGCGTGGGAAATTGCGATTGATAAACAGATTGCCAAGGCGATGGGCTTCCTCTCCCATATTTTGGATGCGGACAATGGCACATTTAATTTAGCGGATAAGCGGTCGGATCAGTTAATGGTTACGATGACCGGGGATAAAACCAGCCTTGAAGGTAAAGTTAACACGCATATAATCGCCCCGATATTAGGATATAACTTTTTAAATCTTCGCCGCCTACCGCTATTTGAATTAAATTTAGTGACGGATGAAAAGCCGAAAGACAAATCGGACAGGTTCAAAATTGATGTTGAAAGCGGAATATTAGACCCACGGAAGAATTATACCGATATGGAGTTTTGCCGTGAGCAGTTAGGATACCCGGCGATAGGCGATAAAATTAACGAAGCCACTATTGCCGAGGATGGAACGGAGGCACCTGGCGACATCACGGCTACGCCGATAGCCAGTGGAGAGAAGGGCGGCGCACAGGTGATAAGCACTACGACGGAGAATGTGCTTAATGGCGCACAAATTACGGCGGCAGTTGATATAATTCAAAGCGTGGCAAATGGAACTATACCGAGGGCAACGGGCGTACAAATGTTAATAAACTTTTTTAACATTAAACCAGAAGTCGCGGAGAAATTAATGGGTGCGGCGGGAACCACGACCCCGACAACGGCGAACCCGGTTCAGGGTGGCGAGGGGAACCCCGATGTTACACCCGCCGAGGACGCAAACAAGCCCACGGAGAGCACGAAACCCAAAAAGCCATGGGATGATATGCCCGAAGCCGAGAACGCCGATTATATGGCATTTAATGGGGCCGAGTATATTAATAAACTGCTTAAATTGCAGGAGAAGCATCCACGCGTTAATTTTATACGACTTGCCGAGCAGATGGATGATTACGAGGGCGAATATGTCCGGGATGGCTCCGAGGTCGTACTCGGTATCCGGGATAGTATGCTCCGGCAGTACGACAGTTTAGTCGGCAAGTACGGATTAACATACGACATGTTTAATACCGCAGGGGAAATCAAGATTAAATTAAACATGTTTAATTATCAGAACTGGATGAAGGATATATATTACAACGGGTATCTAATCGGGAAAGTTAATGTAAAGGACGAGGCGGATACGGCGAAACAGGAATTAAAACTTGCCGAGATAACAATCCCGGTTAAGCCGCTGCCTCACGAAGAAGCGTTAAAATATTTTAAGAAAAAAGTGGCGATGCCGAAAGACCAGATTAAGGCCATTGACAAACAGAGCTTTACAATCGCCGGGAACTTTGAAAAGGATGTAATTAAAAAGGCACAGAATATTATATCTACGGGGATTAGCACGGGCAATGTAGAGGGTACTAAGTTCGCGCTTAAAAAGCTATACGATGAATACCTGGCTCCCGAAGATTTAGGCAAATCAATCGGTAGTCAATGGCATATTAATACGATTATACGGACTAACTACTCGGACGCATACAATCAGGGCAGAATGGAGCAATATAACGAGCCTGAAATTCTTGAAACATTGACGGGCTATACATTTGAAGCCGTGCTTGACGATAGAACATCTGCGTTTTGCGAGTTTCATAACGGGGAGTATCTCGATAAGGATAACCCCCGGTTAAAGGAAATGACACCCCCGGCCCATCATCAGTGCCGCAGTATTCTGATCGCAATTTACAACGGCGAAACGGCAGAAAAGCAGTGGAGGCCGGGGAGCGAAACGGCGGGCACGGCAATTCCGGCGAAGGGTTTTACTACATTAGCGGGAGGGCAATAATATGCCAGAGAATAAACAGACCGACTGGATTGAGATAACGCGCGCGGCGAAATATCCGCAGGGCGAAATAACGGAGAAACATCTCGAGTTAATGCTCGAACATTACAGCGAACATAAGGGTGACCCTGATTATATGATACCTGCAATTCCGGGGCATACGAAAGATGACAATGACGAAAAGCCCGGCATGGCGTGGATAAGCGAACTGAAAAAAGAGGGCAAGTCGTTATGGGCCAAATTCCTTGACGAAACAGGCGAGTTTATGAATATGATTAAGTCAATGCCCAAGCGGAGCATTGAAGCCGTATTAAGCAAGAATTTTGCGCAGTTAAAGGCCGTTGCTTTTGGCTCCGTAATGACACCCGCCGCAAAGGGGATGTCTTATAACTTTTCTGATACCGAAGAGAATGTGTCAATAAAACTTAACGAGGAGGATACCGAAATGGACGAACTGAAATTAAAAGAGATTAACGATGCTCACGCCGCCGAGATAACAAAATTATCCGAAGCGAACGCAACGGCTCTCCAGTTGAAAGAAACAGAGATAACCCAACTGAAAGCCGATGCAGAAGCGGCAAATCTTAAATTAGCCGAGTTAAAGACGGCTGAATTTAAGAAGGACTACGCGGCGAAGATTACCAAACTTTCCGAGGATGGCAAGCTGAAACCTGCCGATGTTGAAGGTTTTATCAGCCTTTGCGAAGGACTACCTGAAGATAAGGTTAACGGTCTTATCGCGAAGCTGTCAGCGTTTGAGCCGATTGTCAATCTCGGAGAAGAAAAGGGAAAGGGCGGACTTGAAAAACCCGTTGAAGTAAAGCTGGAAGACAAGTATACAAAGCGCGACCCGCGCGTTGTCCAGCTTGCGAAAGACAGAAATATCGACCTTGAAAAATTGGATGCCGACGGGCTGAACGATTTAACAAGGCCGATAATGATTGCTGAATCGCAGATCGAAAGAAAAACTAACGAAAACGAAAAGGAGTAAAAAGCATGAACACGAATTATAAGTATCTGCCTACTGTATCAATGAAGCTGGCCGATACTATAACGATGTTAGAGGATGATATTTTTATCCTTGATACATCCGACCCCACAGGCGAAACGCTCACCTCGACTGGTACGGTTGACCTCGGCGCGTTTTGGTTTGCCAAAGAAAACGGCGGGTCAGCTACTGCGGGAGAAAATGCTGGTAAATATTATGAGTTTTATTCAGCAGGGCCGATTGCACTTGTCAATACCGCAGCAGCCGTTACGATAAACACACTGGCGGGATCTTCCACTACGGCTAAAAAAGCCGGAGCCGGAACCGGATCGGCAGGGGATTATTCAATCGGGATATATGTCGAAACCACATCCGCCGCAGGGAAAGCAAGAGTAATGCTTATGCCCTGCATATCCTAAAAGGAGGATATAAACAATGTCACAACCTAAAGATTTAGTTCACATTCAGCAATATCTCCAGAATTATGCTGTTGAGATTACGCAGAAGGCCGAGAATTTTATTATAGATCAGATTCTTCCTCCTTTTGGCGTTCCCAATCTGTCCGATAAGTATCTGAAATTCGACCGCGTTTCCGAGAGAATATATGGCAACGGCGATATAATGGCCGGAACCGCATATAATCAGATTCGGACGAAAAAGGGAACGGGCACGGCGTTTACTCTCGACAAGCACGGAGTTGAAACAGACCCTATCGACATGGACATTGAAGACGATGCCGATCGGCTTATGAAATCCAGTGAGCGGCATGTCCGCGAATTAACGCTCCAGTATCTGATTAATAAGGAGAAATATGGACTTGCGCAGGTTACCAGCACATCGGTCATAACCAATTATGTGACGGGTGGTGCCGCCAATGATTTCCCTTATCTTGATGGTGTCAATGTCTCCATACTCGACATTCTCGCCGTAGAAGCGGAGAAAGTCAGGAAGAGAATAGGCATGGAGCCTAATATATGCGTTTTTGGGCCGCGCTCAAAATCCTTTATGGAGGCCAACTCCGAAATAAAAGACCTTGCCAAAAACCAGAACGGGCAGGGACTTATTGAGGGAACTATCATCCCGCTTAAATTAAAGGGGATGAGAGTAGTACTCCCGAAAGGTGCGTATGATTCCAAATCACCCATTACGACTACGACCTCGACCATGGCCGACCTTATGGGCAACTACATGCTGCTTGCTTATGTAGAGCCTGGCTCAACGGAAAGCTACGGTCTTGGTTCAAGATTTTTCTGGGCTAAAAAGGGCGAAGGGGCGAATATACGCGTTACCGATTCCGAGGACGGAGAAGTAAGGAGCCACAAGTACCGCGCTTATTACAAGCAGGTTATATCAAACGCCGATGCGGGTCAGTTGCTTGTCAACATAATCGACCCGGCGAAATACTAAGAGGAGGACAAAAACAATGAATAAAATATTTATCTCTTTACTCGCTGTTGTATCCCTCTTTGTGTTTTGCGGTATGGCATCGGCAGACCAGATACTTCCCGTGCGTTTTGAATGGCAGGCAGTAACCGAAGCCGATACGGTTGACAGAGCAGCTTCCGACAGTGACGCTGTTATAGCCAATAGCTACGGGGATGCGTTTATAATCGAAAAGATAGTAGTTGACGGATGGAGTAAGTCTACCGCTAATTATGAGATCGTTCTTTTCGGCCTTAAATACGGGCATACCCATACGAGCGGAGCGGACAGCGCGGCAACCTACGGCAGTGGCGCTAAGGTTGTTATGTCATGGCCCGTTGTGGTGGGATCAAGCGTTGGTAATTCTGCCGACAGCTCGCAGATCGTATATCGGGAGATAGATTTTTCCGACCTGAAAGAGGGCGGGTTCAGGATGACCGCCAGCGATGCGCTAATATTTGGCGTTCAGGCTGCCGGAGGAGATTATTACTCCGCCGCTGCCGGTGCTACCGATTGCGCATATTCCGTTGCTGTTTGGTATCGGAAATCTGACGATTATCAGACCAACAAGTACGGTAAATAATTTTAACGGGCAACCAACCGGGAGAGTGTCGACGCTCTCCCGGTCAACCCCGTTTATTAAAGGAGAAACGATGAAACATAAAAAAGAAAATAATACAGCCGAAGCGGTAAAATGTGACGGAGTAAGCATTGATAAATGTTTAAATGATTTATGTCCACTTGCGATAGTGGCAAAGAGCGAAGGTAAATATTATCTCGGATGCAAAATTATATCAGGAACCATAGAACTTAATAAATGTGTAAGGAGTTAATGAAATGAAAAAACTATTAATCGTATTGTTTGTGGCATTGTGCCTTGCCATACCTAATAGCGCGTGGGCGTTATACGGCGATACCAGGCCGTTTTACAATCAGACGGCGACTTATGGGCGCACCGATACCGATGTTGAGGGGGTATCCGGCAAGTGGTTACCGTTCACGCTTAATATTGACGGATCACAAAAAAGCAGACTAAACGATGGAGAAATACAGTTAACCGAATATTCCGTTGATACCGGCACATGGAATACATACGCTCAGGTAGATTCTACGCATCAGGTGGGGCAGACCTTTCAGACCACGCGCGGAAATAATTTATTAACCGAAGCGCGGATATATGCGAAGAACAGCGGCAATACGAACATCATCAACGGTACATATTATCTATCCATATTCGAGGACACAAAATCAAGCACTCCGTTATTTACGAAATCATTTAATGTCGCGCTGGCATTAAACGCCGAGGCATGGTTTAGTATCCCGCTTGGCTTCCCGATATTTACATACCACGGTTATTTTATGAACATTTATTCTGATACCACGGACACGGGGTTTCGAATATTGGCGAGCAATTCACAGGTGTCGGGTTCGGAATATTCCCGAGGCGAAGCTTATTTAAATCGGGCGTTGTATACTACCGGCGTCGGAGTCATCGATCTCGTTTTTAAAATATATACTCAACGGGTATCGCTGGCATACGAGCCGTCCGCTATCCCGAACGATACCAGCGTGGTTATAATAGGCACAGTGCCCGTTACGGTTGATTCCCCGATTGTAACAACCCTCTCTGATACCGCAGTAAACATTCCCGACCCGGTTACGGTGATACAGCAGGATTCCGCCGTGAATATACCGGAGCCCATTACCGCCAATCTCGGCGACAGTAATGTTATCGTCGAGAGCGGGACAATGGATGTTAACATCCTCACGATGCCCACGGTTACGATAGACAGTCCCATAACCATTGCCGGCCCCATGGATGTAAATATTGAGAACACGGATGTTATGGTGGTTAATTTCGACGACATGCCCGACACCTTAGACATCGGTAATTTCCCGTCTTCATTTGGAGCCAGTATAACCGACACCCCGCCGGTACTGGCGAAACAGGACGCCGCCGATACATACCGCACGGAAGCGAAAATAGTCAATTTCCCAGACATGCCCGATACCTTTAACATCGATCAGGTTAATAATATTTCGAGTGTGGATAAAGTCGACAGCGGTTTTTTTGAAATCATGGGCATACCGAATGTATCGGCGGCACAAACCCCCGGCAATACCTACGCCGTTGATATCGGCTTAAGTCCGCTTCCCGCCGGTGAAAACAAAATAGGAAATGTAGGTCTGGACGACATCAATTCCGACAGCGATGCGATATTGACGATGCCGCTGGAGACATCGTTTGGTAAGCAGGGACTAATGTTTTTGGCCGATACGATAACTTATATTCCGATTCAGGCGGCGGACACATGGGCGTGCTCGTTTATCACGGGCGCGCGCGAGGTCATGGCGAGGATCACCCTTATATCCGCAGGAGCTTCGCGCTGGATAGTCTCTGATAGCCCGACCTACGATTCAGCGGGAGATACCTTCGCGCCGTGCAGTACTGATTTCGGCAACGCGACTCTGCCTCTATCAGTGTTCCGTACCAAAGATGCGTTCGCGAGCTTTGGCACGGTAAAGGCGCAGAAAATTGTCGGACAGGCAAATGCATGGGCGAAGGAAACCCTGCCGTGGGTCAGGCTGGATGCGAATCATTACTACGGGATACACCTGGAAAACAGCGGGACGAACCCGACCTTTTACGGAATTTCGATTGAGTTTTATGAACTATAGGAGGATCGAATAATGGAAACACTCTGTCCCTACAACAGCATGAGACCGTGCATATTACAGAGCTGCAAGCCCGCGCAGGATGCGGGCGGCGTTTGCCCGACAACGAAAATGATTGAGCTGCTCACGGGGATGTCGCTTAAATTGAGTGCGTAATGGCAATTTATACGACACGCAATTTAGTTAATGATTATATAACCGGATACACCGGGAATAATTTTCTTACGACCGATTGGGCCATCGTCGATTTTGAGAAGCATATCCGCAGAGCGTGTCATTTAATCGAGGCGGCACTGGGGCAGAGCTTTACCGTTTACGATACTACGCCGATAATGGCGGCTACAACGGCGGCAAGTAATATGTTTGGCAGCGTAACATCGAACCCGGCAACGGCCCGGAGATTGGGCGTATTGGTATCGGCGGGCACGACGGGCAGCGGAACGGTCGTTTTAACGGGCACGCTTGACGACCTTGCCGGATTATCGGAAACGATAACATACGGCGGCAACAGCCTTGAATTTACGCTCGGATCGATTCACACGCTAACAGCATTAACCACAACCGGGTTAGCGGAAGAAGCGGCGATTTCGAAGGTGTCAATTTACAGATTGGCGGTGCCTAATATTATAATCGAATTGGCCACGATGTACGCGGCAATGTTGATATTCCAGACCCTTGACGCTGGCACGCGCGGGAGCAAGACCGGGGGAAGCATATACGATGATGTCAAAGCGCTATTAGATGGCATTAAGAGCGGAGATATTGCGATAATAGGGCAAGACGGCGTTGAGATACTGTTAGACAGCCGTACCGGCATGTATGGTGCTACGACAACGGACGAAACGGGGGCCGACATTACCGCTGATTTCTCCAAATCGAGGGATATATTAGACGGCCCGGCAGGGCAGAAGGTGAGCGAACTTGATTAGTGTAAAACTTGAAGGGCAGGCAGCGGCAGGATTAAGAGCTATGTCTGCCAGAGTTAAGAATATGAAACCGTATATGAAGCAGGTCGGCGTCCAGGTGCGAGATTATTATCAGCGGGGTTTCGCCGTCAAGGGTGCAATAGACGGTCATAAAGCATGGACGCCGATTAGTGCAACTACGGCGATGCTACGGGTTAGGGGAAAGGGCGGCAAAATACGCACAATGGAAGAGGCTAAATCAAGGGCGGCGGCAATGAATCCCTTAATGGACACCGGTAACCTACGCCGGAGCATGACCTTTAATGCGGCAAATAATTATGTTGAAATCGGCACTAATCAGCCGGGGTATGAGAACCAGAATAATCATACCGTAATATGGCAGAACTCGGCAGAGAAAGCGGACAGATTAAGGCGTAATGTTTCCGCTATATTACCTGGCAAGCCGTCAAGCGAAGGAAAAACATATTCTGCGGACGGTACGAAAGTACGGGTTAATATTCCGGGCGTTGGTTTCCGTTGGGTTAAACGGGCAACTAAGAGATATAACGCTTTTTATTTCCAGATGAAAAATGCAATGTCAAAATCATGGATCGGCAAATCTTTCAAGGTTCCGAAGCGTGATTTTATTTATATGACTCAAGCGTTAAGGCAGAAAATTGACGGCATGTTTGTATCGTTTTGGAATAGTTATAGGGGGCTGTAATGGGTAGCAGGTTCCAAAGCATTAAGACGCAGTTAAAAACATTAATTGAGGCCGATGCTACGCTTATGGCTGCCGGTACTGATACCAAAATTGACAGGGTATTTGATTATTGGCTTGAAGCCGCCGACCGCTGTAATGTATGGATAGACATGAAACCCGTCCAGGTATTACAGGAACGAAGTTCAACGGGGATATACACGGAATACACCGAAATGACAATACGGGTTAATGTTCGGTTTGGTTCGATACCCGATGCGGAGAATAATTTAATGGATGTGGTTCAGCGGATGCTAACCTTTTTAAACGCCGCTGCTAATTTTATACAGACCGGGTATTGGTGCGCCGCCGGGCTTGCGTGCCCGAAGCAAAACGAGATACCCGTTAAAATCATAGAACCCGGTGCGGAAGAAGACACGAATATGTATTGTTGGCGGGCCGAGTTCAGCTATTTATTTGAGAACACTTTAAATTATGCGTAGAGGTGCAAAATGAGCGACATTAAAATTACAGCGGAAAAGGTAAACGGCACGGTGGTTATATACGGCGTTCCCGGCGTAATTGAACCGGGGCAGGACATAACGGCAATGCCCGAGGATGTGAAGGCGTCCATCGGATCACAGGCGAACGGCGAAAATGTAACGGTAAACGAAATAATTGAAGGGGGTAAATAATCATGGCTTCGGATATTCTCAATGGTTTCGATAGTACCTTGGGGTTGACAATTCAGGGTGGCGCGACTTCGTCCCGGTTTAACGGCGGCGAATTTCAGCGCAATTTAGCGGGGTTCCTGCCGACCGAAGAGGGGCAGCAGAGTTTCAAGCAGACCCCAAACATTGATAAAAAGCGGACGCACCGGGGCACGGCATTTATCACGGACAGCAAAATATTAACCTTTAACCCGGTCGAGGGGAGTTTCCAGACCCCGCTGTTGCTTGATGACGGGGCCTGTCAGTCGTTGAATTTAGCGTGCTGGAGTGATGCACTGGCAACCAAAACGATAACAACGGCGGCAAGCACGGAATTAATGCCAGCTACTACCGCAACGGGTACAATGACCAGTTCGCTTAATGCGGCGGCTACGGCATTATCAAGCAAGAAAATATACGCCGTTGTATCGGGTGGAGATATAGGAACGGGCACGGCGGGAACGATAACGGTAACTGGTACCTGGAGAGGCGCGGCGGCAAGCTCCGAGGATTATGAAGATATATCGGCGGACGGAACTTATTATCTTGGCAAGACCTTTTCAATATTAACGGCGTTGACTACGACTAATTTCACGGTTGTATCGGGATGGACTACGGCCCCGACGATAGCGTTGTATTCCGTCGATGTCGTACAGCATCAGGTCACGCTTGCCGATGATGCGTTTTGTCTCGGCTTTGAAGACAACACGGCAGGGGCCGAAGTAAAACGGGTTGACGATATTATGGTATCATCGCTTGAATACAATTTCACACCGGACAATCATATAACAATGTCGGTTAACGGCACGGGCCGGAAGGTCACGGAATTAACGGCAGAGGACACGGCGGCTTATACCACGCAGGATAAGCTCGGATGGGCGAATACGAATATTAAGTTCGGGTCAACGCTTGCTACGGTAGCAACGGATGACGAAGTAATGGATGCGAAACTTACGATAACAAGGGCACTTGACAGCGGGCACTATTCGCCGGGTTCTCAATATGTTTCGTCAATTAATCCTAACATCGTGGATGTCGCATTAACCGTAACCCGTGTATTAAATTCGACCTCACAGGGAAACATTGATTATCTCAATGCTCATACTACGAGGGCGGCGCAGATAGTAGTAACCGGGGGAAACATTAAGACCGGGTACGACCGCACAATGACAATCGACCTCCCGGAGTTAAAGGTCGAAGGTGAACCGCTTTCAACGACGACAATGGGGCAGCAGACGATAACCACAACCTACTTCGCACGGTATAACACAACGGCGGCATACACGGCCCGGCTTACATTCGTTGCGGGGACTTGGTTCTCGTATGGTTCAATCCCACTTGTTAAGAACGGAAGCGGATATTATACGACCGACTCCCTTAACGCACAGGACTGGACAAAATCCGGGCAGGCGGTTGGTGAATATTCCCGGAATACGGTGAATTATTACACTGGCAACGCTACATCGATAGCGGCAATAGATGATAGCGGCGCGGCCAATGAGGGTGTATATCAGACTATATCCTCTAATAACGCTAATATAACGGCTGCCAATATGAGAAACTGCGAGGTATATATTAGCGGATATGTTAAGGGCGCAACTAATCACGATGCGCTTATAATGTTTGACAATGATATTCCATTTACCGGAGATACCGTTATTACAGTCGCATCCGTAACGACTGGATTCACTACGCTTGCCGGGTATCATCTTATAGGTATAGCGGCAACAGCCCCAACAGTAGATTTATGCGGGGCAAATTCTGCGGGCAGCGGCACGGCGTACTATTCAAATATTGAGTGTCGTTTATTCATATAATTAATTCTGGAGGCATTTATGGCGAGATTGGTTAAAGAGGAGAAGCGGCTAACTTTTGAGCTGCCGATTAATGCGGAGTGTAAGAAGGTGGCGGCTGATAAGGCGGTAGAGATTATTAAGATTATATTCATCGAGCCTTACGGGAAACAATTCATTGACGCGCGCCGGGAGTTTATGACGGACAGCGACAGCAAGGATTATATCACAGCGTATATGCTTAAATGTATTGCGGCATGGGAAGGGATATTAAACGAGAACGGCGCACCCGAACCGATAACATACGAGAACCTGATACGCTTGCCGGGGGATATTCTACCCGAAGCGGTGAGGTTCTTTCAGGACAGCGTTATTGGTTTAAAGGAAAGCGAAAAAAAAAATTAGTCAAGGAATTAGCGGGGGAGGGCAAGTGCTGTTATGACTGTATTCAATTTTGGGAACAATACACGCACGATAAGAACATTACGCGGTATTGCCGGAATTGTTCAGGGAACAAACACAACACCGACCCCGCCGTGTCTTACTGGCTCTGGCTTAACGCAGTACGCAAAACGCTTAACTGCCTCCCCTCGGAAATCGGGAAGCAGCGCATTATTGATATTGAGGCCATTATGTTAACCGAACATTACTACGCATACAGGCAGAAAAAGGAAATCGAAAAGCAGAAAAAAGACCAGCACTCCAAACAGCAGATTAACGAACACGGCAGGAGAAGGTAATGGCAATACTTAACGAAAAGATTGTAATATCGGCAGAGGACAGGGCAAGCGGTGTATTAAACAAGGTCGGTGGATCCGTCGACAAGTTAACTACCAGCATTACATCCGGACTCGGCCCGGCCATTGTTGCATACTTTTCGGTGCAAAAAGTTAAACAGTTTGCCGAGTATTCCATTAAAGCGTTTCAGGAAGAAGAAAAGGCGTTAATAAGATTATCGACTGCCCTAAAAGTAACTAATCAAAATAGCAATGGGATGTATGAGAGTTTCCTTAAACTTGCCGATGAATTGAAAAAATCTTCAACTTATTCCGATGACCAGATATACGCCGCCGAAGCCCAGGGAATTGCATACGGGATAGCCGCCGATAAAATTGATGATTATGTCAAGGGGGCTATCGGGTTATCTGAAATTATGGGCGGTGATATGGAGCAGGCTCTTGCAGTTACCGCTAAGGCATTTCAAGGAAATTATGAAACTCTGGGGCGGCAGTATATCCCGGCCATAATGAACGCTAAAACCGAAGCCGAGAAAATGGCTCTTGTTCAGCAGAAAATGGCAGAGGGGTTAGAGCTTAACGCTCAACGGTTATTAAGCGGACAGGGGCAATGGGATAAGTTCAAACAGACACTTGAAGATATAGTTGCCGAACCTGTCGGGGGGCTGCTTACAAAAGAGTTGACAACATGGGCCGCTAATTTCAAGGCTATCGGGGATATAATGAAAGTGAGGGAATTAGACGCACAAATATCCGGGTTAGAAGATGCACAGAAACGCATAATAAACGCTATAAAGGCGAATGAGAAAAAACCTGTTTTTGGTTTTGATGTAGCAAAAGAAACGGCAAAATTTGAGGCATACGCCGCACTCGTAAGAAAATATGACGAACAGCGTTTAATATTACTCGGCATAAAAGAGGCTCCTAAAATTAGGGCGGCAGGGCCGACATTGCCGGGGGCCGGAACGGGGAATAAAGAAGAACAGGAAAGGCTCGCAAAAGAAGCCGCCGACAGAGAACAGAAATTACTTAATCAACGGACGGGGATGATTAGATATTTCGCCGAAATTCGCATAAGCAAAAATGAAGAGATGATTAAAAACGAAGAAGAAGCCGCAAAGCGTATGGACAGGATTAATCAGTGGTTAGCGGATAATGAACAGAGAAGGGCAAGCGAACGGCAGGCGTTACAGTCGGCCCGGTTAATGGCATATTCGTCACTAACTAATTCATTTGCCATATTAGGCCAACAGTGGGAAAGTAAAGAATTAGCTTCGCTTGCCGTTATAGGCGAACAGGTTTTAAGCGTAGCTCAATTATATATCACCCTCGGGGCTACAAAAGGATTGTCAAAAGGACTCATAGGTTTCATCGAAGTGGCGGCGGTAGTGGCGGCAGGGGCCACAATAATTAATCAGATGAAAAACATTTACGGCGGGATGAAAAATACAAGCGGTGGCGGTGGCGGCTCAATATCAATGCCGTCAACTCCCGCATATTCCGGGTATTCCGGCGGCGCCGGCGGCGGAGAAACAAACTATGTAACGATAAACGGCATAGTAACAGATGAAGTCTGGCGCATAATAACCCGGACGAGTTTATCAAAAGCGTTTCGTCAAGAAGCGTTAAGGGGTGCATAAATGAAAAGCAGGGCAGTACTAATCATATTGGCGGTTATCGTGGCTGTAATGGGCTGTAATGAGGCGTGGGCGTATGATACAACGGCATTTACAACGGTGTATGATACAACGCCGTGGAGCCCGGCGTTAATTAATCAATTCATCGGGCCGTTAAATCGAACCGAACAGATGCTACGCGCGAATTTCAGTGACACTACGGCAGATATTGACAGCACGGGGATTGAGGACAGCGCAATAATAACAAGTAAATATAAAAACGCCTCGATACTCGATAGGCATATTGCGGACACAGCGGCAATCGACTACGGGAAAGTGGAGAGAAATCCTTTAATGCCGTATGCACGAGACCTGCAATACGACAGCCCGACCGTTGATACGACCGCCTTTCAAAATGCGAGAATACAATGGGGATATGATATATTTATCGGAGACAGCACACAAACGATGATAAGAACGGTAATCTTTCCAACCCCATACGATACATCTGCGATAGTGGTTCCTTTTGCCATGTTTGCCGGAAGTAATCCGACAAGCGGAAGCGACGCGTGGCCCAGCGGAGGCTCATATGCCGCCATGACGGTTAACCATATATACAACGCCTCGGCTACTGGGTTCCAATACAAGGCATATTGGGCGGACGGTACTTTTTATCTAAACGAATATTATTATGTAGTTTGGTGGGCGATAGGCCGTAAGGATTAAATGTTAGTATCAGATTTCATCTCCGGCAAGCAAGGGACAGACAACGCCGTTTATCCCGTTAAATTTCAGGTCATTGACGAAATTAACGGCGGCAGTTTGTACACCTACGAAGCAAGCGAGAACCCCCTTTTATTCAGTGAGTTTAAATATAATGGAAACCCTGCGGTTAATACCCGGACGCTCTGGGGCACGCTTAAATACGATAATATTAATTCTTTACGGACATTCGATTTAAACTTTACAAATATACCGACAGCGCAAAAGACGGCACTCGAAACCATATACGGCTACCACGCTATGATGCGCTTTTATTATATGGGGCGGCATTCCCTCACGGACTACGCTAACACATTCTGGATGGGCGGGTTTAACGCGCAACGCATCGGCCCCTATTATAATATTTCGTTTCAGCTTCAGGAGGTCGGCTACTAATGGCCCAGGATTATCTTAAGTTTGGTGCTAATTTAATTGACCACCCGGCGTACGAAATATCGGGCCTGCCTGATTTGCAGCAGAATGTCCAGGTTCAGCGGGATAGGTCGGGCAGGTTTACAACCTACTACAAATATGATACATCGGAATTAACCATAACATGGTTCGGCCTTTCATATAATTTAGAACAATATTTATGGGGATTATATGATTATTCCTGCAATCAGGGAAACGCGCTTGTTTTATACCCGGAGCCTGTTAATAATTCCGGCGTATCGTATACCGGGTTTATAACGGGTAACTTTGACTGCACGGAGTTGGAGAACCAACACTATAATTTAACGATAACCTTTTCGGTTCAACGAATTGACGAAACCATAACAAGCGAAATATATAACCTCACTCCCTCGGATGATTATTTAAAGGAGATAGGTTATTATCTCGGTGATACAGGGCAGGGTAAGCGCATCGGCATACGGCCCCGGCATAAAGTATTCGTTAATCGTTCGCTTTGGATTGATGACCCTTCGACAGATACGGGCTGCGTTGACCTAACAGACCCCTACGCTACTACGGCAGGCATTGACGCCGTATTAAGCATCGGGCAGATTAATGTTAAGACGGATTTTGAAACGGGCAAAACCACGGCAAGCGATACAACCATAACGCTGTCAAACGAAACGGCGGCCTACGATGTTTACTTCGATTATCTGCAAATTGTATCACCGCCGGCTAACCCTACCTGGATTGGCAAAGACATACAGGTATGGACGGGAGTGAGGTATTCAAGCGGAGTAATTGAGTATATCCCCCGGTTTACGGGAACCATAGCGGGAGAAGCGGAGTTTGACAACACGGCGAGAACCGTTAGTATCCATTGCCTTGACCGCATTGAACACGCCGTTAATCAGCCGATAGGCAATAATTTATTGAAGGGTTTAACGGTAAAATATTATAATTCCGACAGCGGGGCTTTTGCCGCAGTAGATGCCGACTGGTCGGGAACATCACCCATTGCTACTGAGGACGGGAAGACAATGGACACCCAACAGTTTTTATGGGGAGCTAATAAGCCGCATCCCGACATCGACAGCGTGAACGCCTACGCCGTAGAAATCAGCGGGTATATGTTAATTGATAATCCCGGCCAGCAGTATAAATTTGAGATAATAAAAGAGACATCCGACAACACGGATAATTATGGGTTATGGGTTCAGGATGCCGCCATAACATACGGCTCAGCGGAATACCTGCCATCGTCGTGGCCTACCGATATAGGCACTTTCACCTTTGCGGATAGCGGCACGGCGAAGCGGTTTGTTTATTTTTCCCTGCGGTACACTACGGCGAACGGGGCGGCAACGGCAAGGAAGATATATATTCAGTTCTATACGGACGGCATACCGAAACGGGCATTAGAAGGTTATACTTTCAGCAAGGTAGATTTCGACACATACGCAATAGCTCCTCAATTTTACGATAATACGAACCCTGCCGCCGTGATCCTTGCGCGGCTTAAATATGTATTCGCTAAAAATGCGGGACTGTCAGTATTAACGGAAGCCGCATTAACCGGGGCAAGCACGGACGCACAAAGCATCTGGCACTATGTAAACGAAACCAGTTATAATTTGTTTTACTCCGACTGCGACAGCCTGGGGCTGTATATAACGGACTGGATTAACGAGGAAGAGAATGCATTCGATAAAATTAATATCATATTAAAGGGCATATCGGGGACGCTTTACTCAAGGGGTGACGGCAAAATATATTTCCGTTTATATTGCCCTCGGATAAACACCGATTATATCCCGACCTTCAAGGACGACAAGAATATCATATCAATTAATTATTCCGTATCATGTGAGAACATAAAGAACATAATAAAACTATCGTATAATAGAGATTTTTACAATGACAAAATGTTAAAAAATTATATAGCCGTTGACACCGCAAGCATAGCAACCTATAAGAGAGCCGGGGAATATTCCGTTGAATTAGGCGTGATTAATGATGATGCCACGATACAGGTATTGGCAGACCAGATAAAGGACAGGCTTAAAGACGCATACCCCGTATATACTTTTCAAGGTACACTGTCTTTAATGCCGTTGTATGTCAAGGACAGAGTTAAAATAATTTATGATAAAGCCGGGACTTCGACCTCCGTAAACTGCGAGATTTCAGAATTGACTTACGATATAATTAATAATACAATATCGGGCGTGGCGGTAGTGGATTTTTTCGACGCTACGAATTACGCAATTTGCGGGGATGAAACGACAACGGAGGCGCAGGGATATGGCGTATTCAGAGATTCCGGCGTTCAATATAATTTCTTTTAGGAGCGTAAATATATGAAAAGCGTTAGCACTAATGGAGCGTGGACGGATGCGGTAGTACCAGAACACGGTGACGCATTAACGGCGGCATGGGGCGAGGACATAGCCGAAAACACTAAATATAACAAGGTACAAATATCGAATTTAATCGACGATGAAATGCTTACGCTGTATTACGATGAAACGGCTTACACCGATGCAGATGAAACATATACAACCGTGCGGGTTATTAAAGCATATGTCCCACAGTCAAAACCGCACTTGCATTTTCACAGCATAGTCGGGAGCGTTGGAGATGTCGCACCCAAAACGGCATTTTGCCAAGTACTTGTTAATTCCACCGCAGTTGACGCATTTGAAAGCACCCAGGGAACGGGCACCGGCTACATTACCAGATACATAGACCTTTCCGTTTACATCGGGCAGTTGGTAACGATTGAAATACAACTGAAAAAAGGCACCGGAGCGGGAAACAATGCACAAATATATCGTATGCTTTTGGCACTATGCCATAAGGTTCAATTGTTTTAGGTGGTGTATGAAAAGCGTAACGGCTAATCCTAATTTCAATGAACGGGTGGTTTTAGAAAAGGGCGATGTGGCCGGGGCTTTATATGGCGGCAGGCTTGCTAACAATACCAAGTACACTAAAAATCTTATAACTAATTACGAATATATTAAATATGTTTACTGGTCGGAAGACGAACAGCAATCTCCATCTGCATCAATTGAGACCGTGCGTTACATCAAATATTTTTACGACATTAATATTAATCCATATTTGAATTATTATTTTGAGTATTATAATTTTGTAGTATCGAGCGTTCCGACATCGGCGGGTGCGGTAAGAATCAGATGGAGAGAAACTACCGACCTATTGACGGGCGGCATAGATTCCGATGATACCACTACCTATTATTGGCAGGGGAGTGCCTACATTCCGGACCTGGACGCATATAGTACGGCAGGCATAAACACCGTTGAATTTCGCATTGCCGCAGGTGACTACGGTTTTAATCAGCGCACGAGAATTAAGCGGATGTATTTGTCATCATCGGCATCATCATTACTAACTACAGTAAACAAAGGAACGGTATAATATGAAGCTCTGCCCGGTATGCGCGGTTAAGAATTGCGGCAAACGAATTGACGGCGTGTATGTATGTGCGGATTTTAAATTGGCGGTGAAGAAGTGACAACTCAATATATTAAATATGCGCACGGGTATAAAAATGTATTAAAGGAAGATGTAGCCATCGACATCGGACTAAAAGGTTTTGCATTTGAAACGGATTATATCGTGCTTGATGTAAACGGGTTAATGACGATAAAGAAAGGCTACGCCTGGGACGGAGTTTCGGGACCTACTTATGACGATCAAACGAATATCGGCCCGTCATTATTCCACGATGCAGGGTGTCAGTCCATGCGCCTCGGATTACTGCCGGAGTGGTTAAGGGCGTGGTTTGATGACCAGTTTGTAGAGCGGTGCCGCCGTTGCGGGATGAATAGATTTAGAGCGTGGTATTACAGGCTGTTTGTACCTTTGGGAAAAAACGCATCTAAAAAAGGCTATGAACCGTATCCGACATTAACAGCACCGATATAAACGGGAAAGGGGCAGTGTATGACAACGGAAGAAAAACAGGAATTGAAAGCGGAACTGCAATCAGAGTTAGTAGACATTTTCTCCTCATTCCAGGCGGGGTTTAAAAAGGATTTATATTTAATCCTCGACCTGAAGATTGACCCTCTCGAAAAATCCATTGATACATTAGTCGCGGACTTTCAAAAAGACAGGCACTCCCGCAATGACAGGGAAACCGCACTCGGAGGTCGCCTGACAATAATGGAAACCCGTTGCACGATGATACAGGAGAATAAGAGCAAGTGTCTGCCTAATGGAAGTAAGGGGCAGAGCGGTGCTGTAATGACGACTAACGGGGAGTATGAGAAGCGGAAGCGGGATTTTTTTATTAACGCACGGGCCGAACTTTACGGCGGGATTAAGGCCATGATTATATTTTTCTGGAATTTAAGGGGCGTTAAATATTTAATGGGTTACGGAATGGCGTTTATGGTACTAACATACATGGCCATCAAATCAGATGTCGAGGCGGTAAAAAAATTAATTGCCGGTATAAAGGGGATATTTTGAGCGGATATAAATTGGCCCTGCGAACCCCGGCGAAATTTAAGGCGGGGTATCGAGCGTGTAAGGGATGCTATTTTAACCGCACGAAAATGGGCCCCTGTGATAAGCGATATGCGATGCCGGTTATAACCAAAAATACCAGGAGCGGCAAGCGGCATGTTGCGGGATGTCAGCGATACTGCTATGCCTGCCGATATTTATTTACCTGTAAATTGATGGAAAAGTTCGGCCTCTGCCCGTGCCCGTTTTTCGAACCGTACACGGCGGGACATACCTGCTCGACCTGCAAAATATACGGCATGTGCGTTGATAACGGACACACGGACGGGCCGGATGATCGGAAGGAGTGCTGGCATGATGATTAAACGCTTTAGACCGATGCACAAATTAAAGGGATGGTTCTTTTATATTTCCGCTATTATTCTTTATCCCGTGCTTATGTTTGTTGAGGATTTTTACGAATGGTGGAACAGATGACCCCGTACATCTCCGGCGAATACGAATACAGGGGAGAGTGGGAATAATGTATTTTCCCAAACATTTTATTTTGCAGGAACTTGTTGAATTATAACACATATATGGTATAATATTAATATGATTATTTATAAGATTTTTAATAAAATAAATGGCAAAATTTATATTGGGCAAACCATACAAAAACTGAGCCGGAGACTTGCCAAACATATTCGTGAAAACACATACCCCGTTCAAAGAGCCCTGAATAAATACGGGATAAACTCTTTCGATATATCCATAACTGATACCGCAGAGTCTAACAAAATTCTATCCGAAAAAGAGAGATATTGGATTAAGTTTTATAATTCCCAATCCCCAAATGGTTACAACCTTACGATTGGTGGAGAGGGAGTGGTAAGTCCATCTCAAGAAGTAAGAGAAAAACTTAGACTGTTTAATACCGGGAGAAAACAATCAAAAGAATCAATAGAAAAAACGAGGATAGCAAATATCGGAAGGAAACATTCTGATGAATGGAATAAAAAGATTAGCGAAAGTAACAAGGGTCATGCAGGGACTCGGATCCCTGCCGTTATCACTGAAAAAAAATGTAATACTTGCTTAGAAACAAAACCATTGAACGAGTTTCATAAAAGTCGTGGTCAGGGCGGAGTGAGAAGCACTTGTAAACATTGTAGAAGTGAAGCTAAAAAAGCATTACCTAAAAAAACAAGGGTGCCTTACTTAAGGACAAGCGAAATGAGGGAAAAAATATCACAATCATTAATGGGGCATAGCGTTAGTGAGGAAACAAGAAAAAAAATGTCGTTAAAGAAAATAGGTGTAAAACGCCCAGATTATAAACGGAGAAAACAGGTATAAGGGGGTGCTGTTAATGGCAAGTCGAATAATATTAGACTGCGTTCCAGAATTACAGGAAAAATATTATGCGTGGGCCGAGTTAATGAGCCGGGCCGGACTGAAACACAAGTTGACTTGCACTCTACGGACACAGGCTGAGCAGTCCGTTTTATTTATGCAGGGCCGGGGGCCCATTGAACGGGTAAACGGCGAGAGGATTAAAATCGGGCTTATTCCGATACGGGCCGAGGATAATATTATCGTAACGAAATTAAAAACAATCGGCAAACACGGCGAGGGCAAAGCGTTTGATATTGCCCTTATGAAACATATCGGCGGGGATAAGGAAACCGTTTATTACAATTTAAAAATATCGGTTAACGATAACGATATACCCGACTACAAGGAGGCCGCTGATCTCGGCGTTAAAGCCGGACTGCAAAACGGCGGCTTGTTATGGGGTTGGGACTTTTGCCATTATGAAATATGATTATTAAAAATGGCATAACATTATCAAATTTAACAAACCACCACCTCCCTATATTTCCGCATCCCGGCCCCCGTCCTCCAGCGGGGGCCTTAATTATGCCCAAACAATACCCTCGTATAACCAATTGTGGCTGCATTACAGCCCCGCCAGGGCACGAACTACCCTCAGGCGGGTAAATCTACGCCACCGGCGAATACCGTCAACTCGCTTTAATTATACTTAACTGCTTGAAATCATTAAACTTAACGCTTTAATGGGGGACTGCCTTTAATTATTTTCCCAAAATGCGAAAATAATACTTGACAAATCAGGCAAACTATCCGATAATATAATCATGAGCGGAGGGTAGGGCAGCAGAGCGGCCCCCGCTGGAGGAAACGAGATGAAACAGAAATCAATCGAATTGAGAAACGGAAAAATCTATTACGGCGAACATTACACAAAAAACGGGATTACCTATATCACCGGGGGCCCGTCAGTCCAGAACAATCTAATAGCACGCAAAAACGGCAGAAAAACGATATACGCGTAGCCCGGCCACAAAATAACAGCGGTAACCCCGCTGGAGGAAACGAAGATGAACACAAAACACACGAGGGGGGCATTGAGAGCGGCAAAAATAATTAACGGGAGCGAGGCGCTCGTCTGCCATCAGACCCCGCATTGGCTGCCGGATGGCTCGGACCTGGCGGCGATAATTGATCGGGAGACCGCGGCGCATGAAATGCTGGCGGCGCTGAAAAACCTGGTTGACGATGCGCTGGCAAACGGCATGCACTCCAGCGAGCCCAGAATCATCGAGGCACGGCAGGCAATAGCAAAGGCGGAGGGGGTGGAAAAATGAAACGGAAACGAGGCAGACCGAAACTGGACGCGGAATTGAGGGAGAGAATTATCGACCTAAAAACATTGAAGGAAAAATGTTTGACAGATGAAAAAATAGCGTCGATGTTGGGCGTGACGCGGCGCACGGTTAGTAATGTTTGGAACGAGCATAACCAGGAGGGAAACTAATATGGAACTGGGGATTATCATCCGGGGCAAATGCTCCCCGGAAACCGAAACGCATATCCGGGAATCGTTAACGGGCGCGGCGAATACCATCACCGCGAACCTCAAAAAATTAAACATTGCGGGAGTGGAAATATTAATCTACCCCGCGAAGGGGGAACAATGGACGGGAAAGAATTGACTACGGTGACGCCGTTTGTTTTTAATGTTCAGAAAATTATGGAACAGGCGATTGCGGCTGGCACGGGCGTTGAAGTTATGGAAAAACTTCTACAGATGCGGAATTTAATGAAAGCGGAGGCCGCGAAAGAAGCGTATAATATTGCGCTCTCGGAATTTCAGGCCGAGTGCCCGCGCATAATAAAGGGCAAGGATGTTATCGGAAACAACAATAAAAAGCGATACTCCTACGCTCCCCTTGACGATATTGTAGAACAGGTTAAGGGGCTTTTAAAAAAGCACGGCTTCTCTTATTCCTTTGATGCGACATTTGCCGATAACGCGCAGACCATAACATGCTCGGCCCGGCATATCGGAGGGCACTCCGAAACGGCCACTTTCCGCGCCCCCGTTGATAAAGACGCTTATATGTCAGAGGTGCAAAAACACGGCGCGGCAATGACCTTTGCAAAGCGGTATGCGTTTTGCCAGGTATTCGGGATTATGACCGGGGACGAGGACACGGACGGGGCCGGGCAGAACGGAAACGGGAAACCCGAACCCCCGCCAGCGAATAATCCGGCAGATATCAATTTTATGACCGCGATTAAAAAAGAGCTTGATAAACTGATTTATATTCTCGGCGAAACTGCGGGGACGCAGACATATAAAAACATGCTTGCCGGGATAGGGTATAAATATGCGGATGAAATAACGGATAGGGCCACGCGGGAAGCGGCATATAAGGGGATTGTTGAATTGGTTAGGCAGGCGAAAGAGCAGAAAGCGAAAAATATAGCGCGGGATAAGGCGGTTAATGACGCCATAAATAAATCAGGCGAACCCCCCGCAAACAATACGCCGGATCTGAAACAGGAGCGGCTCCCCGGAGAGAACGGCGTCGACCCGCTCCCTGATCCCGAACCGAAATTAAGCGAGGCACAGCAGAAATTTTCCGACCTGCTGATGCAGACGGTGGCGAATCAGGATGAATTCGCCAGAGAGTTGATCCGCCTGACCAGCTTCGTCGGGAGGAACGGCAAATTATTTGAGGGATACTGGCATGTCGGCGACATGTCGGATAATGCCGCCGATGTATCCCGGCACAGATTAGAGGCCGAGATTAAGGCAAGGGAGGGGCAAAAATGAAAATGCTATATCTCGACACGGAAACCACCGGGCTTAATGCCGAAACAGATGAGTTAATAAGCATTTCGGGCATCATAGAAAATACTGGCAGAATAGAGGAGTTCGATTTCATGATGTGCCCGCAATGCGTTGAAGACATTAAGCCGGAAATACTTGGAATAACCGGGCTGACAAAAGAAGAGATAAAAACATTTGAAGGCCCGGCAATCGTATATTATAAACTGATAAAATTGTTTGACAGGCATATTAATAAATTTGATAGGTCTGACAAATTCACGGTAGTGGGGTATAATGTTCGGTTTGATGTCAGTTTCCTACACGCTTTTTTCAAGCAAAACAAAAACGATTATTTATTTTCATATCTCGGAGATCAGTTAGATGTTTACGAGATGACAAAAATATATCGTTTTGTCAGTACAAGAGAGGGAAGCACAAGTCTGATAAAATCCCTCAAGTTGTCCGATATATGCGAACACTTTTCGATAAAATTCGATGCTCATAAAAGCATTGAGGACATCCGGGCGACAAGGAAATTATTCGAAACATTGATCGGGAAAATGTATGCGTAACCCTCAAACCTGCACAATCGGCGGCGGTGATTGCGCCGGTTGTGAGGATGACTGCATTGAGAGCGCAGACCGTCACCCGGAATGGTACGGGCGGGACACGGGAATTGCCGGATGGTATATTTGCCCTGTTTGTTTGGAGCAGAATTGTCCGGGGCACAATATTATTCACTCCAAGGATGAATGGTATTACCTTAATCCGGACGGAAGCAAGCATGTAATAATGAGGCGAATAAAATGAGAATAACGAATCATAACTGCGAACCGCGAGAATGGCCGCCCACGCCACGGGACGAGGGCCCCTGTTTTGATGTGATCGTTGATACATACGCGGCGGCGAAAGAGAAATTGGGAAGCGCGTTGGACGGGGACGGGGACAGAATGCTTGAGGCGTTAAATCTGCTGAGTTTAAACGCCGCGACGATCGAGTTGATAGTCAACAACGCGGAAAATTTTATTGATGAAAAGGCCGCGCTGTATGGCGTTGAGGGTTTGTATGAAAAATTAATAGGCAAAAGCATGGGGATAAAGGAGATGTTCTAATGACTGCCGTTGAGCGCGGAATAACCCGCTACACCACCGGGATTTTAACCGTCCCCGTATATTTCCCGGAGGGTAATGAAACATGCCGCTACTGTATGTTTTGTAAAAGCGATAGTTGACGGCATTCACGACGATTGCCCCATAAAATTTGATACAAAGGAGAATGTGAAATGACGCTCCCCGCATGGTACATTAATTTATGTCCCGCGAACGACAGCAACGCCGTGAAACAGGGATGGAAGGGCAACGAATATTTCCCGAAACCGATACCGATTGAACAAATGAAGGAGGATGAATAATGTTAGTATCTGGCAGAATCTACATAGTCCGCGCCCGTTATTACTGGACGCTGAAATTCCGCAGCCTTAAATCAGTACTGAAAGAAATGGAGGGAATCTATGCACACTAAAACACCGTGGACGGCAGAATATGAAGATTATTATGGCCCGGATGCACCATTAATAAGAGGGGCAGACGACACAATAATAATAAGTGGGGGATATAACGGCGAGACTCAAATATTAGAGGCTGACACCAAATATATGATTGCCGCCGTGAACAACTTCGAGGAGATGAAAGAGGCGTTGAAATCACTTGAATATGATGAAAGCGGCGTTCCCGTTGTATATCCTACCGTGAGCCATATTAGAACACTCCTCGCCAAACTGGAGGCCAAGCCATGACCCAGCTTAAGCTACCGACCGACACACGGCAGAAACTGACCGACCGGGAGAAGTGGGTGTATGCGTATGTCCGGCAGAACCCCGGCAAGCTGACATGGGAGATACAGGCATATTTCAACCTGCTTGCGTTTGGGAAAATATGCAACGGCGACAGATACCTCCGTTTTTTGCAGGAGAAGGGCTACATCGAGGGAACGCCGCAGAAAGACAAACAGTGTACCTGGAAAGCAATATGAACAAAATATTTAAAAGGTGGTATACAAGATGAAAAAGACAAAGGAATTATCAGAGAAATTAATAGTTAAGATAAATGCTCCTAATTTTAAGCGGATTCCGATACTCATTGAAAACATTGAGCCTTATGTCCAGAATAGATTTCCAGAAATATCCATTAATGAGATGATGGACAAAATGAAAAAGGGGGATGTTGATGGTGAGGGTAGAAAGAAAAGAGCGCCTAAAGATTTCAATCTATATTATCGGCAATCACTTCATATCACAAAGCAGGGATGGTATGGAATCCCCGCCGCTGGAATAAGAACCGGGTTAATTGACGCTTGCCGAGTATTAAATTTAAAAATGAGATTTATGCAGTTGGCTTTTTTTGTGGAGGCAGATGGCTTTGATATGAATACCGGACAGCCCCTTGTAAAAATAATCAAAGGAGAGCCGGAAATGTTCACATGCCCGGCGGCTAACGCAAATGGAAGCACGGACATAAGAGCGCGAGGTCGCTTTATGCCCGGAGCACAGGCCTTGGTTAGACTTTGTTATGATGCCGACATGGTAGATGATGTACAGACAGCAGTAAATCTTATGGCTAACTGCTGTATGCGGATTGGTTTTGGTGCCGGGCGGCCTTTTTCACAAAAAAGCCGTGGTTGCGGATGGGGCAGGTTTAAAATTGTTAATCAATAATAAATTTTCTGGCAAGGCGAAGCGTGGCTATACACGGCGGAGCACGGCTTTGCGTGGCTATTCGAGGCAAGGAATTAAATATAACGCACTTTAAATATTTAATTTCTGGCTATGCTATTCAGGGCAATGCGTGGCGGAGCGGAGCGAAGCATGGCGTTGCTGGGGCCCTCTGGGGGCAAGGCGTTAAACTACCCTCAATTTAAAATAAGGAGTGTTTATGAAAAAGATTACCAAAAAAACAGAGATTAGGAAAGAATTAGAAGTGGTTAGAAATATTAATGGAGGCGTATTACAGCCGAGAGATGTTGTCAGATATGCCAAAAATCCGATAACCAAACTCCATTCATGTTTCACTTGGGATAATAAAATAGCTTCCGATAAATGGAGAGAGCACGAGGCTACAATTCTCATACTGGTTCAGGTTGAAAAAGTAAAAGGCCGGGATGTACGCCTTTATGTCAATTTAACTAACCATAAACGAGGCGGCGGGTTTACTTTGTCAAGCGACGCCCTGCCGGATAAAATGTTGAAAAAAATATGGCTTGAACAGGTAAGGGATGAAATGCTATATTTTATAGGCAAATTTCACAATGTAGCGGAGGTCGAGCGGGTTAGAGATGCGATGAATGAAGCGTTGAAAAGCATTGAAATTATCATGGTGAATTTGTAATATAAAGCATTAAAGGAGCGTTAATATGAGAGGCTACGAGCGTTACTACAAGCAGAGTTTCAAGGTATCGGACATCCTTGCGGCGGCGAAAGAGGCGGCGTGCATTATCGCCGTTGCGTTATCATCCTGGGGCGTGCTCTGGCTGTTTATCGCCGCGATCAAATTAAGGGGGGAAAGGTGAAGATAGAATTGTTTAACGACCATTTCCAGAATTTCAAAAGCTACAATATACCGAGAGCACAATTAATTATAGCGGACATCCCCTATAATATAGGCAAAAATGCTTATGGCTCTAATCCGAAATGGTACATTGACGGTGACAATGAAAACGGAGAAAGCGAATTTGCGAAGAAGGAGTTTTTCGATACCGACAATAGTTTTAGCGTTATAGATTATATGTGGTTCTGCAATCGTTTATTAAGGAAAGAGCCGAAAGAGAAAGGCAAGGCTCCGGCGATGTTAATGTTTTGCAGTTTTGAACAGCAATTCGCCTTGATACAACTTGCCAAAGAACACGGCCTAAAAAAATATATTAATTTGGTATTCAGGAAAAACTTTTCGGCGCAGGTTTTAAAGGCGAATATGCGCATTGTAGGAAACTGCGAATATGGATTATTGTTTTACCGTGACAAGCTGCCTAAATTTAATAATGGCGGCAATATGGTATTCAACTGTTTTGAGGTTCCCAGAGATACCAAGACCCCGAAAATTCACCCTACGCAAAAATCGGTTCCGCTGCTTGAACATTTGATTGAGCTATTCACCGATCCCGGAGAGGTTGTAATCGACCCGGTAGCCGGAAGCGGCACCACGCTTTTAGCGGCGGCGAATTGTGGGCGGGTAGCATACGGCTTTGAAATTAAAAAGGAATTTGTCAAGCTGGCAAAAGAGCAGATATTATGCAGGGTTCAACAGAAATTGTTTTGCGAGCCGAGAAAAAAGGCGCATGAGCTGCAGAAATTATTTTAGCGAAAGGGCTTGACTTTTTTTCCGTGCGGTGGTAGAATTTATATCAGGATTAAGCGAGGACGGTATTTTATGCGTGAATCAATTTTGAAAAGAATAAGGGGCGATAACCAAGGCAGGCGGGAAGTCCTCGCAAAACTACCCACCACGCATAAAGTCTGCTTGTTATCCCCCTTATTGTTTTTAAAAGGGGTTAAGTGATATGAGCAAAGACCCGGCCTTCCTTTTTTACACTTCCGATTTTTTAACAGGAACTATATTTATGACAAATGAGCAAGTGGGAATATATATTAAATTATTATGTGCTCAACATCAGCACGGAGGTATAATTGATAAAACGGCATTTAATTCTCTTGTAGGAGAAAATGCGCTTTTAAGAAGCAAGTTTATTGAAACTGATAGGGGTTTTTACAATCCCCGACTTAATGATGAAATGGAAAAAAGAAAACAAAAATCCCTTATATTGTCTGCCAATGCAAATGTAAGGTGGGACAAGAAGAAGCAGAAGAAATGCAAAAGCATTGCAAAAGCATTGCAAAGTGTAAGTGAAAGAGAAGATGTAATTGATTATAGAATTAAGATTGAAGAAATTTATTTATTATATCCGCTTAAAAAGGGGAAAGTTAAGGGAATTGAAAAGATAACTAAGGAAATAAAGACCCCTGAAGATATGGGCAATTTTGAAAAGGCGGTTAAAAACTATGCCGATGAATGTAATAAGTTAGGAACCGAGGCAAGGTATATGAAGCATTTTTCGACATTTTGTAATGAGGACTGGAAGGATTACATAAATTACACCGCACCCGACCCGAAGCCGGGGCAGGGGGGTGGCAAGAAGGAATGGAACCCTTTCCCGGACATTCCTCTTGATCCATCCTATGCTAAAGAGGCGGCGAATAAATGATTGACAATAAATATTTGCCCTATAACAAGCAGCTTGAAATTGCCTTTATAAATGCCTTGATATTTGATAAAGACCTGCCGTTATATGCCAAACATATATTCAAGCCGGAGTATTTATTTGATTCGGAGATAAAGGCGATATATATTGAGATTATGGAACGGATGGATAAGGGGATTAATCTTGATGGCCCCTTTTATACCTCGCTTGCCGGGAAATATACGATAGCCACGGACATCGCCACGGACGGCAGTTCTCTTTTTATCGGGCAGAATTATATTAAAGAGCTTGTTTATGATTTTAAGCGGCGGGAGATGATCCGGCTTGCCTTTAAATACCGGGAGGATATGGAGATCAAGGGGGAGCTGATCGAAACGACCGATAATTTTATTACCGCCGTTGATGGAGTACTTAAAATAAACGACAAAGAGAACGAGGACAGTATCGAGATTGTATCCGACCGGGCAGAGGGAAAAATAGAGGAGCTTAAAAACATACGAGGGGCTGACGGTAAAGACTATATCGGCTATTCAACGGGTTATACGAAACTTGACGGTCATATCGGAGGGATAATACCCAAGACTAATATTATCCTGGGGGCGTACACGAACACGGGCAAAACCACGATGTTTATGACGATGCTAAATTCTCTTATGACATCCGGGGTCAGGTGCGCTTATTTTTCAACGGACGAGGCCGCCGAGGATTTATATATTAAACTGACGGCAAATATATTACATCACAGCGTTAAGGATATTTATATGGGCCGGGCCACGGCAAGCGAAACGGCGGCGGTCAATGCCGAAATAAAAAAGGCCGGGTTTATTGTTTATGATAATTACAAGAAGCTGGATAAAATCAGGATTAAAATTGAACAGATTAAAAAATCTCAAAGACTTGACATAGTATTTGTGGATTATTTACAAGGGCTTCAGGGCGGCAATAAACTATTTGAGAAAATGGTGGATATAGCCGATAACCTGCGGGAGATGTGCAAGGATTATAATTTAAGCATTATCTCGGCCAGCCAGATTGATAACCAGACACAGAGGGAAGATCAGCACGGCAAACTTATTGCCTTTAAGGGGGGCGGCGAATTGGCGGCGGCCTGCGATGTGGCCCTTATGCTAACCCCGGACAGCAAAAGGAACATTGACAACGAAAAACATTATCTTAACCTTGCAATTATGAAAAACAGGTTTGGAGGCAAATATCAAATGAATTATAAATTTACTGATACCTATTCAGGGATATACGAAATATGAATCCTTACGCCGCATACGAAGAGTTTAAAAAGCAGATTGCAGGACTGAACCTTACGCCGGAGCAGTACGCCGAGGCTTGTCGGACATTCTGCGACCTTGCGAAAATATAGGAGGGATAGAATGAAGTACGAAATTTTACAGAAAGTAAACGGGCCACGGGTTGTTATCGAAAAAGGAACGGTGAAAGAAGAAATTGATTGGTTGGTTTATTTTTTTATCACCAGGGCGGATTTATCAAATCCCGCCTGGTTCCGCGAGGTGTCAGGGCTTAAGGTCGGGGATATCATGTTAAGTCCTCAAGGGGCATGCCGGATAACAGAAATAGACAATAATAAGCGGTTTCCTATCCGGGTTGTTTCTGCAGATGGCAGAATAGATGGATATATGCTTGACTCCCCTGTACTCACCCCCGCCCCGCCGATACCTGACAAGCTGGAGCTGTGCGGCGTGAAGTACA
>Ga0209417_1001762_pt1 | contig 38132 bp, 35 predicted proteins | sample RifGroF2_FD_184002 | JGI IMG/M metagenome (GOLD analysis project Ga0209417, IMG submission 184002) | Groundwater microbial communities from Rifle, Colorado, USA - Groundwater F2 (SPAdes) (version 2) | ecosystem: Environmental > Aquatic > Deep subsurface > Groundwater | place: Rifle, Colorado... | reverse complement strand
GGACCTGATCCAGGCGGCGTTCCAGATGTTCGGGGGGGCCAGCAGGTCGGCTACGGAGAGGGGGCGCGCTTTGCGGAAATTCATCTTCTCGACGCTGATCAGGTCCTGCCTTTCCGGGGGCAGGCCCAGCAGGCCGGCGGCCAGCTTCACCGCCAGCTTGGTGTCCTCCTCCGATACGGATTTATCGAGGATGAGGTTGGCGGAAAGTTTCTTTACCATGGTAAGGGAGCTGGAGAGGGACATTTCCCCGACCTTGCCTTTCTCAGGTATCCCGGGCATTATCTCGAACGCCGCTTTCTTGTCCTGCTCCTGCATTTCGGCGGAAATTATTATGATGATGTCCTCGGTGCCCAGCGCCTCGGAAAGGACCAGGCGCAGGCGCTTCTCGAGGGAGTTCTCGAGGGCCAGCTTGGCTTCCAGCGGCGAGCTGGCGGCGGCCTGGGCGTACAGCGGCTTGCCGGCGGCGCATTGGAGCGCAAGGGCGGTCAACAGGAGTAGTATGGACTTTTTCATTTTTTTAGCTCCCCAAACATATGTCGGTAATAAAATAGATTATATTATTAATCCAAAGATATCCGCAATATCCCGTCCGCCGCGGGCCGGCGCGGCGCTTTCCCGCGTGGGTCTTTGGACCTGTTGACAGTCTAGGTCCTTTTTAACTAACATTTGAGTGAAATCAAACCGCAGCAGGAGGATTGAATGAAACAGTTGTTAGCCGCAGTGATCTGCCTGTCCCTGTCCGCCGGAGCTTTCGCCCTCGAGGGCAAAGTTTCTTTCGACCAGAAAGGCAGCGTTTCCGGCATTGTCACCCAGCTGAGCTCCCAGAATAATGCGAACATAATCCCGCTTCCCGGTAACCCGAAAGCGGCCAAGAAATGGACCGTAATGGTTTTTGTCAACGCCAAGAACAATCTCGAATCGTTCGGCCTCAAGGACGTCAACGAGATGGAAATGGTGGGTTCCGACGATAACATCAATATCGTCGCGGAACTGGGCCGCATCAACGGCTATGCCACCAACGAAGGCGACTGGAAAGGATCGCGCCGCTACCTCGTGCAGAAGGATTCCAACATCAACGCGATAACCTCGCCTATTGTCATGGAGATCCCCAAGTCCGACATGGGCAGCTGGAAGTATATGGTGGAGTTCGTCAACTGGGCCAAGGCTAATTACCCGGCGCAGAAGTACGTGCTCGTCATCTGGAACCACGGCGCCGGCTGGAACAAGGACCTTTCCAGGTTCGAGAACCGCGGCATCTCTTATGACGACGAGACCGGCCACCACATGACCACTCCCGAAATGCGCCTGGCGCTCAACGCCATCGGCGGCGTGGACATCCTGTCGATGGACGCCTGCCTGATGCAGATGATCGAAGTGGCTTACGAAGTGAAAGGCCTGACCGAACAGATCGTGGCCTCGGAAGAGACCGAGCCCGGCGACGGCTACACTTACGACACCTTCCTCGGCCCGCTGGCGAAGAAACCCTCCATGGGTTCCGCCGAGCTTGCCAAGGTCATGGTGGACGCCTATACCGATCATTACCAGTCCATCAACCAGGGCGCCACCCAGTCCGCCATCAATATGGCCGCGATGGAAGGCTTCCCCGCCGTGGTCGACGCGTTCACGGACGCGCTGATCGCCGCCAACGACCTGGCAGTGGCCAAGGCCGCCAAGGCCAAGACCCAGGCGTTCTACTACTCCAGCAACAAGGACATGTACCACTTCGCCAAGCTTGTGAGCGAGACTTCCGCCAACGCGGACGTCGTCGCCAAGGCCAAAGCGCTGATGAGCTACATGAAGAACTCGCTGATAACCCATAACAGGGCTACCGGCTCCAAGTACGCCAACTCCTTCGGGCTGGCCGCCTATATGCCGACTTCGTACACCTCGGCTTACGACGGCCTCCTGTGGGCCGCGGACTCCAAGTGGGACGATTTCACGAAGTGGCTGAAATAATCCCTCCCGTACGCTGAAAGAAGGGCGCCCCCGCGGGGGCGCCCTTTTTCTTTCCCGTAACATTTTAGCCATTGAAATAAAGCGCGTGTAATGTATACTATTTTATCGGCGGGCGGAGTTTGCGCCCGTGTTCTTGCGCGCCGCTGCCCCGGTCGAGGGGGGGCGCGCAGGCGATGCCAGCTTATGAGGAACCGCGCGTTAACCTTCTTCTTCGCGGCGGCGCTTGTCGCCGCGGCCCCGGCTTGCCGTCTGTCGGCCGGCGGCGCCGGCACGACCGCCTCCAATTTCCTTAAGATCCCGGTGGCGTCCCTGCCGGCGGGCATGTCCGAAGCGTACACCGCGATGGTGGGGCCGGATTCCATCCTGTATAATCCGGCGGGGCTCGGCCTGCTCAGCTACTCCTCGGTCTCCGGCTCCCATAACCAGTATCTCTCCGGCATAACCCAGGATTACGTGGCCGTCACCTACCGCGCCCCGTTCGGCACGATCGGCGCGGCCTATTCGTCCCTTTCCAGCGGCGATATCGAGGCTTTTGACGCCAACGACATGCCCATCGGCAACACCGGCACTTCGCACAAAGTCTACCAGCTCTCCTTTTCCCAGTCCTGGCCGCATTTCAGGCAGGACAAAGGCCGGCTCGACCCGATGCTGATCACCCCGAACTGGACCAAGGTGGAGCCGGTCACCGACTACCGTCCCCGGTCCTACCGCCTCTCCCTCGGGGCCAGCGTAAAGCAGATAACCGAAGAGCTGGACGTGGAGAAGGCTTCCGGGTACGCTTTCGACGCCGGACTGGTAGTGCTGCTGCCGCGCCACGTTCATCTCGGCCTGTCCGCCCTGAATCTCGGCGCCAGGCAGAAAATGGTCAATGAGTCGTATGCGCTGCCGTCCTCGGTGCGCGCCGGCCTCGCCAAGGACTTCCACACGGTCGGCGACCTGATGGTCTTCACCCTCGCCTCGGACATGGTCAAGTACCGGGACCGCGACGCCTTCAACGTCACCGGGGTAGAGGTGGACGTGATGAAGATGTTCCAGTTCCGCTTCGGCTACAATACCCAGAAGGACGAGGGCAAGCGCCTGAGCGGCGGCTTCGGCATGAATTTCGACCGCCTCGCCGACAAGGACAGCCTTATCCACGGCGTGCGCGGCGACTACGCCTACCTCGACTACGGCGACCTGGGCGTCACGCACCGCTTCGGGGTGCAGCTTATCTGGTAGCCGGTATATCTCCGCGTTTTTGTATAATTCATAACTAATGCTTATCGATGTCTACATAGCGGCCAGGGCTTCCGCGGTGCGCAAAGCCCTCCCCGGGTTAGTAACCGGGCTGCGGGCCAGGCCCCGCCTGGCGCAGGCCATGAAATATTCCCTTTCCGCCGGCGGCAAGCGCCTGCGTCCCGCTCTCATGTGCGCCTCCTACGAAGTGTTCGGCGGCCGCCCCGGGGAGATCCTCCCGGCGGCCTGCGCTATCGAGATGGTGCACACCTATTCCCTGATCCACGACGACCTGCCGGTGATGGACGACGCCTCGCTCCGGCGCGGGCGGCCGGCCAGCCACAAGGTTTACGGCGAAGCCGCGGCCCTGCTGGCGGGGGACGCGCTGCTCACCGACGCTTTTACCGTGCTCCTGTCTTCGAAGTACCCGCCGCGGGTAAAGCCGGCCCGGCTGCTGCGCGCGGCCGCCATCCTGGCCCGGCGCGCCGGGTCCGGCGGCATGGTTTCCGGGCAGGCCGCCGACCTGGAGGCCGAAGGCTTCCTGGACCGGGCCCCGGCCGGGCGCAAGGCGGGGCTCAGCCTGCTGGCCTACATACACCGGCACAAGACGGCCGATCTTATCTCCGCGGCCGTGGAAATGGGGGCGGCCCTGGCCGGCGCCCCGGAAAAGGAGCTGCGGGCGCTTTCGGCCTTCGGCCGCGACCTGGGCCTCTGCTTCCAGGCGGCGGACGATATCCTGGACGTGGCGGGCGACCGGAAGAAGCTGGGCAAGAACGCGAGCGACGCGCGCAACCGCAAGCTGACCTACGCCGCCCTGCTCGGCGTGGAAGAAGCCCGCCGGCGCGCCGAAGCGCTGCGGCGGTCGGCCCTGCGGAACCTGGCCGGCGTTAAAGGCCGCGCCGGGGCGAAGGCCCTGCTGGCGGAGATGGCGGGGTTCGTGCTGAGACGGGAAAACTAAGATCATGCTGTCCGAGATCAAAAGCCCGAAGGATATAAAGAAACTGCCGGTCTCCGCCCTGCCGGAGCTGGCCGCCGAAGTGCGCCGCCTGATAATAGACGGCGTGAGCCGCACCGGCGGGCACCTCGCCTCCAGCCTCGGGGCCGCCGACCTTATCCTGTCCCTGCATTACGTCTTTGATACGCCCCGCGACAGGATAGTTTTCGATACCGGGCACCAGGCCTACGCGCACAAGATCCTCACCGGCCGCGCCGAAAAATTCCATACCATCCGCACGCGCGCCGGCCTGTCCGGCTTTCTCAAGCGCTACGAATCCGACTACGACGCCTTCGGCGCCGGGCACGCGTCCACGGCCCTTTCCGCCGCGGCCGGGATGGCCGCGGCCCGCGACCTGGCCGGGGGGGACCACAGCGTGATCTGCGTGACGGCGGACGGCGCGATGACCGGCGGCATGTCCTGGGAGGCCATGCAGAACATCGGCCAGCTGCATACCAACCTCCTCGTGATCCTCAACGACAACCAGATGTTCATCTCGCAGCGGGTGGGCCGCCTTGGCAGCATCCTTACCAAGATGCTCACGATGGGGCCGGTGCAGCGGACGGTGCGCCGCACGGAGATCTTCCTGGGCCGTTTCCCGATCTGGGGCCGGGTGATCCGCCGGGTCATCAAGCGCGCCCGCGTGTTCTTTTTTCCCGGCATGGTCTTCGAAGAAATGGGGTTCGCCTATTTCGGCCCGGTGGACGGCCACAACATCCCCGAGCTGGTGGACGTGCTGGGCTATGTAAAAACGGTGCGGGGGCCCGTGATGCTGCACGTGGTCACCAAGAAGGGCCGGGGCTACGAGCCGGCGGAGGACGCGCCCACGGAATTCCACGGCACGCCCAAGTTCGACGTGGAGACCGGCGAGGCCAGGATCTCCGCGGCGCCGGGACAGGCGCCGTCCTTCACTTCCGTTTTCGGCCGCACGCTGGTGGAGCTGGCCCGCAAAGACCCTAAGATCTGCGCGATAACGGCCGCCATGCCCGAAGGCACCGGCCTCGACCTTTTCCGCGACGCGTTCCCGGCCCGCTACTATGACGTGGGTATAGCCGAGGAACACGCGGTAACGTTCGCCGCCGGGCTGGCCGCCGAAGGCATGAAGCCGGTGGTGGCGGTCTATTCCTCTTTCATGCAGCGTTCCTTCGACCAGGTCATGCACGACGTGGCGCTGCAGAAGCTGCCCGTAGTGATAGCCATGGACCGCGCCGGCATAGTGGGGGAGGACGGGCCCACCCACCACGGCGTATTCGATATTTCTCTTTTCCGCATGCTGCCGGACGTCGTGGTGATGGCGCCCGCCGACGAGAACGAGCTGCGGCATATGCTGGCTACCGCGCTGGCCTGCGGCCGGCCCGCGCTGCTGCGCTACCCGCGCGGCAGGGCTTTCGGCGTAGCCCTGGACCCCGTCCCGGCGGCGCTGCCGCTGGGCAAAGGCCGCGTGCTCCTGCCCGGGCGGGACCTTAATTTCCTCGCCGCCGGCAACCGGGTGCACCCGGCGCTCCGGGCCGCCGCCCTGCTCAAAGCCCGCGGCATAGACGCCGGCGTGGCTGATATCCGCTTTATAAAGCCGCTGGATACCGAACTGATCGGTGCCCTGGCCTGCGCCGCCCCGCTGGTGACCGTTGAGGACAACGCGCTGGCCGGCGGGTTCGGGTCCGCGGTGCTGGAATATCTCAACGCCGCCGGCATCGAGGCCAGGCTGCTGCGGCTCGGGATCCCCGACGCCTGGGTGGAGCACGGCCGGCCGGAAGAACTTTACGACGAACTTGGCCTTACTTCGGAGAAGATCGCGGGCTCTGCCGCCGCGTGGCTTGAGAAGAAATGCCTTACAAACAGGAGCACAAAGTGAAAAAACAACCCAAGATAAGCAAGGAAGTGATGGCGCTGCGCAGGGCGAAGTCTTACCGCAGGGCGTATACCGACGCCGAGTTCATGAGCCGCCCCGAGCTGCGCCCGGTGCGCCTGCAGCTCGAACTTCTCAAGCCGGAGATGATCCTGGCCGAGCACAACGTGAAGGCCACCGTGGTCGTGTTCGGCAGCGCCCGCACCCGCAGCCTCGAGCAGTCCGCCGCGCGCGTGGCCGAGCTTGAGACGCAGCTTAAGAAAGACCGCGGCAACGCGGAGCTCAAGAGCCACCTGGCCGCGGCCAAGCGCCTGGCTAATTCCGCCAAGTACTACGAAGTCGCCCGCGAGTTCGGCAAACTGGTTTCCCTTAAAGACTGCGTCCCCGGGCAGCGCCTGGTGGTGGTGACCGGCGGCGGCCCCGGCATAATGGAGGCCTCCAACCGCGGCGCCCACGACGCCAAGGCCAAGAGCGTGGGGCTCAATATCACGCTGGACATGGAACAGGGGCCGAACCCGTACGTCTCGCCGGAATTCTGCTTCCGCTTCCATTACTTCGCCATCCGCAAGATGCACTTCGTAATGCGCGCGCGCGCGCTGGTAGTGTGTCCCGGCGGTTTCGGCACGATGGACGAGCTCTTCGAGGTCCTCACCCTGGTGCAGACCGGCAAGAAGCGCAGACTGCCGATAATCCTGGTGGGCAAGCAGTACTGGACCGACGTGATGAATTTCTCGAACATGGCCAAGTGGGGCTATATCGCGAAAGAGGACCTGAAGCTTTTCCGCTACGCGGAAACGGCGGAGCAGATCCTGGCGCATATCACGGCCTTCTACAAGAAGAACAAGTTCAACGGCGGCAGCGGGAAGTAAACGGTGAACGGCAAAGCGCGCACGGCGGCTACGGCGGGCCTGCTCGCGGCGGTAACCGCCTGCGCGCTGGCCGCTTGCGCGCTTGTCGCCCTCTACCCGCCGCCGGGCACCTTCGCCGGGCTGTATCCTCCCGCCAACGACGGGATACGCCCGGCGCTGTTCGCCCAGCCCGTCTGCAACGGCGTGCAGTGCCGGCTCTGTCCCTACAACTGTTTCCTGCCGGAGGGCGCCCGCGGCCGCTGCCGCGTGCGCGCCAACTACGGCGGGAAAATGAAGACGCTCGCCTACGGCAGGCCCGCGGCCGTGCACCTCGACCCCATCGAAAAGAAGCCGGTCTACCATATGTATCCCGGCAGCCTCATCTACTCCGTGGCCGCGCCGGGCTGCAACCTGGCCTGCCGCGGCTGCCAGAACTGGGAGATCTCCCAGATCTACCCGGAACAGGCGCCCGCCTCCACGCTGGTCCCGCAGGCCCTCGAAATAAAGAGAGCCCCGGACGGGCGCGTTTACGGCGAGCTGAAACAGGGGGAGGTGACCGGCCTTTCGCCGGAGGATATCGTGAAGTACGCGCTGGCCACGCGCTCGAAGTCCATAGCTTACACCTATTCGGAGCCCACGGTCTTCTACGAATACATGTACGACACGGCCGTACTGGCCCGCAAGGCCGGGCTCAAGAACGTGATGGTCAGCGCCGGCTATATCAACCCGGTGCCGCTGGCCCTGCTGCTCCCCCTGATGGACGTGGTCAAGATAGACCTGAAGGGCTACGACGAGAAATTCTACCGCTCCTATACCGGCGGCAGCCTGGAGCCCGTTAAGAATACCCTGGTGCAGTTGAAAAAGAGCGGGGCGCTCTTCGAGGTGGTCAACCTGGTGGCGCCGGGCCTCAACGATTCCCCGCGCGACCTGGAGGCGCTGTCCGGCTGGGTGATGGACGAGCTGGGGCCCGGTACCCCGCTGTTCTTCTCGCGGTTCACGCCGAACTACCTGGTGAGCGATATCCCGCCCACCCCGACGGAAACGCTGGCCCGCGCCCGCGCCATCGCCATGAAGAAAGGCCTTAAGTACGTATACGTCGGGAACCTGCCCGGCAACGAGGGCGAGAACACGTATTGTCCGAAATGCGGCCAACCGCTGATCCGGCGCTACGGCTTCGCCATACTGGAAGACCGCCTTACGCCCGCGGGCGGGCGCTGTCCGTACGACGGGACCAGGATCCCGGGGATCTGGTGAACTTATGAAAATATTCTTAGCCTTGGCGCTCTGCCTCGCCGCGGCCGGCGCGCAGGCGCGGGAGCCCGAGGTGGCCGGCAAATTCTACCCGGCCGGGGGCCTGGAGCTTTCCGCGTTCGTGGACGCCGCGCTGGCCGCCGCGGACGTTAAAAAGCCCGAGGGAAAAGTTATCGCCGTGGTGGCGCCCCACGCCGGCTACGAGTACTCGGGCAAAGTAGCCGGGTACGCGTACAAGGTCATCGCCGACGCCTACGACACCGTGGTGATACTCGCCGCGGGGCACCGCACGGGCGTTAAGGGGGCGGCCCTGCTGGCTTCCGGTTATTACGCCACGCCGTTCGGCCGCGTGCCCATAGACGAAGAACTTTCCCGGGCGCTGATCAAGGCCAACCCGCTCTTCGAGGACAACCCCGCCGCTCATGCCGGCGAGCACGCGGTGGAAGTGCAGCTCCCTTTCCTGCAGCGCAGGCTTAAAAAGCCTTTCAAGCTGGTGGCCGCCACCCTTAACACCGACGACCTTAAAGATCTGAAGCTGATGGGCTCCGTCCTGGCCGCGGCCCTCAAGGGCAAAAAAGCGCTGATAGTGGTCTCCGCGGACTTTTCCCACTACCCGTCGCACGAGGTGGCGGGGCTGTCGGACCGGACGGTGGCGCTCGCCATGGAGAGCATGGACCCCGCGTTCGTCCTGACCGCGGAACGCGTCCTTATGTCCAAGCGCCTGCCCGGCCTGGAAACCTGCGCCTGCGGTTCCGCGGCGATAATCACCGCGATGGAAGCCGCCCGCCTGCTGGGCGCGAAAAACTTCAAGACCCTTAAATACGCCGATTCCTACGACGCCGATCCTTCGGGTGGCGACGCTTCACGCGTGGTGGGGTACGTTGCGGGGATGTTCGCCGCCGGCGCGGCCGCGCCGCCCGCCCCGGCGAGCGCCGCCCAGAAAGAACTGATGCTCAAAGAAGCCCGCGCCGTTATCGGGCGCGCGTTCGACGAAAAGGATCAGCCGGCGGGACTGGAGGCCGACCCGTGGCTGAACCTGCCGGCCGCGGCGTTCGTCACCCTCACGAAGAACGGCGCGCTGCGCGGCTGCATCGGAACGGTGGAACCCGTGATGACGGCCATGGACGCGGTCCGCTACGGGGCGATCAACGCGGCTTTCCGCGACCACCGTTTCCCGGCCCTGGAGGCGGAGGAGCTGCCCGGGATCAAAATAGAGGTTTCGCTGCTGTCCCGCCTTGCCCCGATAAAAGCGGCCGACATAAAACCCTGGAAGCACGGCGTAGTAGTGACCAGGGACGGGAAGTCCGGCCTGTTCCTGCCGCAGGTGTGGGAGCAGCTGCCGGGCAAGGAAGCTTTCCTGGGCGAGCTGTGCGAGCAGAAGGCCGGTCTGCCCCGCGACTGCTGGAAAGACCCCAAGACCGGGCTCTTCGCCTTCACGGTGGACGCGTTCAGGGAATGACCTTCGGGAAATGAAATGTTTTTTGTAATATAGCTAAGCGAACAGTTCAGGGGGGTAAAATGACAGAACGAAAAGCCGTGCACGCGGATCTGAAGGCGCTTTCACAGGCGTTCAGCGTACTTACGTCGGACATAGAGGAGACGATGGGAGGGCTCGCCGTTTGCGCCTTTGAGCCCGGGGACGTGATCCTCAAGGAAGGGGAGGCCGGGACCAGCGCCTATGTGGCGCTCAAAGGGAAATTTTCCGTGCGCAAGTCGCAGTGGCTTGTCCTGTCCAAAGAGGTGGCGCAGTTGGGGCCCGGCGACCTCTTCGGCGAGATAGGCTTTATCCTGCCGACCACGCGCTCGGCTACCATAGTCGCGCTGGAGAAGTGCGAGGCCGCCCGCATCGTGCTGGATGATCTCAAGAAGCTGCTGGACCGGCACCCGGAGCTCCGTGCCCGGATAGAGGAAATGGCCCGCCGGCGCTTGTATTCTTTGTCCGCAGCCAGCCAGGCGTAGAAGAGCGTTACGGCGTGGACCGCGCCCTGGTCCAGCCGGCCAGGGCGGCCAGGGCGGAGAGGGCGGCGCAATAGAGCGCGCCCTTTATGCCCAGCACCGGGGCCGCGAAGGCCGCCGTGATGAAGCCGCCCGCCGCGCCGCCGAGGATGTCCCAACCGTAGATCTCGCCGCCGGCGCTGCCCGCGGCCGAGGCGAAGAAAGCCCCTGTGAGCGCGCCGCCGGCCGCCATAAGCCCCCATACCGCCATTCCGCCGGAAGCGAAGATCGCCGCCGCCTTGAAAGCGCAGGTGAGCGCCAGCGCCGCCGCGGCCGCTTCTAAAAGCAGGAGCCGGCCCCGGCCTTTCCCGGCGGGGATTAACGCTCCAAGCGCGGCCGCCGCCATGAAGACGGCGAACAGGCCGCCCAGCTCCGGGTTGAGCCGGCCGGTCCTGGCCTGGAACGCCAGCAGCAGGGCCGTCTCGAACGCCATTCCCCAGAATCCCATGAAGAAAGCTTCCCCGGTGCGCTTCTCCGTAGTAAAGGAAAGGCGTCCGGCCAGCGCCAGCCCGGCGCAGAGCGCGCCCAGCGCCAGCGCCGCCAGCCCGAGCAGCGCGCCGGGAGAGACCACCATGGAAAGCCAGGCCCGCCAGTACTGGAAATAGGCGAGCGGCGCCAGGTCGGAATTCACGGGCGGGGCTTTTATTTTGCCAACCTCGTGCCTGGCCCATTGCATGCGGTACGGGTCCAGGAGGAAAGGAAAAGCGGAGGGGACCACGGTCCTGGTCCTGAGCCGCCGCCTCTCATAGGCCGCGGCGAGACGCGCCGGGGCCAGGTCCGGCGCCTTGGCGCCCGCCAGCACCGTGAGCCTTTCGCCGGGGATAAGGGTGAGCGAGGGGAAGTACTTCCCGGCCGCCGCCAGAACGGAAGCCGCGGTGTAAGCTTTCCCGGGCGGGACGTAGTTGGCCGCAAAAGGCAGTTGGAAGACCAGCAGCCCGCCGGGCTTGAGCAGGGGGGCGGCCGCTGCGAAGAACTCGGCGGTGAAATCCCTGTTGAGCGCCGCGTTGTCCGGGGAAGGCGTGGTCTGGAAAATAAGGTCGTACGGCTGCGTGCCCGGCGGCAGGCCGCGCAGGTCCGAGACCAGCGTTTTAACCTTAGCGGCGCCGGCTCCTGTTTCCCCGGCGAGGAAAGCGGCTTTGAACCGGTCGGGTTCGGCTATTTCCACCGTCTTAGGTTTGTGTTTTAAGATCTCCGGGACAAGGAAGAAGGCGGCGCCGCCGGTGAGCAGTATCCTTTCCGGCTTCTTCACTGCCAGCAGCGGCAGATGCGCTTCTTCAAGGGCGGGGTCTTCTGGCGCGGACAGCAGGCGCCCGTCCTCGTAGTAGGTTTTTTTGCCGGTGCCCGCGGCGAACAGCCGCGCGCCTTCCGTTTCTATTACGAGGGAGGGTTCTGGCGCGGGGGGCCGCAGCCGCCAGGCCGCAGGTTCGGCGTGATACAGGGCCGCCAGCCCGGCCGCGCAGAGCGCGAAAGCGGCCGCGCCTTTCCGGGAGAATGGCTTGCCCAGGCAGAGCAGCCCGGCCAGCGGCAGGGCCGCCGCGCCCAGCACCGCCAGCATGCTCACGCCGGGGAAATAGCGGAAATAGAGAACGGTGAATAGGCCGGCCGCCGCGGCGCCGGCGGCTTCGGCCGCGTAGAAGCCGGCCGGCCGCCGCGCCAGCCCGAAGCCGATGGCCAGGCCGTTGACCAGCCCGGCGGGCAGCGTGAGCAGCGCCGGGCCCGTCAGCATGAGAAAAAGGCCGGGCTGAAGGCCGGGGGAAAAAGCGCCGGGGGCCAGCCTGGCCGCCAGTATGGCCGCGGGGATGATCAGCGTAGCCGCTAAACTGGCGCCGGCGAACCAGGAACGGCCCACGCGGCCTTTCTGCGTGAAATATCTGCCGCACAGGAAGAGGCCGGCGGCGGTCCAGAAAAGCCAGGCCGCCAGCGCCCCGGCCAGCGCCAGTTCATGCGCGCCGAAAACCCGCGCCGTTTCGCGCAGCAGCAGGGTTTGGGAAAGCAGCGAGTAGAAGCCGTAGATGAAGAATATCATTGTGCGATTTGATATTATTATAGTAAATGACGCCGCTTGCCGCTGAAAAGGGAAAAACGCTTTCTTCCGGTTTTTTCGCCCTGCTGGTCTTTGTGCCGGTAATGGCGTTCGCCGGCCTGGTCTCCGGGCGCGAGATCGGCCGCATTTACGCCCTGCCCTGGGCGCTGTTCGCGGCGGGCACGGCTTTCGGCATCGCCTATACCGGCCGCGTCTCTTTCTTCCGGCGCCTCTTCTTCGGCGTTTCGGCGCTGGCCTTCCTGGTGCATTTCAAATTCAGCCTTTTTTCCGATACCTTCGAAGCCTCCTGCTTTACCGCCGCGCCCTTCTGCCATATAGCCATAGCGCCGTCCTTTTTAAATTACCTCTACCAGCAGTACCTGGCCTTCATGAGCGGGGGGTGGAAGCTGTGGGGGCCGCTGACGCTGGGGGCCGCCTGGCTCTTTATCACCCTGGCCATCGGCCGCGCCTGGTGCTCCTGGGCCTGTTTCTACGGCGGGATCGACGACGCGCTTTGTGCCCGGCCCGGCAAGCCGCTGCTCAAGACCGCCCGCTTCTCCGCCTTCCGCGACCTGCCGGCCGCGCTGCTGGTGTTCATGCTGCTGGCTTCGCTGGCCTATATGCTGCCGGTGTACTGCCTGTGGCTGTGCCCTTTCAAGCTCAGCGGCGTATTCATGGACGGCGACGCCGCCGTGCGCAGGCTGCAGTACGGCCTTATGGCTTTCGCGCTGGCGGCGCTGGTGGCCGGGCCCCTGCTCACGAAAAAACGCGTATTCTGCTCCTACCTCTGCCCTTTCGCCGCCTGGCAGGCCTTCTGGGGGCGGCTTAATCCCTTTCGCGTGACGCTCGCCGCGGACAAATGCGCCGGCTGCCTGGCCTGCGTTTCATCCTGCCCGATGTCGGCCATAAAGTGCCTGCCCGGGGGGAAGGCGGAGATACTGGCCTACTGCAACATGTGCGGGCAATGCCTGGACGCCTGCCCTGGCGGCGGCTTTGCCTATACCGTTTTCGGGCATGAGCTGCCGGAGCGGCTTTCTCCTTTCGGGCGGCTGTTCTCCGTCAAATTCTTTTTTGTTTTCTCGGCGCTGACGCTGGGGGCGGTGTTCTCTTCTCTGTGGGCGCCCGCGGCTTTACACGATCTGGTAAAAATACTGGGAGGGACGGGGCTATGAAAGACGGAAAATGGCTTGAGCCGCGCTATACTAACAAGGAGATCTTCGAGAAGGACTACGCCAAGCTGGACCTGCTGGGGATGGACGTTAACTGCCCCGGGTGCAAAGCCGGGCTTAAACTGAATCGCAAGAACAACGCCGCCAAATCCGCGGGCTGGTGCAAGACCTGCAACAGGGCGGTAAATATCTGACCGGCCCGCGCCGGAAGAGTTGAGCATGCCCGCCTTGTTCTCAGAGGGCTTCCTGCTGGGCCTCTCCACCGGCTTCTATTGCCTTTCCTCCTGCCTGCCGCTGCTGGCCCCTTATCTGATGGCGGAGGGAAAGACCGCCTGGAAATTCAATTTCTTCATCTTCCTGCAGTTCACCGGCGGCCGCTTCGCCGCCTATATGCTCTTCGCCCTGCTGGCCTCGCTGGCGGGCAAAGCCGGGCAGTATACGCTGCCCGCCTGGCTGCTGCCGGCCTGCCTGCTGGCGTGCGGCCTGGGGATGGTAGTGTTCGCGGCGTTCCGGGTCTCCAGCCGAGCCCTGTGCCTGCTCAACCGGGACTTCAACCCTTTCTTCAAGCGGCTGCCCCTGGCGCTGGGCTTTATCACCGGCATAAATATCTGCCCGCCCTTCGCCGCCGGCTTCCTGCGCCTGCTGGGCCTGGCCGATATCCTGAAGGGTTTTGCCTATTTTGGCGGCTTTTTCGCCGCTACTACCCTTTTTATAGCGCCAATGCTGCTGGGAACGCCCTGGATAGGCCGCCGGGCCAACGAAATAGGCCGTTTAACCCTGCTTATCGCCGGTATCTGGTACGCGGGGCTGGGCGCCGCGGGCCTCCTCCGTTTATAAAATAAAGTATAGGTCCAAAGACCTATATATATCTGGGCCCTTTGGTCTTGATTGGATTGGACTTTTACAGCATAATTTATATATAGTTGACGTATATCAATAGCGTGACCTAAGGAACGCAACATGAAAAAGATACTCCTCTCGCTTATTTTCCTCGGCTCTTCTGGCGGCAACCTGAAAGCCGCAGACGCTTCATTCGACCAGCTCCTTAAACAGATCTCGCCCGACGTCAAAGTGCAGGCGCCCGCGCCTTCGCTGGAGAAGGTCTCCATGAGCGGCATCGCCGACGACGGCCGCTACTGGGTGACCGCCGTAGCTTCCGACAAACAGGCCCGCACCCGCCTGATGGAAGCCGGCATGGACATAGTGGAGATCCACGGCAGCAAAGTTTCCGGCCTGGCGCACGCCAACACTTTAAAGGCCCTGTCCGCCGAGAAGTCCATGGTGATAGAGAGCGCGATAACCGTGGAAGCGCTGCACGCGGCTCTCAGCTCGCAGAAGGATTTCCCGACGGCCGACGCCGCCTATCATAACTACGCCGAGACCACCGACCTGCTCAAACAGATGGCCTCCAAGAATTCCGACATCGCCTCCCTGTTCTCCATCGGAAAGTCCGTAGAAGGGCGCGATATCTGGTGCCTGCGCATTAATTCAAACGCCAAGGGCACGGCCAAGAGCTCCAAGCCCGGCGCTTTCTTCCTGGGCAACATGCACGCCCGCGAGCACCTCGCCAACGAAGTGCCGTTGCTGTTCGCCGCCTGGCTTATGGACCACCGCAATGACGCGGACGTGAAGAAATATATTTCGACGCTCGATATCTACATCGTGCCCATGAACAACCCCGACGGCGTGGAATTCGATATCAAGACCGGCAAGTACCAGATGTACCGCAAGAACATGAGCAAGAATTCCGACGGCTCCAGGGGCGTGGACCTCAACCGCAATTATGATTCCTGGTGGTGCCAGCAGGGCGCGTCCCACTCCACCTGGGCCGATACCTATTGCGGGCCCAGGGCCTTCTCGGAGCCCGAGACCCAGGCCATCAAGAAGTTCGTGGAAGAGCGCCCGAACCTCAGGACGCACATCAGCTACCACACCTATGGCGGCGAGATCCTTTACCCGTGGGGCGGCAGCGACGACGACGTGCCGGACCAGAAGGACAGGGCGGCTTTCATAAAGCTGGCCGGCGAGATGGGCAAGCTGACCGGCTACGTGGCGCGCAAATCCAGCGACATGTACGTGGCCACCGGCGACAGCTGCGACTGGACCTACGAGGCGGGCAAGATCCTGTCCTTCACGTTCGAACTGGAAGGCAGCGGTTTCTACCCCGGCGCGGCCATCATAACGCGGACCGTGAACAGCAACGTTAAAGCCGCGGTCTACCTGCTGAGCGTTACGGATAACCCGTACAAATAAGCGGCCGACCGCCAGGCAAAAGAGCCCGGTTCTGCCGGGCTCTTTTATTTGCGGCTTGCTTCTATTTAAGGGTCAACATGAAGGACTTCACTTTCTGGCAGGGGTAATAGGATTCCTTGGTTTTTATCAGCCCGGGCTTTTGCAGGTCGCTTTCCTTATTAATAAGGGCGTACTGCGGCGGGAGGCGTTTGGCCAGTTCGTTATCCAGGAACTGGTAAAGGCCTTTCACGTCGTCCAGGGCTTTCTCGAAATTCAGCACGAAGGTGTCCGCGTTGAGTCTGGAGCCGAAGGCGAAGCCCGCGGGCTCGCCGTCGATGACCGCCAGCACGCCCTGCATCTGCAGGGCCTCGAAATTCTTAAGCGAGTTGATTATGGCTTTGCGCTCGCAGTCGAGCATTTCCATCTGGGCCCCTGTCTCTTCCGGGGAATGGGGCCAGCGGTCCAGCAGGTTGAGGCAGTTGCAGGCGACCGCGGAGGTTATGGGGCGCACTTCCACTTTCCTGACGGCCGCGGTCTGCTTGTTGAACTGCGCGATAAGGTTGCGCTTTTTAGCATACTTGCTCCCGGCCAGGTCGGCCAGGGCGCGGGTGCTGTAAATATAATCCATGAAGCCGGGCTGTTCCGCAATAGTGAAAAGCGCTTCCAGCTCCGCCCGGCGCGGCTGCACGTAAGTTTCCGGGATATAGTAGTAGCGGTCGCCCCGGTTGCGGCATGCGATCTCGGCCAGTTCGGCCGGGGGGAGGTCGCGGAAGGGGCAAGGCAGCGGCATTAGCAGCCGGCGGGAGGCAGGGGGGTGGAGCTCCGTCTCCGCCAAGAGCAGCAGGTCGCCGTCCAGTTTCCAGGAAACCTCGTACAGGCAGCGGTTCCAGACTATGATGGAGGTCAGGGAATATTCGCACAGCGGGTAGCGGTGGCCCTCGAAGAATTTGGCCAGGGCCGGGTGGTCGGCGGGGGTAAGGCGGTTAAACATGGCTGCCCTTCGAAAGCATGGGCCTGGCCTGCTCCAGCGGGCTGAAGCCGAGGCGGGCATAGAACGGGTGGGAATTGTCCTGCGCTATGAGGCCTATCCACTTTATGCCGGATGCTTTAAGGTGTTTTACCAGGGCTTTGATCAGCGCGGACCCGGCGCCGGAGCCGCGCTCTTCCTTTAAGACGGCCACGTCCTGGATATACGCGTCGCTGACGCCGTCGCTGATGGCCCTGCCCATGCCTATCAGCCGCCCGTCCCTTTCGGCCAGGAGGAAGCACTGGCTGCCCTTTATCAGCCTGGCGAGCTTGCGCGGGGTGTCGGAGCGGTCCCACCAGCCCTGCGCCCGGTAAAGTGTTATAATCCGTTTAAGGCCGGCGGCATCCGCTTTCTTTATAAAACGCAGTTTTAGGCGGGTAGGCATAGCCTTATCATAACAATCTTGCCGCCGCCCGTAAAAGCCTTATGGAGGGCCCATGTTCACCGAAGAAAAGAATGGTCTTAAACTTTTGAGGTTCGACGCTTTCAAGGCGGAGCCGGGCCTGCAATGCGCGGTCTCTACGCGCCAGGGCGGGTTCAGCGTAGGGCCCTTCGGCGGCCTGAACCTGGGCGCCGGCCCCCGCGACGACAAAAAAACCCTGGCCAGGAACCTGGCGCTTTTCTGCGAAGCTTTCGGCGCGGACCCGTCCGCCGTGGCCACCATGCGCCAGCGCCATACCGCCAATGTGGCCGTAGTGGAGGAGGGGGGCGGGGAACCTGCGGAGAATACCGACGCGATCGTGACCGCTAAACCGTTCGTGCCGCTCATCACCCGCTCGGCCGACTGCGCCCTGACGGCTTTTTACGATAAGGAGCACCGGGCGCTGGCCGTGATGCACAGCGGCTGGCGCGGCGCGCTGATGAACATCTACGCCTCGGTGCTGAACGTGATGCGCATGCGTTTCGGCACGGAGCCCGGGGACCTGACGGCCTGCGTCTCGCCGATGATCTCTTCGGCCCATTACCCGGTGCGGGAGGATTTCCTGGGCAAGCTGAAGGCCTTCTACCCGGAGCGGGAGCACCTGCGTTTCCTTACCGTCCGCGACGGCTTGCACTTCTTCAGCCTGAGGGAGCTGCTGCGCTACCAGCTGGACGCGCTGGGCATAGCCAAGCACGAATTCATGCACCTGTGCACCTACGAGCACAAGGAACTCTTCTATTCCTGGCGCCGCGACGGCGCCGCCACCGGACACTTCGCCATGATGGCGATGTTAAAGTAGTTGGGGTCAGACCCTAGGGTCTGACCCCAATATTATTTAAGCAGGTCCCAGGCGACTTTGAGGAGGAGGGAGGCGCAGATGACGGCCAGCATGGGGCGGATCACCCAGGCGCCTTTCTTCAGCGCCAGGTGGGAGCCGGCGTAGTTGCCGGCCATGCCCGCCAGCCCCATGGCCAAGCCCAGCTCCACGTTCACCCGGCCCAGGTAAAGAAAGGCCGCCAGCGCGGCCACGTTCGACGTCAGGTTCAGGAGCTTCGCCAGCGCGGTGGAGCGCAGCAGGTCGAAGCCGCACAGGCGCGTGTACGCCAGCGCCAGGAAGGTTCCGGTGCCCGGCCCAAGCAGCCCGTCGTAAAAGCTTACCGAAAAAGAAATGCCCGAAGAGCGCGCCAAAAGCGCGTTCGGCGAATGCTGCCTGCTGGTGTCCACAAGCCCGAACCTGCGGCGCCACAGCAGGAAGATGGCTATCGGCGGCAGGGTCGCTATGAGCAGGTAGCGGATCATCTCCGGCGACACCAGGGAGATGGCGCGCGCGCCCAGGAAGGCCCCCACGGCGGCGACAAATATAAGGATAAAAAGGAAGTCCGCTTTGAACCGCGTCTCTTTCAGGAACTTGGCGGCAGCCACCAGCGTGCCCATCGACGAAGAGAGCTTGTTCGTGCCCAGCACCAGGGCCGGCGGGACCCCGAAGGCCAGGTAGGCCGGCAGCGTTATCAGCCCGCCGCCGCCCGCGATGGAATCCACGAAGCCGGCCACAAAGACGAAGAACGTCAGCGGCAGATAGGGCAGCGAGGCGTTGAACATATCCATCGCCAAATTATAACACTTCGGTGTCAGGCGCTACTTAACATAATAAAGAGGGGGGGCGCTTTGATACGCGCCCCGTAATATGTAAAATTAGATACTTTATAAAGGCGGTGCGATATTATGGAAATGGAAGCCAACCTCCAGAAACTGAAGAATACCATAGAGATCTCCGGCGGCGCCAAGCGCGTGGACCTGCTGCTTAAGAACGCGCGCGTCATAAACACTTTCTCCGGCGACATCCACCGCTCGCACGTGGCCATACACGGCGGCAAAGTGGTGGGCTTCGGCGACTACAAAGCCAAGCAGACCATAGACCTGAAAGGCGCCTACCTCGCCCCCGGCTTCATCGACGGCCACGTGCATATCGAGAGCTCGATGGTGAAGATCCCCGAGTTCGCCCGCACCGTGCTGCCCTGCGGCACCACCTCCGTGGTTATCGACCCGCACGAGATCGCCAACGTGCTGGGCCTCGACGGCATCAAGTACATGCTTTCTTCCAGCCTTAACTCCGTGCTGGGCGTTTACATCATGCTCCCGTCCTGCGTGCCGGCCACGCATTTGGAGACAGCCGGCGCCGAACTGGACGCGCACGACCTGTCGCTATTGCTCAACGACGAGCGCGTGCTGGGCATAGGCGAGATGATGAACTACCCCGGCGTGATCAACCGCGACAGGGGCACGCTGGAAAAGATCCTGATAGCCAAGAACAAGGTGATAGACGGCCACGCGCCGATGCTCAAGGGCAAGCAGCTCTACGCCTACGTTTCGGCCGGCATCAAGTCCGATCACGAGTGCACCGACGTGGACGAGGCCGCCGAGAAACTGCGCGCCGGCATGTACATCATGATCCGCGAGGGCACCGCCGCCAAGAACCTCAAGAACCTGCTGCCTCTCGTCAACTCCGAGAATTCCCGCAAGTTCATCCTGGTCACCGACGACAGGCACCTGGAGGACATAGAGAACCAGGGGCACATCGACTACCTGGTGCGCACCGCTATAAAGCTGGGCGTGGACCCCATCCGCGCCATCCAGATGGCCACCATCAATACCGCCGAATACTTCGGCCTCAAGAACCTGGGCGCCATAGCCCCCGGCTACCAGGCCGACCTCGTCGTGCTCAGCGACCTGAAGAATATGAAGGTGACCAGGGTGATAAAGCAGGGCAGGCTGGTGGCCTCCGACCGCAAGATAATGCCCGGCGTAATAAGGGAATACGAGGGCAAGGTGCGCGGCACCGTGAACGTAAAGTGGATAGAGCACGAGGACTTCGCGCTGAAGGCGGAGGGTTCCCACGCCAGGGTGATAAACGTCATCCCCGACCAGATCGTGACCAAGATGAGCATCGAAAAGGTCAAGCAGGACGGCGGCTACGTTTCTTCCGATACCGACCACGACGTGCTCAAGATAGCGGTTATCGAGCGGCACATGGCCAGCGGGCGTATAGCGCGCGGCCTGGTGAAAGGGTTCAATCTGAAAAAAGGCGCCATCGCCTCTTCCGTCTCCCACGATTCCCATAATATCGTGGTGATCGGCACGCACGACGGGGACATGTACACCGCGGCCGTGCAGGTGGTCAAGATGCAGGGCGGCATAGTGGCCGCGCTCAACGGCCAGGTACTGGAGGCCCTGCCCCTGCCGGTGGCCGGCCTGATGTCGGACCGCAGTTCCGAGTTCGTGCGCGAGAAGCTCAGGCGCCTGACCGAGGCGGCCAGGATGCTGGGCTCGAAGCTTTCGGACCCGTTCATGGCTATGGCGTTCCTCACGCTGCCGCCTATCCCGGAGCTGCGCATCACCGACCGGGGCGTCATCGACGCCATCAAGTTCAAAGTAGTCCCGCTGTTCTGCGGGCCGTCGGGGAAATGAAGAAAGCCCTGCTGACCATAATCCTGCTGGCCGCCTGCGCTCCCGCGCGGGCCGCCCTGCTGGAGCGCGGCCCGTACCTGGAGAACATGACCTCCAAGATGGTGACGGTGCGCTACCGGGTGGACGTGGCCTCGCCCTCCTGGCTTACCTTCGGCGCGGCGCCGGACTGCGAAAGGTTCCAGACCATAGCGCCGGCCGGGAAAGAAGTTAAGCTGCCGCTTTTCGGGCTGACCCCCGACACTACGCATTGTTACCGGCTCTACCTCCCGGCCGACCAGAGCACCGGCGTGTACAAGGCTTTCGAGGGGACTTTCTCCACTTTCAGGGAGGAGGATAAGCCGTATTTTTCGTTCCTTGCCTTAGGCGATTCCGGCTCGGGCACGGAAGAGCAGCTGCAGGTGGCGGAAAAGATGGCCGCGTATAAGCCGGATTTTGTGCTGCACCTGGGGGATATGATCGAGTCCGGCCTGGACACCGACGCCGATGAGGAATATTTCAAGCCTTACGCCCCGCTGCTGTCCCGCGCGCCGTTCTTCCTTACGCTGGGCAACCATGACTACGGCAGGGATTATAAGAAAGAGGAAGGCAAAGGCTTCCTGAAGACCAACTTCGCCCCGTTCCACAGCGTGCCGCTCACCGGCATGCCGCCGCATTATTATTTCTTCGATGTGGGCGACGCGCGTTTCTTCGTGCTGGACGCCAACGCTTTCTACGGCGCCAAGTTCGCTCCCGCGCTTACCCCGGGGTCCAAGCAGTATAAATGGCTGGAACATTTCCTTTCGAAGACTACCAGGGCCTGGAAGTTCGTGGCGGTCCACGAGCCGCTGTATTCCACCGGCGCGCACGGCGTGATAGAAGCGCAATTGACCGCCCTGGAGCCGCTCTTCCTCAAATACAAAGTGGACCTGGTCTTCCACGGGCACAACCACAATTACGAGCGCACCAAGCCGGTAAGCGGCGGGCTGCCCGACGAGGAAAAAGGGATAATCTACCTGACGTTCGGCGGCGGCGGTTCGCCGCTCTACATCCAGCGCCGCAACGAGGACTGGTCAGACAAATTCCTGCCGGTCTACAATTTTGGTTATTTCGAGGTTAACGGCAAGAACCTCAAGCTGACCGTCTACGATAAGGACGGCCAGCCCATAGACACGCTGGAGATCCAGAAATAGCCCGGCGCATAAGCGCCTCACTGCCCCGGTCTCACCAATTCCTTCTTTTGCGCCCGGGTACCCGTCATATATGAGCGAAGTTAAAGCTAGGACCGAAGCTTATCCTGAAAACGAACCACGACCACTTCAGGCCGCGACGAGCCGAATTCTTTTCAACCGCAATGAACTCTCAGGGGCCTTCGGCGACATAGGGACGGACCTACCGCTGATAATAGGCATGATCGCCGCCTGCGGTCTGGACCCTGCCGGCAGCTTCCTGATGTTCGGGCTGATGCAGATCATGACCGGGATCCTGTACGGCATCCCGATGCCGGTGCAGCCGCTTAAAGCGATGGCCGTGCTGATGATCTCGCAGAAACTCTCCGGCGGACTGCTTTACGGCGCCGGGCTTTCTATCGGCATAACCATGGCCGTGCTGACGTTTACCGGGGCGCTGGACTATATCGTACGGGCCATCCCAAAAAGCGTGGTGAGGGGGATACAATTCGGGCTTGGCCTGAGCCTGGCTTCGCTGGCCGTCAAAACGTATGTGCTCGCCGGCGGCGCGCAGGGGTATCTGCTCGCGGCTCTCGGTTTTATCCTTACCGTGGTCTTTATCGGTAATAAAAAATACCCGCCCGCTCTCTTCGTGGTACTGCTCGGGATAATCTACGCCTGCTTCTTCTCCGTGAACTTCGGCGTTCTGGCGGCCGGCGCCGGGTTGGTCCTGCCTTCGGTTAATATCCCCAGGCCCGCGGATATCGTAAACGGCTTCCTTGTCCTGGCCATCCCGCAGATCGCGCTGTCTATCTCCAACTCCGTGATAGCCACCAAACGTACGGTGGACGACCTGTTCCCGGAAAAGGCGTTGACCGTCAGAAAGATCGGGTGGACCTACACGGCCATGAACCTGATAAACCCGTTCTTCAGCGGTATCCCCACTTGTCATGGGGCCGGAGGTATAGCCGGGCATTATGGCTTTGGCGGGAGAACTGGCGGCTCTGTTATCATCTACGGGGCGCTTTTTGCCGTGATCGGCCTTTTCTTTTCCAGGGGTTTTTCCGAGTTCGTGAAATTCTTCCCGATGCCGGTACTCGGCGTGATCCTGCTTTTCGAGTCGCTTTCGCTGATGTCGTTCATCGGCGACGTAGCCCGATCAAAGAAGTGCCTGTTCGTCTCGCTGGTGGTCGGCATTATGGCTTTCGCCCTGCCTTATGGTTACGCCATCGGCCTCGTCTCGGGGCTGCTGCTGGACCACTTCGTCAACAAGGATAAGATCCTGGCCCATTACTGAACCCTGTCAACTTGCTGGTACAATGCCGCGTTGACTTGTTCCGCCGACGCCGTTCTTCGCGCCTGTTCTCGGGCGGGGTGACGGCGCTTGCCGGGATGGTGGCATTTGCTAAAATATCCGCAAGTGAGATACGGGGCCTTTACAATATTCCTGCCGCGGCAGGCACTCCATTTTAAAATACTGGTCTTAGCCTGTATTATGGCCTTGCCGGCCTATGCTTTTGCCGCGCCAGATCGTTCCGCGGAAATAGCGAAAATATTCGAGAACAAAGACGGGGTTGATATTACGGTGGACGGTAAATACGGCCTGAAAAATGCAGGCTATTCTTACTATGTTTCGAGCGGCGTCCTATATGAAGTCAGCTCGTCTACTTATGCGGTCGCACTGAAAGATATAGATCCGCCCAGGGCGACGACCGGGAAAGAGACTGTGGAGACCTTAAGCGGCACCGGGAAACCCGCATATTATCTGATAATAAGACTTCTCGACGGCAGGAAGGTGTATCTGGTCGGGGAGCACGGGCCGCCGGTGCCGGCCAGGGACGTTATGATCTTGTTTTTTAAGAGCAAGGCTATGGCGGATCAGGCCTTAGTGTATTTAAAACGGATTGTGAAAGAGGCCAAAACAGGAAGCGCCGGCGGCGAAGCTTCCAAGGAAGAAAAGGCAAGCGGGACCAAATGAAACTTCAGACGGACATCACGATAAATAACCGTATCTATGCCAAGGGCGCCGAAGTCTCCTGGTGGAATATCTATCCTCTCTTCCTGGTCCACATGCTGCTGTTCGGCCTTTCCGGGTTCGTGATGGCTTACAGCCCGTGGCACCCGCCGCTGTACTTTATCTTTCTGCACGGCGGCCTTGCTGTAGCGGTCTACACGCTGTTCTACCGCATGTTCTTCGGCGTGGACGAGGTCAGGTGGATGTTCATCAATGCCGGCCTGGGCCTGCTCGGCATCTATACCCAGGTCGGCTGGTTGTTGTCGCGCTTCGGCAAGAAGATGGTTGACTACCCGTTCCACCTGCATGTCCTGCCGTTCCTGTATTACATCCTCTACACCTTCCTGCTCCGGCAGGCCTTGCTGGACCTGGCGGGGGCGAGGGAGAACGAACAGAAGCGCAATACCGTCGAAAATATTTACGTGGGCTGTTCCGTGGCGGTCAGTATCGTATTCTATTACCTCGGGGGGCGCTGACAATATGAAATTAAATAAGGCTCTGGTCCTGTTCTTTCTCCTGGTATCGCCGTCCAGCGCCTTCCCGGCGCAGGACTATACCGCGGAAATAAAAAAGATGTTCGCTAACAAGGACGATGTTGATATCTCGGTCAGCGAATTGGATTTTAAGGTTGAAATTTGTTACTTTCTTTCGGACGGCACGCTCTACGAAAACGTGTATGGAGCGAGTTATGAAGCCGCCGTGAGGGATATCGACTTCGCGAATTCTAAGACCGGAAAAAATACGCTCAAACTGTACGGCACTGGGGGAGCAGTTTTTGATCTAAACCTGAAATTTCAGGCCGGAAAAAGCTGGTATCACGTATTAAAGAATGGCGCTCTTGAGCCGCAGATAGGGGAAATGACCCTGCATTTCCCCTACCGGGAGATGGCGGAGCAGGCGCTGGTATACTTAAAGCGGGTCGCGGAAAGCAGCGAAACGCCCGTGGCCGCGGCAGCGCCTGCCGTTCTTTCCCCGGCCAAGACCGGCGCGGTCAGCGCCGCCTATAAGGAAGTTAAAATCGGCAAGCAGACCTGGATGGCCGCTAACCTGGAGGTGGCCGTGTTCGCCAACGGGGAGGCTATCCCGGAAGCGAACACTAAAGCGGCCTGGGATAAAGCCACTAAGGAAAAGACGCCGGCCTGGTGTTACTATGACAACGATCCCGCGAACGGAAAAAAATACGGGAAGCTTTATAATTGGTACGCGGTGCATGACCCCCGCGGCCTGGCGCCTAAAGGCTGGCATGTGCCGAGTAAAGAGGAATTTGAACGGCTGACGGGGATGGCGTTTACCAACGGCAAAGAGCTGAAAAGCGACAACGATTGGCAACTAGCCGGGAATGGCGATAATAGCCGGGGTTTTGACGGCCGTCCGGGCGGCTATTGCTCGGACGGAGTTTCCAGGTACAGGCACTCAAGAGGCAACTGGTGGAGTTCTTCTACGGACGATATTGCCAGTTACGCGCAATACCTGGTCCTGGAGCATAACATCGATCTGGCGATGGTGCTGGGGCTGGGGGCCAAACATCTTGGCATGTCGGTGCGCTGCATAAAAGATCAAGAAGCCGCGCAGGCCACGGACATCCCAAGCGGCGCCGGCGCCGCCGCGGCTGTTCCCGTCTCGCCCGGGGCAGGCAAGGTAACGCCCGTTGCCGCGGCCGTCCTTCCCTCGCCCAAGAAAAGCGCGGTCGGCTCAACTTCTAAGGAAGTAGTAATAGGCCGGCAGACCTGGATGGCTAAAAACCTTGACGTCGCGGTGTTCGCCAACGGGGAGGCGATCCCGGAGGCGAATACGGCGGCGGCGTGGAAAAAAGCTTCGGAGGAACAAACGCCGGCCTGGTGTTATTACGACTACGACCCGGCTAACGGCGAAAAATACGGCAAACTCTACAATTGGTACGCGGTCAGCGATAAGCGCGGCCTGGCCCCCAAAGGCTGGCATATCCCTGCGGAATCTGAATTCGACCTGTTAACGGGTAAGGGCGTTTCCAACGGCAAAAAGCTGAAAAGCAATTCCGGCTGGACGGAATACGAGGAACTTGAGGATGACTGGGCGCAGGAGCCGACCGGTAATGTCTACGGGAATGGCGATAACAGCAGCGGTTTTGACGGCCGCCCGGGCGGCTATTGCCGGGAGTCGGGGCTTTTCGAGCATCTGCAAAAAAGCGGTAACTGGTGGAGTTCTTCCACAAAATTAACCACTTACGCGCTCTACCTGGTCCTGGAGAACAGCCATGATATGGCGTCGGTGTACTTCCATGATCAAGGTTACGGCGCGTCGGTGCGCTGCGTAAAGGATTAATTCCGCCGCCCTAAGGCCGCTGGCGGATACAGAAGTCTTTAGCCGAACTATCTTTCCTGTCCCCGGCGGCGCCGTCGTCTTAAGCGGATCCTGCGCGGCCTGGAGATAATCCACCTTCATGTACCTGTCATACTGTCCGCTGATTTTATTAAAGCCTGCAAGCAATACCGATCAGAACAGAAGGTTCAGCGCCAGCGTTACCATGGAGCCGCTGGCTTCATAGCTTTTGTCCAGCGCGTTCGCGTCTTTCGAGGCCAGGCTTTCCCGCCAAACGTAGCGGTAGGTCCCATCCAGCGACAGAGATTTATTTAACATGATCTCAAGGCCGGCGCCCGCATGCAGGCCGAACCGGGAAGTGGTGTTGCTGTACCCGGCCGGGCCGTCCACCTGGGTATAATACCAGCCTACGCCGCCGAGCAGGAACGGGCTGACGACGCTGCCGGGAATAATATAGCCCAGCAAGCTCGCCTGGACCGGGTAGGTTTTGATGGTCGTGAGCGGACCAAAATCATTCTTGAGGTAATCGATGGAGGCTTCCAAGCCCACGGCGGAAGACAAATGCAGCCGGGCTTGCGCGCCGGGAGACCACTGCCCTTTATCCGCGTCTCTCGGGGTGTAGTAGCTAGCCCTGGCCCCGAGCGAAAGCACTTTTTCGCCTACTCCTTCCCCTGCAAATGCGGCCGTCTGCAGCCCCAGCAATAGAACCGACATCGCTATGCACTTCATGGCGCTCCTGTTCCTGTTATTCGTTTTCATTATCAAACTCCTTTTAGACCGCCGGAACTGTTCCCGCCTCCCGGGCTTGAGAGAAGTATAGTCCTTCACCGGTTTGCGCGGCTATCAGGAATTTTGCCCGGCCCGCCGGGTAGTATTACGGTCGACGCCGGGGCCGGGTGGGGCGGGAAGCTTACGCATAGCTTCGCGTATAATTCCTGATACCATTCTGAGGCGGGTAAAGGGTATGTTATACCTGGTAAGCGGTAAAGGAGAACAATATGCTCGGAACGATCGCGGTAGTACTGGTCATCCTGTGGCTGCTGGGTTTAGTAAGCAGCTATACGATGGGCGGGTTTATCCATGTGCTGCTGGTAATCGCCATTATTGTGGTGCTGCTCAGGGTTATCAAGGGGCGTAAGGTCCTATAACACGACACTGAGTTCCGCGCATCCGCGCGGCTGCGGACTATAGGAACAAGGAGCATGCTCATGCTGAATAAATGGGTTATAGCGCTAGCCTTTACGGCGTGCGCCCTGACGGCGGGTACCGTCAACGCGCAGAGAACGGTAAATAATAAAGGAGAAACCATGCTGCAAACGGCACAAGCTTATAAAGCGGCGGAGTATCCGCGTCTTTCCAAGCTGCCCGGTTTCAGCGCCCAGCTTATAGCCAACCACATGAAGCTCTACCAGGGCTATGTGACCAACACAAATACCCTGTCGGAGAAGCTGACGGCCTTGCTTGCCGACGGTAAGGAGAAGACTCCCGAATACGCGGAGCTCAAACGGCGCTTCGGCTGGGAATTCAACGGAATGCGCATGCACGAGCTCTATTTCGGGAACATGGGCTCCGACGGGACGCCGCAGCAGAGCACCCAGGTCTACAAAACGATAGTGGAAGACTTCGGCAGCTTCGAAAACTGGAAAAAAGACTTCGCGGCCACCGGGGCCATGCGGGGTATCGGCTGGGTGGTCCTGTACCAGGACAATGTTTCCGGCAGGCTGTTCAACACCTGGATAAACGAGCATGACGGCGGCCATCTGGCCGGCTGTACGCCGCTGCTGGTCCTGGATGTGTTCGAACACGCCTATATCACCGACTACCAGCTGGAGCGCGCCAAATATATAGAGGCGTTCTTTAACGTGGTCGACTGGGACGCGGTCGCTAAACGCGGCGCTAAATAATTCAATAGCGTTAAGCCCCGCACTTTACCGGTTTTTAGAAAAGTGGAGCATGTCGGATCGTAAGGGTATCCTATGCCATATATTAATGTCGGCGAAACAGACTCTGGCAGCATCGATCTCTATTATGAGGATCTGGGCTCGGGGAATCCTGTAGTGCTCATCCACGGGTGGCCGCTTAGCGGCGCCTCCTGGGAGAAGCAGGTGACGGTCTTGCTGGGTGCGGGATATCGTGTGATCACTTATGACCGCAGGGGGTTCGGGCAGTCCGGCAGGCCTGTGACGGGCTACGACTATGACACCTTCTCCCTTGACCTGCACAAACTCATTACAAAGCTTGACCTGCGCAACGCCGCGCTGGTGGGTTTCTCCATGGGCGGCGGCGAGGTGGCCCGCTATCTGGGCCGCTACGGGTCGGAGCGCGTGAGCAAGGCTGTGTTCATCTCTTCGGTGCCGCCTTTCCTTCTGAAGACGGCTGACAACCCGGAGGGGGTGGATATCAGCGTGTTCGAGGGAATAAAGAAAGCTCTCGCTGCGGACCGGCCGGCGTTTCTCTCCGCCTTTCTCGCGGATTTCTATAATGTCAACCTCCTTGGCGGGAAGCTTATAAGTACCCAGGTGGTCCAGTACAACTGGAATGTCGCAGCAGGCGCTTCACCCAAGGGAACCTTCGATTGTGTTTCGGAGTGGGGAACCGATTTCCGCAAGGACCTTGCGCGTATCGATGTTCCTACGCTGGTAATACATGGAGATGCCGACCGGATACTTCCTATCGCCGCCACGGGAATCCGCACTCAGAAAGCCGTTAAAGGAGCCCGCCTGGTGGTGGTAAAGGACGGGCCGCACGGCCTGACGTGGACCCATGCCGGGAAAGTCAACCATGAGCTTGTGGAGTTCCTTGGGCTAGCTGGCGCGGAAGCCTGCCGCAATCCCCAGGGAGGGGCAGCTTGCTTTGCGGACATTCCATAGGAGCGCAGCGCTATGTTAACCGCGGAGATCACGGTCGCCGGGTACCTGTTAAAACGGCTCAAAGAGATAGGGGTGGAGCACCTCTTCGGCGTGCCGGGTGATTTTGCCATGGGTTTCTTCAATCAGGTGCTTAAGAGCGGCGTGAAATATGTCCGCACCTGTAATGAACTCAACGCGGCCTATGCCGCCGACGGCTACGCTCGTATCCGCGGGATAGGCGCATTCGCCTCTACGTATGGCGTCGGAGAACTTAGCGCCTGATGTCCGCACGGAAGGAGAACTTGAAGAAGCGCTGGGCACGGCCGCCGCGGCGGACGGCCTTGTCTTTATCGAAATTCACACCGGGCGGCTGGACTGTCCGGAGTCCCTGCGCAGCGCGGGCCGGTCTATGGCAAAAGCAAATCAGCTTACTTAACGTGTGGCGGAGCTGGCGTTATGAAGAGTATAACACGCGGTATTGTACGGTATCTCCCTGCGCTCTTTGCGGCGCTCGCGTTCGTGATCGTCCTGAAAGAACTGGTCGTTCCCCGGCTGGTGCGGCGCAAAATTATTTCTGCGGTTCACACTAACTGCGGCACCTGCGCGCTGTCGCTCGGCCGGGTCCGCGTTTTACTGCTGCCGCCGGCCTTGAGCGCCAGCCGGGCGCACTTCACCGGCGGTGAGACTAATGCGACAGTGGTCGATGTGGAAGCGGAACGCGTTTACATCCCATTCTCGCTGCTCCCGCTTTTAAAGGGCCGTCTGCGTGCCGGCAGGATCGAGATAGAACAGCCGTCGATCACCGTTACGGAAGGCGACCTGTACGCCTCCTCTTCAACCGAAGACGGCAAAGCGCGGTCCCTTGATATCGAAATAGACGGAATTAAGATACATAAGGCCGCTTTTGTGTACATCAGGGAATATCCGGGACGGCAGGCCCGCCTGGCCGTTTCACGTATAAACGCGGAGCTGGGGCCTGTGGGCAGTTCGGAACGTTTCCGGGTGACGGACGCAAGCGGGAGCGCGGAGGGCGTGCTGGAGGAGTCCGGGTCATTCCGCCTGCAGGTCAGGGCTAAGCTCCTGGCTGAAACTCCCGACGTGGACGTTGAACTGCGGATCGCCGGGCAGGACCTTTCGGGCTTGAACCCTTATTTCGAGCCGGCTGACGGAATTAAATTAAAAGGCGAAGTGCTGGAGGGCCGCAGCTCCGTGGAAGTACGCGGCGCGCGTCTTAACTCTACCGCCTATGTGCGCTACCGGGGACTTAAGGTGAAGATAAAAAATGACAAGTCGCGCGGCGGCTTGTCCGCGTTCTTTCAAACTTTAATGGCGGCCGTCACCATCGGGAAACAGAACTCTGACGGCGGTAATTTTGACCGCCGGGGCGCCGCGGAGCTGCGGCGAAAGCCGAAAGAGACCGTTATCAGCTTTACCCTGAGGGGAATGAAAGAAGCCGCGATGAAGGTCCCCGCCAAGGGCGGCAGCTGATAAGGGGGACTGATGCCTGTAAAAATAAAGAAGGTCAAAGGCGGTTACCAGGTCAGCACGCCGCATGGTATAAAAGCAAAACATACTACGCTTGGAAAAGCGCAGGCGCAGAAACGAATAATCGATGCTGCCGACGCGGGGCATCCGTTCACCGGAAAGAAGAAGTCCTGATGTTTATCCCTGCACGGCACATAAGTTCAGACAAAGATAAGGAGAAGCATTATGAATGAAGACAGCAAGTGCCCGGTAACAGGCAGGACAAGCAAACCCGTTTGAAGGATCTTTAAGCAGAACCGGGACTGGTGGCCGAACCAGTTGAACTTAAAGATCCTTCATCAGAACTCTCATTTGAGTAATCCCATGGGCGGCGAGTTCAACTATGCCGGGGAATTCAAGAAGCTCGACCTGAAGGCCGTGAAAAAGGATCTCTATGCGCTGATGACCGACTCCCAGGACTGGTGGCCGGCCGATTACGGCCATTACGGGCCCCTCTTCATCCGGATGGCCTGGCACAGCGCCGGCACCTACCGCCTGGGCGACGGCCGCGGCGGCGCGGGGCGCGGCACCCAGCGTTTCGCGCCGCTCAACAGCTGGCCGGACAACGTGCTGCTGGACAAGGCGCGCCGGCTGCTCTGGCCGGTCAAACAGAAATACGGCAGGAAGCTCTCCTGGGCCGATCTTCTGATCCTGGCGGGCAACTGCGCGCTGGAGTCGATGGGCTTCAAGACCTTCGGCTTCGGCGGCGGGCGCGAGGATGTGTGGGAGCCGCAAGAGGACATTTACTGGGGCGGCGAAGAGGAATGGCTGGCCAAGAGCGACAGCCCCAAGAGCCGCTACACCGGAAAACGCGATCTTGAAAACCCCCTTGCCGCCGTGCAGATGGGGCTGATCTACGTGAACCCGGAAGGCCCGGACGGCAACCCGGACCCGGCAGCCTCCGGCCGCGACGTGCGCGAGACCTTCGCGCGCATGGCCATGAACGACGAGGAGACCGTAGCGCTCGTAGCCGGCGGGCACACCTTCGGCAAGTGCCATGGCGCGGGCCCCGCAACTCATGTCGGCCCGGCGCCCGAGGCCGCTCCCATCGAAGAGATGGGCCTCGGCTGGAAGAGCAGCTTCGGGAGCGGCAAAGGCGGCGATACTATCGGCTCCGGCCTGGAGGGCGCCTGGAAGCCGAATCCGACCAAATGGGACATGGGCTATCTGAACACGCTGTTCAAATACGAGTGGGAGCTGACCAAGAGCCCGGCCGGCGCCAATCAGTGGCTGGCCAAGGACGTGGCTGAAGCGGACATGGTGGCCGACGCGCACGACCCGGCGAAAAAGCACCGGCCGATGATGACCACGGCGGACATGTCCCTGCGCTTCGACCCGGTCTACGAGCCGATCGCGCGGCACTACCAGAAGAACCCCGCGCAATTCGCGGACGCCTTCGCCCGGGCCTGGTTCAAGCTGACTCACCGTGACATGGGCCCCCGCTCGCGCTATCTCGGCGCGGAGGTGCCGGCGGAAGAACTGATCTGGCAGGACCCGGTGCCCGCCGCCGCTCATAAGCCGATCGCCGCGGAGGACAGCGCTGCCCTCAAGGGCAAGATCCTCGCCTCGGGGCTGTCCGTTCCCCAACTGGTCTCTGCGGCCTGGGCCTCGGCGTCCACGTTCCGCGGCTCCGATATGCGCGGCGGCGCCAACGGGGCGCGCCTCCGCCTTGCCCCGCAGAAGGACTGGAAAGTGAACGAGCCGGAGAAGCTGCAGCCCGTGCTGCAGAAACTCGAGGCGATACAGAAAGAGTTCAACGGCGCGAACCGGGACGGGATACAGGTTTCGCTCGCGGACCTGATCGTCCTGGGAGGCTGCGCGGGCGTGGAGCAGGCCGCGAAGAACGCCGGTCACGCTGTGACCGTGCCTTTCACGCCGGGACGCACGGACGCGGCGCAGGAGCAGACCGACGCGGCGTCGTTCGCCGTACTCGAACCGGCCGCGGACGGGTTCCGCAACTACGTCAAGACCAAATACTCCGTATCGGCGGAGGAACTGCTGGTCGACAAGGCGCAGCTGCTGACGCTGACCGCGCCTGAGATGACGGTTCTTATTGGCGGTATGCGCGTCATGAACGTCAACTTCGGCCAGTCCCGTCACGGCGTCTTCACTAAGCGGCCCGGGACGCTGACGAACGACTTCTTTGTGAACCTGCTCGACATTCGCACGCAGTGGAAGGCGGCCGCGGAAGACGAAGGCGTGTTCGAGGGGAGTGATCGCGCAACCGGCGAACGCAAGTGGACCGGCACCCGTGTCGATCTTATCTTCGGTTCGGACTCCCAGCTCCGGGCCTTGGCGGAAGTTTACGCAGGCGAGGACTCCCGGGAGAAGTTCCTGCGCGACTTTGCAGCGGTGTGGAACAAGGTAATGAACCTTGACCGCTTCGACCTCGCCTGAGCGCGCACGTAATTGGATATGGCTAAAAATATGAAGGTGGATGTGGCAATTATCGGGGCGGGGACGGCGGGGCTTTTTGCGCGGCATTACGCGGCCAAGGCGGGGGCCAAAACCCTGATGCTGGACCCCGGCCCGCTGGGCACCACCTGTGCGCGCGTGGGCTGCATGCCCTCCAAGCTGCTGCTAGCGGCCGCCGAGGCGGCGCACGGCGCCAGGCAGGCCGCCGCTTACGGGGTGAAGACCAGGGTCAGCGTGGACGGCGCCGAGGTGCTGCGTAAGCTAAGGAGCGGGCGGGACGCCTTTGTGGGCTCGACGATGAAGGAATGCAACGAGCTCCTGGCAAAAAAGCAGCTGGTCAAAGAGCGCGCCGAGTTCACGGGCCCGCGCACGCTTACGGCCGGCGGCAGGACCATAGAGTTCAAGGCCGCCGTTATTGCCACCGGCAGTATAACCATAGTGCCGAAGCCGTACCAGGCCTATCCTGAGTTCCTGCTTACCCGCGAGGATATCTTTGAGCTGAAGAAGCTTCCCTCCCGCCTGCTGGTAGCGGGGGCGGGGCTTATCGGGCTGGAGCTGGGGCAGGCGCTCAGCCGCCTGGGGGTAAGGGTAACCGTGCTGGGGCTCGATCGCCTGCTGGGCCCGCTTACGGACCCGGCGCTGCGCGAGGAGGCGATAAAAATATTTTCCTCCGAGCTGGATCTCTGCCCGCATCATCAGTTGGCGGGCCTGAAGCGGGAAGGGAAACTGCTGCGCGTTTCCTACAAGGACGCCGCGGGCAAAAAGCGCTCCGGGGCCTTTGATGGGGTGCTGGTAGCCGCCGGGCAGCGGCCCGCGCTGGATAATTTAGGCCTGGAGCATACCGGTATGCCGCTGGATGGCCGCGGCCTGCCGCAAGCCGATAGCGGCACTATGCGCGTGGGCTCTACCCGTTTCTTCATAGCGGGCGACGCGGACCCCTTCCGCCCGTCACAGCACGAGGCCGCTTTCGAGGGCCGGGTTGCCGGGCGCAACGCGGCCCGCTATCCCAGGGTGGAGGCCGAGCGGCGGTATTGCCGGCTGGCCATCGCCTTCACCGACCCGCAGCTCGCCGTGGTCGGCAAAGCGCGCCGGGAACTGGCGCCCGGAACTTTCTGCTGCGGCGAGCTGGAGTATAAAGATCAGGGCCGGGCGCGCATTATGAACGCCGGCCGCGGCAGGCTGAAGGTTTATGGCGCGAGGCGCACGGGGCTGCTGCTCGGCGCCGAGATAGCCGGGCCGCGCGCGGAGCACGCGGCGCATCTGCTGGCCTGGTGCATCGAGAAGAAGATGACGGTGCCGGAGATGCTGCGCCTGCCGGTGTATCACCCTGTCCTCGAGGAGGGACTGCGCGAAGCGCTGGAAGACCTGTCCGCCAGGCTGCGCGGCCGCGCGTGAGACGGCGCTCATTACTCTTTGAATCCAATGTGCTTCACCTCCGACGAGTTTGCTTTGTCCCGCGTTGTTGTGCTATACTAATTCCGCGGGGTAGAGCAGCCTGGTAGCTCGCAAGCGAGTCGAGTAGGGGAATCAGGACATATCACAAGGCATCAGCACGACGAGAGTCGTGCTTTTTTGTTCTCCTGACGAATCAGGAGAAGTCGCTAGGCAGACCTGGAAGCGATCACCAATCCGATCACCATTCTCAACCGATCACTTCCCGGTGAATCAGGGCCGCATAATTGCCGAATGAGCGCGATGTGGCCTTAGCTAGTATCGCTTTTGACTTTACGAATAGCTTTATGTAAACTTTATGCATGTATAAGCCTGAATTTAAAGTCGCAGCCCGGGTCTATCGCCTCCTGGTAAGCATAACGGAGATTAAAGAGCAAATCCGTGCTTCTGCCGTAAAGGTGCCCTGGGTCCCTTCCATGGTGAAGGACGCCATGGCCCGCGCCGCTTGGGGATCAACCGCCATAGAGGGCTGCACGCTGTCCCTTGAGGCCGTAAAGGGGCTGATGGAGGGGAAAAAGGCTCTTGGTTATCCCAACAAAGACGTGCGCATGGCCCAGAACTACCTTGCCGCTCTGGAGTGGCTGCAAAAGCGGGAGAAAGCCGCGCATGTTACCGAGAAAGACGTTTTATTCCTGCATAAGCTTATGGGGGAGGGGGCCTGCGACGAAGGCCCTGTAGGCGCTTATCGGCGCTTAGATGTTCGAGCGGGGCTACATGTGGGCGCCCCATGGAGGCAAGTTCCCGGACTTATGCGGGATTTGCTGCATTGGCTCGATACCGAAGCCAAAGATTTGCCGGCTGTTTTCTCTTCGGCCCTGCTTCATCTGCGCTTTGTGGAAATCCATCCTTTCCGTGACGGCAACGGGCGCGTGGCCCGGGCTTTGGCCACCTGGCAGCTCTATAGGGCGGGTTTTGATACTCTCCATGTCTTCGCCCTGGACGAAATATTGCTGGAGAACCGCGCCCTGTATATAAAAGCCCTTCAGCGCGTGCAGGTGGAGGGGGAGGACCTGGGCTCCTGGCTGGAATTTATGTCCGAAGCCGTGCTGGAAACCCTTGAGCGAGTGCAAGGGCGCATGGCCGCCCTCGGTTTGAAGGACAAGGGGCTGACGGTGTCGTTGACCTTGCGCCAGGAAAAGCTTCTGCGCACCCTGCGCGAGCGCGGTCCGTTGGGCATCAGGGAAATAGCCCGCGCCCTGCGCGTAACCGCCCCCGGCGCGCATTATGCGCTGAAACCGTTGCTAAGGGCCGGGGTAATCTTCATAGAAGGGACACATAAGAACACGAAGTATTTGCTTAAATAATTATGCTGTTCCAACACCTTTCAACTGGTTTGAATTTCAGGGGGAGGTCATAAGCTTGTCAGGCTGCCTTGCCGGATATTGAGCGGAGGAAGATAATGCTTAAACGATTTTTTATATTCCTGGCGTGCCTGCTGCTGCCCGCCAGCCTTTATGCCGAGGACATCCTGGGGATGGGGTACATCTTTACCGCCATGTTCCCTTCGTATTTTATATGGTGTTGCGCATTAGCGTGCCTGGCGCTTACTGTTTTCCTTTATAACCACGACGGGAGATACCCCCTGCGCAAAACGCTGTCTTTTCTGATTTACACCTCGTACACCGTAACCGCTTTGAGCGTGATTTTGACATTACTGCTGGCTATTGCGGAAGCTGTTTATGAACACGGGAATACTCTTTTCGACCCCGAGTCCCTTTGGCTGTCCACCGGATTTTCAGGGGCAGTACTAAGCACTTACCTGGTCTTTCTTTCCCACAAGGCGCTGAAAAAACCTTCGCCGGAGGGCTTCCTTAAAGCTAAACTTTGCCTGGCTTCGTTCTTTGTACTGCTGTTTTTATATATCGCCGGCAATTATGCGTATTACCGGTTTCTGGCCGAGTAGAGTCTTTCCTTAGCCCGCGCCGGGCGCGGGTCGTACTAATTTATGAAGAACACAAAAACATCTTGCACTTTGAAAATAATGCCAGGATTTCTCATCATCACCGCCTTGTTCCCGGCCTTGGCGCAGGCTAACGATATGACCGCGATACAGTACATATTCACGGCCTTCCTGCCCGCGCTTTTTTCGGGAATTTCCGCGCTGCTGGTAATGTCCCTGACCCTTTACCTGCATAAGCGGGAAGAGCATAATTTTCTGCGGGGTGTCTGCGGGTTCTTTACGTACGCTTCTTATGCCGTAACGGTATTGTCCTTTTTCATGACTATGGGCGTTAATGCCGATCCGCTGAAAAACGACATGTGGAAGACCCTGGCCTGGTGCTTCGCCGCCATGGCCATTTCCTGTGTCTTTCTCTTCGTTGCTGCGCGGCAGCTTAAAGAACCTTCCGCGAAAGGGCTGCTGGGAGTGAAGCTGAGCCTGGCTTCGTATTTTATCCTGCTTTTTCTGGGTTTCATCGGCACTTACGCGGCCGGCAAACTTTTGGGATAACGACTGCCTGCGAAGGAGCAAACATGACTTTGGAAAAAGTTTATAAGGCCGCGGTCACACTGGCCGTCCTGTTGTTGCTGTCGATCATAGCCCTACTCCTCTTTAAACCGGAAGTGCCCAAGGATGTGGCAGCGGAAGATCTGGGGAAATCCCTCGCGGCTGTCACCGTGATCAGGCTGGAAGTAAAGCCGGGTTATTTTTCAAATTGCCGGAAAAAGAGGGACCGGTTCTACGCTGACCTGCGGGAACTTCTGACTAAGGCGGGGTACAAGACGGCAGACAGCGGCTACGGCGCCGAGCTGCTGGTAAAGCTACGCTGCAAAGGGGATATCGGCCGCCCTTTGAAAAGGCTGGAAGTGCGCATGGGCGAGAGGCAGCTCGCCCTGCTTTCGGAGACCGACCTGGACGCCGTCCTTGTCTTGCTCGCAAAAGCGAAGGGGTTCCCTTTTCTTGAAAATTTATTGTCGCACTCCGGGTTCCGGCCGCAGGCTATTAACGCAATGGGCGATTTAAAAGATCCCGCCGCTATAGGCCCGCTTTGTGCGGTGATAGAGAAGGAACCGGAAGAAAGAGAAGCAGCCCGGTGTGAAGGCGCGGGAATGGAACAGGAACTTGACAATGAGGGTCTTTACAGGGAAAAAGAAGAAGCTTACCAGTCACTTTTCCAGGTAGTGAAAGCCAACAAGACGCGGGAAAACCTGGATAGGACCATCCCGCTTTTTATAAAAGGCATAAAGAGGTATCGTTCCGACATCATCAGGATGCTCGGCGGCCTGGGGGATCCCAGGGGCATCGGGCCTATTATAGAGGTGCTGGGGATAGAGGCCTGCTGCGCGCCGAAAGAACTGGACAGGATAGACCCGGCCTGGCGGGGAAGCGCGGCGGCGAAGGCCGCCTATCCCCGGTTTGTCGCCGACATGAAAAAGGGGAACGGGGATGCCACAATGGCCCTGGGCGTTATGGGTGGTTCTGGCGCGGTAAGGGTACTAATCGCCGCCCTTGCCGACGAAAAACAGGAGAACAGGGACGATATCGCCTGGGGGCTTGGGGCGGCAAAAGATCCCGCCGCCATTGACGCGTTGATCGCGGCTCTCGGCAGCAAAGCTGAAGACGGCCAGGTGGCTTTTCAGGCAGGCAATTCCCTGTCCAAAATCACCGGACAGGATTTTGGCTACGACCCGGTAAAATGGTCGGAGTGGCGCTCTAAAAACAGGGCTGCAGCGGGGAAGTAGCCGGACCTGAGAGCTCATTGCGTGTAATGGCGCAGGCAGTTTTAACCAGTTGTTGTCCTATGGGCCTCTTATTCTCGTTCTGCTTTTCCGGCAAACCGATCACTTTTGCATGTGCTCACTAGAGATCACAGTCTTAAAACATTAGTTTCTCCGACGAGGATTTGCTTTTCCCCGCAATGTTGTGCTATACTAATTCCGCGGGGTAGAGCAGCCTGGTAGCTCGCAAGGCCCATAACCTTGAGGTCGCAGGTTCAAATCCTGCCCCCGCAACCAAAAGCCCTTGAATAATTTCAAGGGCTTTTGCTTTTGTTG
>Ga0209417_1001761_pt1 | contig 38146 bp, 15 predicted proteins | sample RifGroF2_FD_184002 | JGI IMG/M metagenome (GOLD analysis project Ga0209417, IMG submission 184002) | Groundwater microbial communities from Rifle, Colorado, USA - Groundwater F2 (SPAdes) (version 2) | ecosystem: Environmental > Aquatic > Deep subsurface > Groundwater | place: Rifle, Colorado... | reverse complement strand
TTCAAAGCCGCAATCGAAAATACAATAAAAAAAACGAAAACTGAAACAGGAAAAACGGAATTAAATAGTTTGTTAACTTTAAATTTTCAATTATATAAAAACGCAATTTATAACCGAGCGTAGTATAGAATTCCATATTACTGCTTTTTCTTTGTATATTTTTGTAGTACTATATCCGATGGTTGGTTTTATGAGTGTTATCTTCATGGCTTCATAAAAAAGTTAGATATTATTCTTAAGAGGTTTAAACACCTTATATTGCTGAGGGTTGACTTTTGGAAATATTAGTTTATTAAAAACTTTTAGCATAATATTAATAAATTTATTAGAAGAGTAATTATAAGTAACCATAGGAGTTAATTGCCCGCCCATTCTTGTCTTTACGTAATAGGAGGTTTGTCCCATTCCGATTTTAGTGAATTTGTTGTGAATACCGTATGCAATTACCGCATTTAAAATATTAAAATACGTTGCATAAATGTTTCTGTATTCTTCACGAATTCCTATTAGCATAAAAGTTAGTTTATTCCCTTCTTCAACCAATATTGCATTGCCTATAATAGTTGAGTTCTTGCGCAAAATAAGTATTTTCGATTGATTGGTGTTCTTGAGATAATTTACAAAAAAATCTACGTTTAAGAATTCTAATACAGAACTAGCTTTTGACATGATATTTATGTACTGCTCATAAATTGTATTTGCATCGGCATTGCACGGATTTATTATTTCAATAACAGCATGATCGAAATCTAATTTTTCTTGAACAACTCCTACCGCATCGAAATTTACTTTAGACATATTGCTTTTTATTTGCCTCCTGAATGTATGACGAAGTGCTTGCAGATACGCAGAAAAATTTTCGTACGTGTTGTGAAAATCAATATATGGGATACTCCATGATTGTATAAAACCAAGTGACAACAGTTTATTTAATCCGATTTTATCATTAAGATAAAATTCTTTGAAATTTATAATTTTTATTTTGTTCGTTTTAGCAATAAGTTTAGACTCTTTTACGATGGCTTCGAGTATGACATCTTTGTATCTTGTGTCTTTAATCAGGATTGTATCTTTGCCTAATGAAATTGGTAAGCCACAAAACAAGAACCGTATCCGCAAGAAGTTAGGGAAAAACTTTCTTATTAGTTTTACTGCTTTCTTGCCCTGTTTGTCAAGAAATAAGTCAAGTGAAACAATAAATGAACTGAAAACTGCGGCACCAATTATTTCGTTGTTCTCAAAAACCATTATGTACCAAAACGTACTATTTTCAATATTTGATTCTTCAATGATTTTTAAGAATTCATGTGATTTGAAATAATCATTGTTAGTGATTGCAGCATTCCAATCAGAAGAGTTTATTTCATTTATTGATTTATAGGTTTTGATTGAAAGCATTGGTTTTGTCTATTAAATTCTTATGCTTGCTTGCTTTTCTCAAATCAAAATATATCTTCATCACACCGGCAATTAGTCTGAAATATTTTAAAGAAAATACCGACGGGACGGTGTTGAGCTTCAATGATGATGTGCGAAACGGATTAAAAATGGTTTTAATATATATCTTTCTGATTTCTTTGTAAAACCTTTTTTCACCTAACAGCGGTTTTAATACAGAGTGCTGCATGTCCCATAATTCATAATACTTTCGTGGTATTATATAATCATCATCTTCGTTAAAAACAGAAGTGCCGGGGATAGGTGTTAATGGTTGAATAACTATGTAAAACAATTTATTTTCCCTTATGAATCTGTCTAGTGTTTTGTAATCTTGCAATGTCCATGCAGGGTCAACAATAAATGATGCATATATATCAATTTTATTCTGCTGAAGTATTTTAATTGCTTCTCTGTTTTTATCTACAGTTGAAACTTTATTGAAACTTTTAAGTTCTGTGTCTTTTGGAGATTCAAGCCCTATTATACAGGCTTTCAACCCTATTTCAGCCCATACTTTTATAACATCGGGGTTATTTATGATGAAATCGGAATGACCATAAACCAGATATTCTTTTTTAATGTTATTCTTAACAATAAGCGCATGGATATCCATTACATGTTTCTTACTCACAAAAAAAGTGTCATCAATAATGTAAACGTCTTTGTTTTTAATTTCCTGCAACTCTTTTAATACATTCTCAGGACTTCGTGAATAAACCTTATCATCGGTAAGTGCACGGCAATAACAAAAATTGCATTTGAAGGGGCAGCCGAATGTTGTTTTGATAATTGTAACAGGCTGATGAAACAGATAATAGTATTTCTTCTGATATTTGGCTACAAGCTCTCTTCTTGGCAATGGAAGGTTTTCGATATCAATCGCTAAAAAATCTTTAGTGTTGGAATAAATGCTGGGTGTAAATGTTTTATTTTGTTCTAAGGCATCAATAAGGGCGTTGAATTGTTTCAAGCCTTCACCCCGTATAATATGGTCTATAGATTTGTTTTCGTAATCATCAGGATTCAAGCTTGCATGCACACCGCCTACAACAGTAATAATTTTGCTGTTGATATTTTTAGTTCTTTTACATATTGCTTTAACTTCGTTTACCCCGGTTATGTAAGAGCTTGTGCCTAAAATATCGGGTTTAAATTGTTTGATTTTTTTCTCTAAAATATCTTCAAGTATCAAATCGAGTATTTCTACTTCGTGCTTTTTATCAATAGCTCCGGCAAGATATTCCAGTTCTAATGGCTCACATACCATAATATTTTTCAAACCGATTGTGTATTTCGGGGCTCGCGGTCGTACAAGTAATATTCTCATAATGTATGTGCTTTCAGATTCTCAACAGTATTACAATAAACTCTGAATGTTTTTGTCGGCTTGAAGTCCAAACTTTTCATTAAACGAATCATTTCTATGTTTGACTCAAGAATGACTGACAATTCAGCTTTTTGATATCCTTTTTTATTTACTATTTTTTCCATCTGGTCTATAAACAGTGCAAACACTCCAAGATTTCTGTATTCTGGCAATATCCCTAAGACATTCAATCGCAGGTTTTTTATTTTGTTTTTTTGAGTAAGTAAAGTAAATATTCCAAAAGGATATAGTTTACCGTTTATTTTTTTTATCAAGATGTTAATATCCGGAAGCATCAAACAAAATCCAATTACCTTACTGTTCAGTTCAGCGATTAAAATTATATCAAAATCGGCAAATAATTTAAAGCTATTACACAATTCAGTAAATTCGACTTTTGTTAAGGGCGTGAACCCCCAAACATCTTTAAAACTTTCGTTATATATTGGCCATAAAGTATCAAGTTCATTTTGAAAATTGTTTTTGTCGAAACATCGAATTTTAACCGTGCTCCTGTTTTTCACGACTTCAACAATCCTATAAAATTTATCGGAGAAAACACATTTGGATTGCCATTCATAAGCATATAAGTCTACCAATTTTTGAAAACCTACACCTGTTAGTAGATCCTTGTAATAAGGTTTAGAATAGTTGGTCATGAAGGTAGGGTTTATATCAAATCCATCAATGAGCAGTCCCACTTCTTCGTTTGTAGAAAAGTTTATTGGTCCAATAATATCCGTAATATTGTTTTTGCGAAATTCTTCTGTTATTGCGCTGAAAAGGACTTTGACAACTTCCGGATTATCAATTGCATCAAAAAACCCAAAAAATCCTTCGTGTTTTTTAGTTTTGTCAATGTATTTTGAATTTATAAAACAAGCTATCCTACCACCCCATTTACCCTTTTCGTCTATTGCAGCAAAAAGTTTTGATTTACCATACGCATAATAATCATATTTTGTAATATCAAATCTTTTAATTTCTTCAGTGATCAAAGGCGGTATCCAATGGTCAGATTTTTTAAAAATATGACTACCGGGGAATCTTACAAATTTTTTAATTCCAGCTGCATTTGTTATTTTTAATACTTTATACATACTTTATACGATACCTGGTGGAATTCTTTGTTTAATATGTTTTTTATAGTGAAAATTGGCAGCAAGAGTAAAAATATTGGATAATAAACTGCGCTTTGGTCGCGACAATAAATAGCGCTTTAGAATATTTTTTGTTGAATAAACCTTATCATACATTGCCCAGTATTTATCTTCCAGATTTTTGTAATTAAGATGTTTCGGATAGAATACCAATTGTGAGCCGGTATAATTAAAATAATCAAAATTAAAAATTCTATTCTGCTTGAGTAAATCTGCATAGAACTTTGTGCCAGGCACCGGCGTTGCGATGTAAAATCGAGGCAGTGTTATATTATTTTTAATAGCAAACTGTGTAAATTCATTGTAAATATCTTCGGTATCACCATCGAGCCCAATCATCATTTCGGTGCTAATGTCGATGCCATACGAACGGATAATTTTAAAATATTTTTGGTAATTTAATGTATTGTTAAATGTTTTATTTATTGATGCAATACTTTCAGAATTGGTTGATTCTATTCCGATACTGAGAACAGTACAGCCGCTTTGAGCCATCAGATTGAGTATTTCTGGATGTTCAGCAATAGTTATAGTACATTGCGTCATCCAATATATTTTTAAGGGTATTATTGCCTCGCAGAGAGTCTTCAAGTGATTGATATCCGAAGCAATACTGTCGTCAATAAATGTAAAATTTGAGTAACCTAATTCTTTACCTCTCTTTATACATGCAACTACATAATCAATCGGCATTTGTCGGAACTTAAAATGATTAAATGCAGCAACCGAACAAAAAGGACATTTATGTATGCACCCTCTAGATGTTTGCACAGGTAGCCAGAATCCTATTTTTTTTTTATTAAAAAGTTCATATTTAGGTATTGGTAAAGAAGACAAATTAGCCATTTCACCTTTGTAGTTTTTTTTCAAATTGCCATTTTCAAAATCTAAAATAATAGTATTAATTATTGTTTCAACTTCGCCTTCAACAAATGAATTAAAATCGTCATCAAACCCGTTTGTTCCGGTCAATGTAGCAGCCATGCCTCCCACAATTACAGGAATATTCTTTACTTTAAACAATCGTGCTATTTCCGCGGCTCTAATATAACTTGCCCCAATAGAGGAGATGCAGACTAAATCCCAATGTTCATGAAATGGTATTTCTTCTGAGGTTTCATCAACAATTGTTATTAAATAATTTTCGGGTAGTAATGCCGCAATATATGGAAGCGTAAGTCCCGGTAACCAAACTCGTTTTTGTTTTATCAATTTTCTGCGCCAATCATAAATGGCAGGAGATATCAGAAGGATCTTCATATTTTTTTTGGTTATGGAACACAAATATAGTTATTTGCTTTTATATAATATTCAATGGCGAGATTTGTATCTTTAAGGTGTTTGTAGCATGCATCCATATTGTTTGCTATAATTGCAATCCATTTCCGATCATTTTTTTTATTGGCGATTTCAAGCACTTTTTTGAAATGTTCAAGTGTTTTTACATCATTTTGTAATGCAACATAAATATTTCTGATATTAATATTCGACTTGGAAACGGCTTTTTTATAGCCTTCTCCGGGTCTGAATACGACATTTCTCAGCTAAATTCTGATTATAAAGAAATATCATGTGTGTCAGAGTTTTCTATGAAAATAAGATGTAATAAAGAGTCGTTTTTTTGTTTATTCTGTGCTGATAAAGGCAGAAAAAAGAGAAAAGTGAAAAGGCAGAAAAAAATATTATTGCCTTTAGTTCGGTTTTCATCAAAACAGGATTAATTTTGTAAAAGTATAAAAATATCAAAAAGCGTACTCGTCCTTTCCCCGCAAAGCATTACCCGGAGATGAGCGCAAGCGGAGGAGTATTAATAATTTGAAGATGATTATTGATTAATTCAAAACGTTTGATATAGTATTTTTAATTTTATTCGCATCTGGTGTGGCAGAGAAAAAACGACTCCGGAGGAGTCGAATATTTGTAACCCCAAGTGAAGCTCGGGGTTAAACAAATGATAATTAAAAGATTTTGGCGGAAAATTTGCTTAGGGTTATAATTCAATTTTTTTTAAACCCCAAATTAACCGCAAATTTTGTAACAAAATCTCGCTTTTTTGTCTGCCGAGGAAGATGCAACAGTTTAGGCGTTCTGAATTTGTAACGCATAACATTCAACTTCGATTCGATAAACAACATTCAACATTCAATATTCAATATTCAATATTCAATATTCAATATTCAATATTCAATATTCAACATTCAACATTCAACATTCAATATTCAACGCTCAACCTGCAACAACTTTTCAATCTTAGTGAATTTTTGTGCCCTTAGTGTCTTAGTGGTAAAATATAACATTCAATATTCAACGCTCAACGCTCAACGCTCAACGCTCAACGTGAAACATTAAACCTTAAACCTGAAACGAAAAAATTCTTATGAAACAGAAACTCATTTTTTTTATAGCCATAGCAATTTGTTTTTCCTCCTGTGAAAATAAGGAAAAAAATCAATCCGTTATCTTAAAAGGAAGCATACAAAACAGTAATGATTCGGTTTTGATTTTTTATTATTCCGATAAATCAGATACTGTTTTTCTTTCAGGGAAAAACGATTTTCGATTTGTGCTTGACTTAAAAATGCCTGTTTACGGCTATTTTCGTATTAATAAAAAAACAATCAATGTTTTTCTGAGCCCAGGCGATAGTTTAGAACTCAAAGCTGATGCAAATCGTTTGGAGGAAATTACTTTCTCCGGTATTGGAGCAGATGAAAATAAATGTTTATCACAACTTTCTGAAGAGCGGACGAAGCAAGAAATAAATTATGAAGAATGGTTTTCTCTTGACGAGAAACAGTTTGTTTTTAAATCCGATTCAGCATACAAAGCTCAATTGATTTTTCTTGAAAATTTACAACATAAATTTAATAATCTTAATCCTTTTTTTACAAAAACAGAAAAAGCGCGTATTTTCTATACTTATGCAGAAAGCAGAATTGCTTATGAGCGTTCACAGGTATTCAGCGCAAACAGCAAACAAAAGCTGAGTCCTGCATTTTACAGTTTTCAAAAAGAAATAAATCTGAACGACAGCACAATGGTTTTCATTCCGGAATACCAGATTTTTTTGAAAACATATCTTGATAAAAAAGTGTATGAGCAAGAGAAAAATTACGAAACAATGAACGATTTAATAGGTGCTGAATTCGATATTATTCTTTCAGAAATAAAACAGCAGCAAATCAAAAATTATTTATTGCATTCTGTTTTCAGAGATCATTTGCAATTCAACGGGCTAGAGGGAGCGAAGGACTTGCTTGCGCTTTATGAAAAGCATACTACGAATAAAAAAAATAAAGATGAGATTTCTTCTCTTGTAAAAAAATGGCAGCAGCTTCTTCCTGGAAATAGTGCTCCGGAAATAGCATTGCAAGATGAATTGGGGAAAATACATTCTTTAAAGGATTTTAAAGGGAAATATGTGTTTATTGATTTTTGGGCTACCTGGTGTTATCCGTGCAGAAGGGAAATTCCTCATCTTGCAAAATTACACAAAGAGTATTCAGGCAAGAATATTGTTTTCATAAGTATTTCAATAGACAAGCAAAAAGAAGCTTGGGAGCAAATGCTGAAAATCGAAAAAATGCCCTGGCTGCAATTGCATACAACACCCGATGCAAAACTGCTGCAAGATTATCAGATATATTCAATTCCCCGCTTTGTGTTGATTGACAAAGAAGGAAAAATTGTGAACGCGCAAGCGCCAGCACCATCAGAAAAAAAATTGAGAGATATGTTGGATATGGCATTGTAAAATAGAATTCATGAAAATTTTTCAACAGTTAGTTAAACTCATCAAAGTTTGATTATTTTTACATTTTTAATATTTTAATCTTGGGGATATAAACATGGGAATGTTTTCTTTTTTTACGCAGGAAATCGCGATTGACCTTGGAACGGCCAATACTATTATAATTCATAACGATAAGGTTGTAGTTGACGAACCTTCTATTGTTGCTATTGACAACAGAACCAATAAACTTGTCGCTATAGGGCACAAAGCCCGACAGATGCATGGAAAAACACACGAAAACATTCGAACAATACGTCCGCTTCGTGATGGTGTAATCGCTGACTTTAATGCTGCAGAGCTGATGTTACGCGGTATGATCAAGCTGACACAAAGAGGCACAAGATTATTTAACCCTTCTTTAAAAATGGTTGTCGCGATTCCTTCAGGAAGTACGGAAGTTGAAATCCGTGCGGTTCGTGACTCTTCTGAACATGCCGGAGGCAGAGAGGTTTTTCTTATTTATGAACCTATGGCTGCCGCAATCGGTATTGGCTTTGATGTTGAAGCGCCTGAAGGAAATATGGTAATTGACATTGGTGGAGGGACAACTGAAATTGCAGTTATTTCCCTTGGAGGTATTGTGTGCAATAAATCTATACGTATTGCCGGCGATGATTTTACCGAAGATATTATGGAGTACATGAGAAATCAACATAATATTAAAGTTGGCGATAAAACAGCTGAAGATATCAAAATTAATGTGGGAGCTGCTTTACCGGATCTTCAAAGTCCTCCTGCTGATTATATCGTGAGAGGTCCGCACCAGATGACGGCTCTTCCGCTTGAAATTCCGGTTTCTTATTCTGAAATTGCTCATTGCTTAGATAAATCCATAAATAAAATTGAAATCGCCATAATGGGTGTCCTCGAACAAACACCTCCTGAATTATATGCTGATATTTACAATAAGGGTATTTATCTGGCGGGTGGTGGCGCCTTATTAAGAGGTCTTGACAAAAGAATAAGGGACAAAACAAATATTCCTGTTTATGTTTCAGAAGACCCACTGCATGCTGTTGCCCGCGGAACAGGAATCGCGTTAAGAAATGTTGATAAATTCTCATTCCTCATGCGGTAAGGGATACTGTTGCCTCTTATACAAATCTGAATAAGAACATAAGGCTACTTTAAGCCCATTTGCATTATGAATAATCTGATCCGCTTCATATTTAAACACTACGTAACAATTTTATTTATTTTACTGGAAGCACTTTCTTTTTTTCTTCTTGTTCAAAATAACAAATATCAGAGAACAAGTATATTAAATACAGGATATGAAATTTCCGGATTTGTTTATTCGAAGTACAACGAGGTGGCTGAATATTTTTCTTTAAGGCAGGAAAATCAAAAACTTGCAGAAGAAAACGCTTCTCTCAGAAACCAGCTCTTTAACTCCTATAAAACAGATACTTTTTTTGTTCAGAAAATATATGATACCTTACACAAACAACAATATATCTACAAAACTGCGAAGGTTGTACATAATTCAACGGATCAGCAAAATAATTACATAATTATTGACAAGGGCTTAAAACATGGGATAACGCCAGACATGGCAGTTATTTCTTCAAATGGCGTTGTGGGAATCGTGAAAGATGTTACAGAAAATTTTGCCTCTGTTATTTCATTGCTGAACAGTAACGTTAAAATCAGTGCTAAAATCAAACGTAACAGCTATTTTGGTTCGGTATCATGGGAAGGCTCTAACTACAAAAAAGCAGCTTTTAATGAAATTCCCGTTCATATTAAAATACAAAAAAAAGATACGGTCATTACCAGCGGATATTCAACCATTTTTCCTGAGGGTATCATGATCGGAAGAATTGAAGATTTTTCATTCAAAGGGGGTGATAATTTTTATCAGATACAACTGGATCTTTCAACGGATTTTAAAGGATTAAATTACGTATATGTTGTTTATAACCTTATGAAAGAAGAAAAAATACCTATTCTGAAAAATATTCAAAAGGAATCTAAAACCGGAAAAAACAAATAGAATGCAAGGCTTTATTAAATATATTCTTGGTTTTGTTTTTTTTGTCGCGTTACAGGTGCTGATTTTAAATAACCTGCAATTCAGCGGTTTTATAAACCCTTTTGTATATATCATTATGGTAATGCTGTTGCCATTTGAAACACCTCGCTGGCTTTTATTGGTCGCTTCATTTTTCTTAGGTCTGACCATTGATTTTTTTTCAAACACACCCGGTATGCATGCCTCTGCAACGGTTTTAATAGGATATCTGAGACCTTTTGTCTTAAAATCAATTTCCCCGCGCGATGGATACGATACGGGAACTTTACCAAGAATAAAATATTACGGCTTAAACTGGTTTATTAAATATGTAATAATAATTACTCTTATTCACCATTCTTTTCTCCTTTTTGTAGAGGTTTTCCGTTTCAGCAGTTTCTTTTTTACTTTAGGAAGAATTTTTCTCAGCAGCATTTTTTCTATCTTCCTTATTATCGGAAGTCAATATTTTATTTATAAAAGATAATTGCTATTTATTCATGAAAAACACGCACAATGTCAATTTATTAATAGGATGTACAATTGGAATTCAATAGATGGACTATAGAGCAACGGTAGATGTTCGATAGATGTACTATTGTATTTCAATCGAATTCCTATTGTATTTCTATTGTATTCCTATTGAACATCAATTCGTAATTCGTAATTTTTTATTATATTTCAGCTCTTAAACAAAGTAAATAAATGATAACCATTGATAAAAATTTCTTATCGGAAAGATCGTTAAAAGGAAAAGAGTCGCCCCGCCTACGCTCTATGTATAATTTCCACACATTTCCTGAAGACCCAGTGCAACGAATGATAAATGCCTTAGAGCCCTATTCATACGTTCAGCCGCATAAGCACAAAGACCCCGACAAACGCGAGGTTTTTATTGCACTTACAGGTTCCTTGCTTGTAGTTGAATTTGATAACGAAGGCAAAATACTTTCTCATATAGTTCTTAATGCGCGAAACGGAAATTACGGCGTGGAAATTGCTCCCCGGGTCTGGCACACGATAGTTGCTCTTGAAAGTGGCACAACTGCTTATGAGTTAAAAGATGGTCCTTATATTCCGGTTACAGATAAAAATTTTGCTCCATGGGCACCCAAAGAAGGAAGCGAAAACGCATGGTTTTACATGGAAAATATTCTTCAACAACTCTCATTAAAAATTATTTTCTGATGGCATATATACGCGCAAAAAAAGGACTAGGTCAACATTTTCTTATTGATAATAATATTGCAGAAAAAATCGTAAACAGTCTTCACGCAAATGAAGCAGATACTGTTGTTGAAATTGGTCCGGGTACGGGCGTATTGACAAAATTTTTACTAAAAAAAAACTTTTCTGGTTTTTGCGCTGTTGAAATTGACGAAGAATCGGTAGCTTTTCTTAAAAAAAATTTTCCAGAGGTATCTGATAAATTGATTTTGGCAGATTTTATGAAATTGAATTTTTCGGAAACATTTAAGGGAACAACAGCAATTATTGGAAATCTTCCTTATTTTATTTCCAGCCAGATTTTTTTTAAAATTCTTGAAAATCGCTTTCAGGTAAATGAGGCGATATGTATGATACAGAAAGAAGTTGCGGAACGTATCAGCGCTCCTCCGGGAAGCCGAACTTATGGTATTCTTAGCGTTTTACTTCAGGCATGGTACAAAATAGAATATCTTTTTACCGTTCATGAGCATGTTTTTTCTCCGCCACCCAAGGTAAAATCAGGCGTTATCCGGTTAGTAAGAAATAATGTGATGAAGCTTGAGTGTGATGAAAAACTATTTTTTCAGGTTGTAAAAACAGCATTCAACCAGCGTAGAAAAACATTGCGGAATTCACTGAAATCAATGATATCAGGGGAAGCTGTTGCTGTCCCTCTGTTTGATTTAAGACCCGAACGTTTGAGTGTTGACGATTTTGTTATTCTCACAAATCTTATTGAAAAATTTAATAATTCAAATCACGCAAATTGTATATAATATTGTTGAAGTCAGAAGTCAGAAGTTGGAAGTAGGAAGCCAGAAGTTAGAAGTAGAAACAGCTTCGTGCTTCGTGCTTCCGACTTCGTGCTTCCAACTTCGTGCTTCCAACTGATTAATAAAAAACATTTTGCGGAGCATAAAAGAATAAACATTTAACAAATAATTTTAAATAATGTATTTAAGAATAAAATTTTTTACTTCGGCATTGCTGATTATTTTAATCTGCAACTCCCTGTCAGCGCAGGATATGAAATACACCAAAACCATTCTCGACACCCTTTGTTCCAAATATATGTTTGGAAGAGGTTATGTTAAAGAGGGCGATAAAAAAGCAGCAGAATATATTAGAAATGAATTCAAAAAAACAGGTCTTTCTTTTTTCAACAATGACGGTTTTCAAAAACTGTCTTACCCCGTGAATACTTTTCCCGGAAAAATGGAAGCTGCCATTAATGGGAAAAAAATAATTCCGGGAATTGATTTTTTTGTGCAGGCAAAATCGAATTCCTGCAAAGGTACATTCCCTGTTGTTTATTATAATGCAAATACGTTACGATATGCAGATAGTCTCAACTGGTTCAAAAAGCAGAATTTTTCAGATAAATTTATTCTTGTTGACAGATCCGGAACAAGCAACAAAGACACGCTTGAAAAATTAAATCTAATGCGTGCAAACCCAATGAAGGCACGGGGTTTGATATTCATAGATGAAAAGGTATCTTGGAATGTTTCAACGAAAAAAGCAGACTTTGTTGCAATAACAATTGCAAAAAAATGCGTGAATGAAAAAATTCAAAATTTCAGTATTGATGTAGAAACAGAGTTTAATGAAAAACATGAAACTCAAAATGTAATTGCATACATTCAGGGCAAGTCAAAGCCCGATTCGTTTATTGTGTTCACTGCGCACTACGATCATCTGGGAGGAATAGGCGATACTCTTTTTATTCCTGGCGCAAACGATAATGCCAGTGGGGTTTCTATGCTCTTAAATCTTGCCGCTTATTATAAAAAAAATCAACCGGAGTACAGCATTGCATTTATTGCCTTTACAGGAGAAGAAGCCGGTTTGTTGGGCTCTTTTCACTATGTGGAAAATCCAATGTTCTCTTTAAATAAAATTAAAATTTTATTTAACCTCGACCTTGTGGGCACCGGAGATGATGGAATAATGCTTGTGAATGGTGCTGTATTTAAAAAAGAATTTGAGCAAATAAAAAATCTTAATGAACAAAAAAAATATTTTCCTAAAGTAAACGCGCGGGGAGAAGCAGCAAATTCAGATCATTACCCATTTTATGCAAAAGGAGTGATTGGTTTTTTCATTTATACACAAGGAGGAGTTTCAGAATACCACAATCCTTTCGACAAGGCAGAAACATTGCCACTCACAAAATACAAAGAACTTTTTTCTCTGCTGACAGATTATATTGGAATGATATCGGGGAAATGAATTTCGGTAAAGCATGGGCGATGCATGCATCGCCCATACATACCGATCATTCATGTAGTTGAAGTATAAAACAAAAGTGAACCAATTATTTTTATCTTTGTCATCTGATAAAATATAAAATAAATTATGATCACACACGACGTGGTAAAAGACCTCGTAAAGCGTACTGATGCGCTTAGGAGGTATCTTTGACATTGATAAAAAAATTGAAGACGTTTCTGTAGAACAGTTAAAAACACAAGATCCCGATTTTTGGAACAACTCTTTCGAGGCAGAGAAACACCTCAAAAAAATATCTCTCTTAAAAAGCTGGGTTGATGTTTATAACCGTGCGCAAAGCAGTCTCGACGATTTGCAGGTTATTTTCGATTTTGCAAAAGAAGGAGAAGCAACAGAAGAAGAAGTAGACAAACTGTATAAGCATACTCTTTCTGCCATAGAAGAAGCTGAATTGCGAAATATGCTTAGCAAAGAAGAAGATAAGCTGGGAGCTATATTGAAAATAAATGCAGGCGCTGGTGGAACAGAAAGCCACGACTGGGCGCAGATGCTCATGCGTATGTATCTCCGTTGGGGAGAAAAAAATAATTTCAATGTCCGCGAAATAGATTTTCTTGAAGGAGACGAAGCGGGGATTAAAACCGTTACGCTTGAGTTTACTGGTAATTTTGCGTATGGCTATCTTAAAAGCGAATCAGGTGTTCACCGCTTAGTTCGTATTTCTCCTTTCAATGCGCAGGGTAAAAGACAAACGTCCTTTGCTTCTGTTTTTGTTTCTCCTGTTGTAGATGATAATATAGACATTCATGTAAATCCAGCAGATCTTGATTGGGATACTTTTCGCTCCAGCGGACCGGGTGGACAGAATGTGAACAAACTCGAAACTGCAGTACGGTTGCGACATTTGCCAACTGGAATTGTAATAGAAAATCAAGAGACCCGCTCACAGCTTCAGAACCGAGAAAATGCTATTCGCCTTTTAAAATCCCAGCTCTATGAAATGGAATTGCAAAAACGGCGCGAAAAAGTTATGGCTCTCGAAAGTCAGAAGAAAAAAATAGAATGGGGATCGCAAATTCGCAATTATGTTTTACAGCCCTATAAATTAGTTAAAGATGTACGTACCAATTACGAAGTAGGTAATGCAAATGCCGTACTCGATGGCGAAATCAACGATTTTATTAAGGCTTTTTTGATGGAATTTGGCTCTGCAATTTAATAAAATCACTATCAGTAAACCATAAAACAAATATTCCACCTATTGATATTCAACGCTATAGGAGGTCTTGCTTGTTGTTCACACATAATTCCTACAATAACGAATAAGACTGTTCATTAAGGAACGTGTATGTAAAAGATATTTCAAAACCGCCTCTGCCTCTTGTTGCAACATTGAGTTTAGAGATATTAATATCATAGCCCAATTTCAATGCATACTGTTTATATAATCCCCCCATGCTTAAAACTAACGCATCTTTCATTCTGTAATGAATACCGGTCATAGCAAATACCTGATAAGACCCGATGTAATAATATCCATAAGATCCAAATTTAAAATCATTAACTTTTGCCTGATTTTCCCACTGAATATTAGGGTCTACACACAAATTTGTATTAATTTTATATTTTACGCCTCCATAAAATAACCAACGTCTGGATAGTTTATTTTTAAATTCAGAAAAAGTAAGTTTTGGTTGCGTAAGATGAAATCCCGTAATTCCACCATAGGGAGTCCATGTACTGGTCTTGTAAACAAAGCTGCTGAAATAGTTCATTTTCTTCAAAGCTATATATGAAATCCCGAAATTCACATCAGGCGCAATAGCACTGGTTTTTGTAAAATTTTCACCCGTTGGTTGTGTTATATCAAAACCTCCGCCACCGCTCATGGTATACTGGTTGTCAAATGTCAGACTTGCTATATTGATACTGTTCTGAACAAAGCCAAGCTGCACGCCACAAAACAAGTGATGATATTTATTCGGGTCAATGGTTACCTCATACGAACCAGAAGCATACATACCGAACTGATTAAAATTACCAACTCCTGCATGGTTGTTTAACACCAAAAGTCCTGCGCCAAAAGGTCGCAAATTCATTTCTGCAGAAAACACTTCTGTTAAAAATGATTTTGACAACATGGATTTCCATTGGCTTCTGTGCTGCAGATGGAAACGGAATGAACCATCATACGTCCCTGTATGAGACGGATTCATAAGCACTGGGGCATCGTCGGTCATAGACAAATGTGAATCTTGAGAAAAACCTGTTTTTGCCATCATCAGGATTGCTGCTATGAAAATTATTTTTAGTGCTTTCATATATTTTTAATTTTATCTCGTTTACTAATTATGTAACATTCTCTGTTATCTGATTATTGTTATATCTCCAAATTTATCATGTACTTTTCCATCAGGAGTTACAGCATGAATCACATAGACATAAACACCAATTGGCTGATCTTTCCCTTTGTATTTTCCATCCCATCCTACTGTTGAATTTTCAGTTGCAAACACCTGTTTTCCCCATTCGTTATAAACCTTAAACGAGAATTCCGTGAATGGACCACCTCTTACAATTAACCAGTCATTCATACCATCGCCGTTTGGTGTAAATGCCCCCGGAAGTTTTGGTCCCAGAATACCATCTGCTACAAGTTCACGTACAAGAGTATCCACACAACTGAAATTATTCATTGCAATCAGCATTACATTGTACACTCCCAAATCATTATACATGTGTATCGGATTCTGCTCTGTTACAACATCCGAACCGTCATCAAAATCCCATGTCCAGTAATAAGATCCAGAAGAAGAATCTGTAAACTGAACATTCTCCCATGATGAGATATTTTCCTTATCCCAGACAAAATTTGCTACAGGACTCGGGTTGATGGTAACATCAAAAGTAACCGTGTCTGAACATTCTCTTGCCGTTGATACAATAAGATAAGAAACATATACTTGGCTTTGGCTATAAAGATGATTTACATCTTGTGATGTTGCAGTAGCATTATCGCCAAAATTCCACTGCCACGAAACAATACTGTCGTTAATAACGGTTGAATAATCAGTGAATGTAACAGAATCATAAACGCAGTTTGCCGCATGCGCAAAATCTGCTGTTACACGAAATAAAACAACTGTATCTGATGCTGAAGAAGCGCATTCATAGTTTGTAGTTACAGTTTGAGTTACAACGAATGTATCTGTTTCTGCAAATGTATAAGATGGATTTTGACCGCTCGCTGTTCCACCGTCGCTGAATGACCAGTTGACAATAGTTATCGTATCTGCTGAAACAGTTGATGAATCATTAAAATCAACGGTAAGAGAATTACAAGCTGTGATAAATCCGAAATCTGCTTGCGGAAGCGGATGTATATTTAACACCACAGAGTCCATTGCAACAGAGCAACCGCCCGTAGATGTTAATGTCAGTACAACATTACCTGCTGAGACATCTTCTTCGCTTGGAAGATAAACAGCATTTTGAGTTGTATCATCCGGGGTAAAGATTCCTGTTCCGGAACTTGTCCATATTCCTGTTGGCGAAGGACCTATTACAGAACCCGTAAGTTGTACTTCTTCTATTCCGGTACAAATATCAATAATGCTATCTGCTATGGTAACAAACGGACGCTCTGTCCATACGACAAACATTGTATCGCTAACCGCCAAACAACTTCCATTATTGGTAGATGTAAGAACAAATTGCATGACTCCCCCTACTGTGTCTTCCGGAGCAGGCTGATAAACAGAATTGAATGTTGTATTGTTTGGAACAAAAGTTCCGTTACCTGTCGTAGTCCATATTCCTGTAGAAGCACCTTCAGCAACAAATCCATCAAGTGCTATTAAAACATTTTCAAAACATAGAAGCTGATTGGAACCTGCCGTTACATCAGGAGCAGAAATAATATTCAGCAACAATGTGCTTGATTCAGAGTTACAATCTCCGTTTCCTGTTGTTGTAATACTTAAAGCAACAGAGCCATTTTCAATATCTTCCTGCGATAAAGAATATACCGGATTTTGATCTGTAATGCCCGGAGTAAAAATTCCACCACCGGAAGAAGACCATTGAAGACCTGTTGCAACCATTAGCTGACTGTGAAGCTGTACCTCCGGATTATTAGCGCAAACCTGCTGATCTGTCCATGCTGTAACAAAAGGAGCAGGAGTTATCGTAACATAAACCGTATCTGTTGAAGCGACACAAGCGTTTGTTGCCGTAAATTGAATAGAAATATGTCCGGCTGTTGTATCTGCGAAACTAAAGATATAACTTGCGTTTAACGATGTGTCACTTGGCACAAATGTTCCATTACCCGAAGAAATCCATACTCCGGTGTTGTTCCCTCCGGTTACTGTACCTGATAGCACAAGGTCTGTATTAGCACAGGCAACTATGTCGGGATTGGCTGTTACTACTGGTATTGTAGAGAAGGTTATTTTTACAGAATCAGCCTCTGCAAAACAAGTTCCATTATCTGTAGAGGTAAGAATCAAATATACAAGTCCTGATGCGCTATCCTGTTCTGTAACATTATAAGTAACATTTAATGAAGCCGGATCAGGAGTAAAGTTGCCATTACCGGTAGAAGTCCAGATACCGGAAGACGAACCGCCTGTTATCGTGGCTGTGAGAAGTACAGAATAATTTCCGTAACAAACAATCCTGTCGGGACCTGCGTTAATTTCAGGAGCAGGTGTAATGGAAACAACCAAGCTGTCCTCAATTAAACAAGCATTTGTAGATTGAAGCGTAAGCGTAACACTACCGTTTGTCTTATCTTGAGCACTAGGCACATACACAGCGTCAAGAGCTGTAGCTTCAGGATGGAATGTTCCCGAACCATTTGTGGTCCACATTCCGCTTGTGGTGCTTCCCGAAATAATACCGTTTAGTTGTACTTCTGCATTATTCGCACAAACGGTTAAATCATCTCCAGCTTCAACATAGGGTTCAGCAGTGAAAGACATGCTCATTGTGTCAATTTCAACGAGACAGTCTCCAAAATCTGTTGCTGTAAGAATAAATTGAATAGTACCAACAACCGTATCATTTGCGCTGGGGACATAGGTCGCATCGAACGTTGTATTATTTGGAATGAATGTACCTGTACCGGTTGTTGTCCAGTAACCGGTAGTTGCTCCTCCTGTTATTGAACCTTCCAGAGGCGCATTATATCCATTACAAACATATTGATCGTCTCCCGCATTTACATTTGGCGCAGGTGTAATGGTTATGGTTACTGTATCCTGCGCGTAATAACAAAGTCCGTTATTGGTAGAACGCAGATATATTGTAACTGAACCTTCCATGTTGTCTTCAAAACTTGGAATATATGTTACATTCATAGTCGTATCATCAGGCAGAAAAGTTCCTGAGCCCATACTTACCCATTGCCCGGAAGTTGTAGTACCTCCAACAACACCACTCAATGTTACGATATTATTATTTGCGCAAACTGTAATATTACCGCTTGCCTGCGCCCATGGAGAAGGCAAAATAGTTACGGTTAATGAATCTGTAACAGCAGGACAGCCATTGAAATCAGGAGATGCTAAAACAAAATCAATCGTAGAAGAAGCTGTATCTGCGGGACTAAAATTATACGTTGTATAAATTAAATTTGGAGAAGGATCAAAAATTCCGGTTCCTTCGGTACTCCATGCTCCCTGATCTACACCACCTGTAATCGTTCCTTCAAGAACTACATACGTGTTCCCACAATAGGTAGCATCTTGACCTGCATCCACGATTGGATATTCAATAAAGAATACATTTAACACATCACTTGCAGGCAGACAATCTCCGTTATCTGTTGTAACAAATGAAATTTCAATTTCACCAAGTAAAGTGTCTGCAGGGCTTGGTAGATACGTTGCTACCAATGATGTTGTGGAAGGAGTAAATACACCCGTTCCAGTACTTGACCATTCGCCCTGCGCAGCGCCTAGTAATTGCGCATTCAGATTAATTACCGGATTTGTAATACAGAAATATTGATCATTACCCACGTCAACACTTGGCGCATTGGTTATTGTAACAACAAGAGAATCCTGAACCTGACAAGCATTGGTAGAATTCAGGTACAGCGTAACATAGCCGACGCTGATATCTGCAAATTCTGGATTATACGTTGCGGTTAAGGTATTTGCATTTGGCGAGAATGTTCCACCTCCGCTACTTGTCCATAAACCAGAAGTTGTACTTCCGGTTACAGAACCATTCAGAGATACCGAAGCATTGTTTGCGCAAATCGTAACATCATCCCCTGCAAGTACACTCGGAGGCGTTGTAAATGTAATAACCATATTATCATTTACCGACAAGCAGGTTCCATTATCTGTTGTTGTAAGGAAAAATGATATAGTGCCGATTGTTGTATCTGAAGCAGTAGGAATATAGGTAGCATTAAGCGTAGTATTGTTTGGTGTAAAAGTACCAGAGCCTGTTGTTGCCCACTCTCCTGTTGATGCACCACCTGTTACGCTTCCTGTCAACAAAACATTACTTCCCTTACATACATATTTATCGGGACCTGCATTTGGAACAGGAGCGGGTGTAATTGTGATTAGCATTGTATCGGTAGCGGGATAGCACATACCATTATTTGTGGATGCAAGAAGAAGCTCTGCATATCCGGCAGTTATATCTGTCGATCCGGGAGTATACGTTGCATTCAGCGATGTTGCGCTTGGTGTAAAAATACCATTTCCGCTGGAATACCATTGACCTGTTGTTGTAGTACCGGATATTACGCCTGATATAGATGTTTGTCCGTTGTTTGCGCAAACAGCCTGATCTTCTCCTGCTACAGCAACTGGTGCCGGGGTAAATGTATATTTCACAGAATCTTTAATCATTACACACGCTTCTGTCGAAGTAAGTGTCAAAGTAACCTGTCCGTTTGCAAAATCATTTGTTCCCGGAATATAACTTGCAAGCAATGTAGAAGCATCTGGAACAAAAATTCCGTCTCCATTGCTTGTCCAGATTCCGGTGCTTGCACCCCCTGTTACAGAGCCATGTAAAGCTACATCCGCATTGTTAGAGCAGAAAGTAAAATCTTGCCCTGCATCAACAATAGGAACGGAAGTATATGTAATTACAATATTATCTGACACAGAAAGACAGTTTCCATAATTTGTTGAAGTCAATGTAAACAAAATTTGTCCGGTAATACTGTCTTGCGAGCTTCTATGATAAACTACCGTTAAATCAGTATCAAAAGGAGTGAAATAACCTGTGCCATTAGTAGTCCAGATGCCTGTCGTTGCGCCACCTGTTACAGATCCGTTAAGCAAAACAAGACTCTGATCAATGCATAAAATCTGATCGAGACCTGCATTTACATTGGGTTTTGGTGTAATGATTACATGAACCGTATCTGTAACAAGACAAGTATTTGTTGTTGATAATACAAGGTTTACAAAGCCTGCTGTTTTGTCAGCAGCGCTCGGCGTATACGTAACATTCATCATTGTATTTGTTGGGGCAAAAGATCCTGTTCCGGAACTTGTCCATTCTCCTGTGTTTCCATCTGAAATAAATCCGCTTAATGTTACGAGTGAATTATTCGCGCAAACAGATAAATCAGTCCCTGCTGTCACAATAGGCTTGGGCGTGAAAATAATTGCAAGCGTATCAATAGCAGGCAAACAATTTCCATTATTCGTAGATGTAAAATATAGCGCTAACGTTGTATTAAGGGTATCTTCAGCACTTGGAATATACGTTGCATTTAAAAGTGTATCTGAAAGAGAGAAAGAGCCGTTGCCGGAACTTGTCCAGATTACAGAAGTCGCAGAGCCTCCCATTGAGCCATTCAGATATGCGTTATTTCCTTTGCAAACAATTTGATCCTGACCTGCTGAAACAACAGGAGGAGTTGAGAATGTAATAACTATGCTATCGGAAATAGTAACGCAGCCCGCATTATTCGTAGATTCAAGGTATAATGTTACCTGCCCGCTCGCTGTATCACTAGCAGAAGGATAATAACCTGCGTTAAAATCGCTTACAGATGGAAGGAAAATTCCTGTGCCGGATGTTGACCAATCTCCTGTTGTAGTCGGTCCGCTGACCGAGCCAGCAAGCTGAACAGTATTATTGTTTCCACAGACTGTAACGTCACTTCCTGCATCAACAATAGGTCCGGGGAATATAGAAACAAGCATTGTGTCTGCTTCGAGATTACACCCAGTAAGATTACTTGCCGTTAAAACAAGTTCCACAAAGCCCGCGCTGAGATTATCCGGGCTGAATGTATATATGGCGTTTAAAGTATTCGCATTCGGAGAGAAAGAGCCGGGAGTTCCAATAACAGACCAGATTCCGGTTCCTGCTCCAAACTGAACAGAGCCATTCAACTGCAAAGGATTGCTTGCGCAGATATTTGTATCATTACCAGCAAATGCAATAGGAGCCGGTGTAAAATAAACCTCAATTGTATCATATCCGGCAACACAGTCTCCATTGTTTGTAGAAACAAGATAGAATGTAATATGCGCATCATCAATATCTGCTTGAGAAGGATTATAAGTTGTATTAAGAGTTATATTATCCGGGTCGAATAAACCACTTCCTGTTGTGCTCCACAAGCCTGTTGTAGAACCTGCAGATATTGTTGCAGATAAATGTACTGTTGGATTGTTATTGCAAGTGTACAAATCTGGTCCTGCATTCACACTCGGAGAAGGAGTAACGATTATTTTCATAGAATCTGTTACAGCCTCACAATCTCCGTTGCTTGTAGATGTTAGATACAGTGTTACACCTCCACTGGCAATATCCGCAGACGATGGTGTATAAACCGAATTCAGACTAGTGTTATCAGGAGTAAACTCTCCTGTTCCGGAACTTGTCCAGACGCCTGCTCCGGCAGCCGTGATGTTTCCAATCAATTGTATCTGCGCGTTGTTTCCGCATACCGTTTGGTCGGGTCCGGCTTCTACATAAATTCCGGGATTAATCGTTACAAAAACAGTATCATCTGCAGATGCGCAAAATCCATTTTCTGCCGAAGTGAGAACAAGATAAATGCTTCCGGCAGTTGTATCTTCCGGAGTAACATTATACACTGCATTCAACGTACTTGCATCCGGCGAAAATGTTCCGTTTCCGGAGCTTGTCCATGCTCCCGAAGTTGTTGCTCCGATTACATTTCCACTCAAAGATACGGTAGGAATATGTGCACAAATAGTTTGATCTAAACCTACATTAACCGCAGTGCTGTTCGATATCGAAACCACAAGCGTATCTGAAACAGCATAACACAAACCGTTATTTGTCGAAGTAAGAATAAGTGAAAGAGTATGCGCTGCAGTATCTTCTGATGTTACGTTATAAAAAGTATTTAATACGTTGCTATCATCAAACAGTCCTGTTCCTGTTGAAGTCCATATTCCGGTTGTACTGCCACCATAAATGATGCCACTTACTGTTACTGTCGGTGTTTCAGGACAAATAGAAACGGATTCGCCTGCTTCTACAAAAGGAGCGTTGGTTATTGTTATAGTCATCGTGTCTTTTACTGCAAAGCAGATTCCATTGCCTGTAGAAGTCAAAATAAGCTGAACGCTTCCTGTTGTCGTATCTGCTATGCTGGGTCTATACTTTCCGGATAATGTATTTGGCGAGAATGTTCCTGTGCCTAAAGTACTCCAGGTTCCGCCCGTAGCACCTCCTGAAACAATACCTGCAAGCTGAACCGTATCTTTATTCGCACAAACGGTTTGATCTGTACCTGCATTCACAATAGGAGCATTGGTAATTGTAAGCGTTAGCTGATCTGAAACAGGAATACAATCTCCGTTATTTGTTGACAAAAGAGTAAGAGTAATATTACCCGCTGAAGTATCTGCATCACTGGGAATATATTCTGCATTCAGAGTAAATTCATCGGGGTTAAAATTCCCGGTACCGCTACTGCTCCACACCCCTGTTGTTGAGCTTCCGCTAACATTACCATTTAATTCAGTTAATGGATTATTGGAACAAACAGAAATATTATCTCCTGCATTCACAACAATCGGAGGATTAATGGTAATAAGAATAGAATCTGCAACAACAGAACAATAAGGGTTATGTGTTGATATAAGGATTAAACGTACGCTTCCATTTAAACGATCGTCATCGCTAGGTAGGTATAGGGCATTTAATGTCGTATCATTCGGAACAAATGCTCCCGAACCATTGCTTGTCCAGAGACCATACGGATAGGATCCGGTAACAATTCCTGCAAGATGAATCGTATCATTTCCGGCACAAACGGTTAAATCTGTTCCAGCATTCACAACAGGAACAGGCACAAAATTTATAAATAAAGTATCATCTTCTGCAATGCAACCGCCATTATTTGTCGAAGTAAGAATAAACATAACACTTCCGGAAGCAGTGTCTTCAGTTGTTGGATAATATGTATTTATAAGCGTTGATGTGGTAAATTCAAATGAACCATTTCCATTAGTAGCCCATTCTCCTGTTATTGAACCCTCGCTAACACTTCCATGCAGACTTATCGTCTGGTCGGAACAAATAAAGACATCCTGTCCTGCATTAACAAGAGGAGGAGGCGTTATTGTTACAACAATAGTATCAGAAACGAGTTTACATGTTCCAATATTTGTAGCGGTCAAAGAAATTTTTACAGAGCCGGAAGCTATGTCATCAGTGCTGGGCGTATAGGTTGTATTAAGTTCTTGATCGTTTTCAAAATCTCCTGTTCCAGTGGAAGACCAGATTCCTGTTGATGTAGCGCCATAAATAGTTCCCGACAAGCTAACAAGCGCATTGTTCGCGCATACAACCTGATTGGTTCCTGCATCCACAAAAGGAGCATCGGTAAATGTAATATCTACCTGATCTGTAACAGCAGTACAGGTTCCATTATTTGTCGAGACTAAAGTAAGAATTACACTTCCATTAGCAGTATCAGCGGAAGCAGCAATGTATTGCGCATTTAAGTCTGTATTGCCGGGGTAAAAAGACCCTTCTCCCGAACTAGTCCATTGACCTGATGTTGAGCCGGCAGAAACAACTCCCGATAGCTGAACCGAATCAATATTCGCGCAGGCAGTAATATCAGTACCCGCAAATACGATAGGCGAATTTGTTATTGTTAGAACAATTGAGGCCTCTGCGGGCAAACAATTCCCAATATCTGTTGCTGTTAATGTTAATGTAACAAATCCGGCTGTTGTGTCTTCATTGCTGGGAAGATAGGTAGTAATAAATTCAGAGGGGCTATCAAAGCTCCCTGTTCCACTTGATGACCAGGTACCGGTTGTTGAACCACCTGAAACCAATCCGGAAATATTTGTCAGGGGATTGTTAGAGCAAACATTTTGATTATTTCCTGCGCTAACCTGTATGGCAGGCGTTATTGTTATGGTCATTGAAGCTCCAACAGAAATGCAACTTTCGTTCCCTGTAGAATTCAGGGTAAGCGTTACAGAACCCGCGTCTCTATCGGCTTCACTTGGGGTAAATGATGCATTGAGAGCTGTATTAGCAGGATCAAAAGAACCTGTTCCGGAGCTTATCCATTCGCCTGTATTTGTAATTCCATAAATAGAACCTGCAAGCGTAACAATATCATTATTACGGCAAACAGTCTGATTTTCTCCTGCATTAACAACAGGTAGCGGATCAAATGTAAGAGTCATCACATCCGATCCTTCTATACAGGTTCCATTATTTGTAGATACAAGTGTTATTGTTACACTTCCATTCGTAGTATCATCTTCGCTTGGGGTATAAGTGGTACTTAATGAAAATTCATCGTCGAATAAGCCTGTGCCAGAACTTGACCATTGTCCGGAAACAGAGCCTCCGCTGACAACACCCTGTAATGTAGCAATGCTATTGGAACAAATGCTTTGATCGCCTCCTGTACTAACATAAGGAGCATCTGTCATAATAATCCGCATGGTATCTGAAACAGGATTACAGGTAAGATGATCTGTAGTTGCGAGAGTAAGCAAAACGCTTCCGGCATCTATATCTGCCTGACTGGGAGTATAAATTGTATTCAACGCGGTTGCATCAGTAAAAGAACCAGAGCCCGCTGTACTCCATAAGCCCTCTGTAGCACCTCCATAAATAATTCCGAAAATTGTGGTTGCAGGATTGTTGATACAAACAGTCTGGTTGTTACCTGCATCAACAAAGGGCGCATTGGTAATAGTTATTGACATGTTATTTGTACCGGCAACACAACCGCCGTTTTCAGTAGAGGTAAGCGTTAAGACAACACTTCCATCGGCAGTATCTGCAACACTGGGAATATAAATAGCATTTAATGTAGTTGCATCCGGGTTAAATGAGCCGGTACCGCTTGTTGTCCATTCTCCGTAGATTGTCCCTCCGCTTACAAGTCCTGACAAATTAACATCTGCATTGTTAGCGCATACTGTTTGGTCTACTCCCGCAGAAACAGAAGGTCCATCGCTGATTGTTAAGACAAATACATCTTGAGCGGGTAAGCAGTTTCCAATACTGGTTGCCAAAAGTGTTATGGTAACACTTCCATTTGCAGTATCTTCATCGCTTGGGATATACATTGCATTTAACGTAAATTCATCAGGTGAAAAATTTCCTGTACCTGTACCCATCGTTGTCCATTGACCAGATGTTGATCCTCCGGATATAACTCCGTTGAGCAGTACATTTGAATTGTTCGCGCACACGGTACGATTGTCTCCGGCATTTACCAACACATCCGGGGTTATATTGATTGTCATCTGATCAGAAACTTGTTCACAGCTTGCGTGTGCAGACGAAATTAAAGTCAGAGTTATATTTCCATTGTCTCTGTCTGCCTCACTTGGCGTATATGTGGCATTCAGTGTATTTGCATCAGGTGTGAAAATTCCTGTTCCATTGCTCGTCCAGGAACCTGTATTTACGGAGCCATAAATATATCCGTTAAGCGTAACAACATCATTATTGCGGCAAACAGTCTGGTCTTCTCCTGCATTAACAACAGGCAGTGGAACTATCGTCAGTGTGAAATTATCGCTTACTTCAAGGCAATTTCCATAATTTGTTGCTGTTAATGTCAACACAACAGAATGCGCTGTCGTATCTGCATCACTAGGATTATAAACTGTATGTAAAAGCGCAGCATTATCAAAGTCTCCTGTTCCAGAGCTGGTCCACGCTCCAGACAACGAGCCTCCGGTTACAGAACCTTCAATCGTTACTGTAGAATTTGAGCAGATTGTCTGATTATCTCCTGCTTCGACAACAGGAGCGGGTGTAATTGTTAATTTCATGGTATCTCTTGTTGCATAACAATCTCCGTTTCCGGTACTTTCCAAAACAAGAGAAACTGTTCCGGAACTTATATCATTAGCACTGGGAGTATAATTTGTGGCGATATCGGTATTATCGTCAAAACCACCATTACCGGTACTTGTCCATGCGCCAAAACTTGTTGCTCCGTATATAATACCCGAAAGCGCAGTCAAATTATTGTTCGCGCAAAGGGTCTGATCAACCCCTGCATTAACATAAGGCGCATTGCTTATCGTAATCGTCATCATATCAGAAACAGCAATACAACCGCCGTTATTTGTTGAAGAAAGAGTAAGCGTAACAGTGCTATTAGCAGTATCAGCAGCACTGGGTCTGTATTGCGCGTTTAATGTTGTGTTATTAAGGAAAAAGCCACCTGATCCACTTGATGTCCAAGTGCCGGTTGTAGTACCTCCATATATAATTCCGTTCAGCGTTACCGTATCTTTGTTCGCACATACTGTCTGATTATCGCCAGCTTCAACAAAAGGAGCATTGGTTATTGTTAGTGTTAAATTATCAGAAGCGGCAAGGCAGGAGCCAACAAAAGATGCGTCTAAAGTTAGCACCACGGAACCTGCGGAAGTATCAGCATCACTGGGAATGTAGGTAGCATTAAGCGTTGATGCATCAGGATTAAAAGATCCGCTTCCGGTTGATGACCATGTTCCCGATATAGAACCACCGCTTACTATCCCATTCAACGTAGTATTTCTGTTATTGGAACACTTGCTTTGATCGGATCCGGCTAAAACAGTAATTGCAGGAGTAATCGTAACAGTCATCGTCTCGCTAACCGTTGGACAGGAGCTGATACCTGTGGATGAGAGCGTCAATATTACTGTTCCATTATTCCTATCGGCAATACTTGGGAAATAACTTGCATTCAAATCCGTAGTATTTGGCATGAAAGAACCCGTTCCATTGCTTGACCATTGACCCGTTGTTGTAACACCAGAAACTGTTCCGGCAAGATAAATTGTATCATTATTTCTACATTTTGTCTGATCAGGTCCTGCATCAACAACAGGAAGTAATTGTATGCTTACATTCATTGTATCTGTTACAGCAAGGCAATTACCATTACTAGTTGACGTAAGCACGAGTTTAATATTTCCGGTCGTAATATCATTTGCATGTAAGTTATATGAAGTATTTAAAACCAATTCATCATCGAATGAACCGACTCCTGTACTTGTCCAATTACCGCTTGACGAGCCATGCGTTACGCTTCCGTTTAAAGAAACCGGACTATTAGAGCAAACAGTTTGGTCTGCACCAGCATTAACAACAGGAGGTGGAGTTATTGTTAGCTTCAGCGTATCTTTAACTTCAGCACAAGTACCATTATTCGTTGATGTAAGAATCAGAAAAACTTCTCCTGTAGCGGTATCTGCATTGCTCGGTGTGTATGTTGTTGAGAGAAGATTACTATTATTAAAATCTCCAGACCCATTACGGCTCCAGATACTTGTTACAGATGCGCCGCCGACATAACCGTTTATTGTTGTAAGTGCATTATTTGCACAGACAGATTGATCTGTTCCTGCATTAACATAAATACCGGGAGTATAAGTAATAAGAATATCATCATGTTCTTCGAGGCAGGTACCGTTTCCGGTAGTTGTTAATGTTAGAGTTATTGTTCCGGCTGTAGTATCTTGAGGCGTTGACAGGTAGATAGCGTCTAACGTAAATTCATCCGGAGAAAATGTTCCGTTTCCAGAACTTGACCAAATCCCGCCTGTTGCAACAGAAATAACACCATTTAAAGAAATATCAGGAGCGTTAGAACAAGCGCTTTGAGCTCCGCCTGCATTCGCTACAGGAGGATTCGTAATTGTAATTACAACATTATCTGTTGCTGCTGGGCAAAATCCATTTCCGGTAGTTGTTATTGTAAGAGTAACCGAATGATTGCTTTTATCATTGACTCCCGGAGCGTATAAAGAAGTTAAAGACGTTAAATCTCCTATAGAACCATCTCCCGACGTTGACCATTCAACACCTGTTGCTCCGGTTTTAGTTCCGGCAAGAGTAACCTCTGCATTGTTTGCGCAAACGGTTTGGGGATTACCCGCATCTACTGTAGGTAGGGGCTGTAAGGTTATTATCATTTCATCAGTAACTTCTTCGCAATCGCCATTTCCGGTAGATGTAAACGTTAGGGTTACAGAACCCGCTGTTTTATCTGCTGCACTTGGAGTATAGGTTGTGCTTAAAATATTTGCGTTTCCGAATAAACCTGTTCCGCTTGATGTCCAGTGCCCGCTGGTTGCGCCGATTACATGACCGCTTATATTTGCTACAGCGTTTTCGCAAATCGTTTGGTTGTCGCCTGCCTGCACGTAAATACCAGAGTTAATCGTAATATGAATTGTTTCATGAGCAGCAGCGCATAACCCATTATTTGTTGATGTTAGTGTAATATCAACACCACCTGCAACTGTATCTGCCGGAGTAGGAGTATAAGTCGCTACCATTGCTGTCGAGTTTGGCAGAAAATCTCCCAAGCCAGAGCTTGTCCACTCACCAGAAGTGGGAACAGTCCCCGATAAAGATACGATGGGGTCATGTGCACAAACGGTCATTGCTTCTCCTGCATCAACAGTTAAAGCATCGGTTATAGTAATTACAATCGGATCGGATACTGCATTGCACAAACCATTGCCAGTAGTGGTAAGCGTTAAAGTAACAGTTTCCGCTGTAATTTCTCCGGGTGTAGGAGTATACGTGGTAATAAGTGTATTTTCGTCAGGATTGTAAGTTCCTGCACCACCCGTCCAGGTTCCTCCTGTTGCAACTGTTACAAGTCCGGTTAATAAAATATCTGCATTAGAAGCGCAAACAGTTTTATCATTACCTGGATTTACAGTCGGGGCTGGAGTTATAGTAATTACCATCGAATCTACATTTGCAAGACAGGTTCCATTTCCTGTTGTTGTGAGATAAAGTTTAACAGAGCCATTTGTTTTGTCGTTGAGTCCGGGTGTATATGTTGTATTAAGAGATGTGGCAGAACCAAAGATTCCATCACCATTATTTGCAGACCATTCTCCTCCGCTTGCCACTGTTACGTTTCCATTAAGAGAAATAACAGCATTGTTTGCGCACACCGTTTGATCCGGACCTGCATTTGCAGATGTACCTTCGGTAATTGTCATAAGAACCTGATCAGAAACAGCAGCACAATTAGCATTTCCCGTTGTTGTTAAAGTCAGCTGAACAGAGCCTGCCGTTTTTTCAGCAAGAGATGGTGTGTACACAGCATTTATTGCTGTGTTATTTGGATTATAGGTCCCGGCTCCGCCAGACCATTCTACGCCGATGGCTCCTGTAAATGTTCCATTTAAAGATATATTTGAATTATTAGCGCAAACTGTTTGTGGCGCTCCTGCATCAACTGTCGGAATAGCTTGAAAATCTAATGTAAGCAGGTCTGATACCTCGGTACAATTTCCGCTTCCAGTAGAAGTAAGCGTTAAGATGACACCATTTGTTTTATCAGCAGCAGAGGGACTATAAGTTGTTGTCAATAAGTTTTCATTGCCAAAAGTACCTGTTCCGTTCGTAGTCCAATTCCCACCTGTTCCAATAGTTACAATACCTGAAATATCAACAGAAGCTGCGCTTGCGCACAAATGCTGATCGTCTCCTGCGGTTATAGTTGGAGCCGTTGTGATTGTTATTGTTACTGGGTCTGAAACCGGCAAACAAGTACCATTTCCTGTAGATGTCAATGTGAGCGTTACTGTTCCTGTAGCAATTTCAGCGGCTGTTGGCGAATATGTTATATCTATTGTTGCATTATTCGGAGTATATAATCCATTCCCACCTGTCCATATTCCACCTGTTGCTACGGTTACGGTTCCGTTCAGATTTGCATTGGCATTGTTTGCGCAAATGGATATAGGAATCCCTGCATCAACAGTTGGCGCGGTTGTTATTGTAATCGTCATTGGATCTGACACTTCAACACAAAGCCCATTATTTGTTGAAGCTAATGTAAGTTGAATCGTCCCTGCGCTAATATCATCGACAGAAGGAGTATAAGTAGTATTCAATACATTTGCGTTTTCAAATAATCCGTTACCGCTTGAAGTCCAGTGTCCGGTTGTTGTATATCCTGAAACATCTCCATTAAGTGTTACTGTAGTATTGTTAGCGCAAACGGTCTGATCTGTATTTGCATCCACATAAATTCCAGTATTAATAGTTATCGTCATGGGGTCAGACACTGCAATACAATTACCATTTCCAGTTGTTGTCAGGGTAAGAGTTACTGTTCCGGCAGCTATTTCAGCAGCGGAAGGCGTATAGACAGCATTCAAGTCAATGTTATTTGTAGAAAAAGTGCCGGAATAACCGCTCCATATACCTCCTGTGGCAACTGTAACAGAACCATCAAGGCTTGCCTCCGGCGCATTGGCGCAAACCGTTTGATTTTCTCCTGCATTTGCAGTAGGTGCCGCACTTATAGTAAGAATAAACTGATCTGTAGCAGCAGGGCAGCTTCCATTACCTGTAGAAGAAAGAGTGATAATAATTGAGCCATCCGTAATATCATCCGGGCTTGGCGTGTATGTTGTGTTCATTTCAGTAAGGCTGCCAAAAAGACCTGAACCGTCACTGCTCCATTGGACTCCTGTTGAATTTGTAAACAATCCTATAAGACTTGTAACAGCATTGTTAGCGCATACTGTTTGAGGAGAGCCTGCATCTACTGTTGGCACAGGGTCAACAGTAGCTATAATTGCTGTCCGCGAAGCGGTAGTACAACCATTATTTGTTGCATCAACATAATACGTTGTTGTTGAGGAAATGGAAGGCGTTGTATAGCTGTTTCCCGTACCCAGAGAAACACCTCCGGAAGAGGCGGCATACCAATTTATTGTTCCTGCGCTTGCTGTTGCGCCTAAAATAACAGTACCTGTTCCGCAACGAGCTGCCGGTGTTGTTGCTGTAATTGTTGGTATTGGATTAACGGTTACAGGAACATTTAAAGCAGATCCATTACAACTACTTGCTGTCGGAGTTATAGTGTAAGTTGCTGTTCCTGCTGCTGCTCCCGTAAGTGTTATTGTTTGAGAAATTGTTGTTCCTGATCCAGCTGTTGCTCCTGATGTTCCAGTTTGCGAAACGGTCCAAGCAAATGTTGTTCCTGAAACAGGTGAAGACAATGTAATACCCGTTGTTCCTCCATTACAAATAGCCTGCGAAACAGGATTTGAAGATACAGATGGCGTAGGTTTAATTGTAATCGTAACCGTACCGGAAGAACCATTACATCCATTTGCAGTAGGGGTTACGGTATAAGTTGCGGTGCCATTAGATGATGTAGAATTAGAAAGAGATTGGGGAATGCTATTTCCGGAGCTTGCAGATGCGCCTGTAATTCCCGCTCCTTGTGCAACTGTCCATGCAAAGCTGCTTCCTGAAACATTTGATGTCAGCGCAACATTGGTGGTCGCTCCGCTACAGATTGATTGTGTTGAAGGAGTCGCTGTGAGTGAGGGTAAAGGCTTAACCGTTACTACAACATTTACAGAAGAACCGGAACAAGAGCTAGCAGAAGGAGTAATCGTATACGTAGCGGTTCCATTTGATGTTCCTGAATTGGTTAATGTCTGAGCAATATTTACCCCGCTGCTGGCACTGGCTCCTGATACTCCGGACTGAGAAACAGTCCAACAGAAGGTAGTTCCTGCAACATTTGATGTCAATGCTATGCCTGATGTTTCTCCACTACAGATAGACTGGGAAGCAGGTGTTGCTGTAATTGAGGGTAGAGGATTTACTGTGGCAATTACATTAATAGTGGATCCTGCACATGAATTTGCAGTTGGTGTAACCGTGTATGTTGCATTTGCGGCAGAGATTCCGGAATTGCTTAAGGTTTGCGCAATAGAACTTCCAGAGCTGGCTGAACCGCCGGTAATACCTCCTGCCTGAACAACAGTCCACGCAAAACTTGTTCCTGTAACATTGGAAGTTAGTGCAATACTTGTTGTTCCCCCGCTGCAAATTGTCTGAGGAGATGGATTGGCAGTAGCAACAGGTCGGGGTTTTACTGTTACTGTTACTGTTGCTGTTGATCCGTTACAACTATTGGCGCTTGGCGTTATTGTATATGTTGCAGTACCATTACTTGTACCCGAATTTGTAAGAGTTTGAGAAATCGTATTTCCGCTGCTTGCGCTTGCCCCGGTAACTCCACTTTGCGAAACTGTCCATGAAAAGCTTGTCCCTGCAACACCTGATGTAAGAGCAATACCTGTGCTTTCGTCGCTACAAATAGTTTGTGTATTTGGGGTTGCTGTAACGGAAGGCAAAGGGTTCACTGTTGCAACAACATTAATTGTTGAACCGTTGCATCCATTTGCTGTTGGAGTAACGGTGTATGTTGCTGTACCGGCAGAAGTTCCGGAGTTAGAAAGAGTTTGAGCAATTGTACTTCCCGAGCTGGTGGATGCGCCTGAAATACCTGCTCCCTGAACGACAGTCCAGGCAAAAGTTGTTCCTGTAACTGTAGAAGATAATTCAAAGCTGGTAGCAGCAACCGAACAAATAGTTTGTGAAGCAGGCGTAGCTGTGGCAACAGGAGTAGGATTCACTGTAATCACAACATTTGTGGCAGAACCCGGACAGCCGTTCGCTGTTGGAGTAACAGAAAAAGTTGCTGTACTGGCAGAAGTTCCTGAATTGGATATATTTTGAGTAATGCTTGCTCCTGAACCATTAGAAGCTCCCGATATATCAGCACCCTGCGCAACTGTCCATGTAAAAGTAGAACTGGGAACGCTTGATGTGAGGGATACATTTGTTGATCCCCCGCTGCAAATTGTTTGAGAAGCAGGTGTCGCTGTTGCGACAGGTACTGTAAATATTGTAGCTGTAACAGAAGTACGAGATGCTGTTGTACAGGAATTTTCTGTTGCATCCACATAATACGTTGTAGTCGCAGCTATAGAAGGTGTTGTAAAGCTGATTCCTGTACCCAGACTTACGCCACCAGAGGATGCTGCATACCAATTAATAGTTCCAGCACTTGCAGTTGCTCCTAAATTAACTGTTCCTGCTCCGCATCTGGAATCAGGAATTGTTGCTGTAATAGAAGGAACGGTATAAACGGTTGCAATAACAGCAGTTCTTGATGTCGTGGTACATCCGGTATTTGTTGCATCTACATAATAAGTCGTTGTTGAAGCAATAGAGGGAGTAGTATAACTATTTCCAGTTGCAATAGAACTACCTCCACTTGAAGCTGTGTACCAATTTACAGTTCCGGCACTTGCTGTTGCTCCCAATGTTACAGTCCCTGTACCACAAGTTGAGCCTGGAGTCGTTGACGCAATAGAAGGAATAGCATTGATGGTAGCAATAATTGCGGTTCTTGAAGCAGTGGTACAACCATCATTTGTCGCATCAACATAATACGTTGTTGTTGATGATATGGAAGGCGTTGTATAGCTATTTCCCGTACCCAGAGATGCGCCTCCGGAGGATGCGGCATACCAGTTAATAGTTCCCGCGCTGGCAGTTGCGCCAAGAGTAACGGTTCCTGTTCCGCAATTAGATTCGGGCGTTGTTGCTGTTATGGATGGAATAGGCTTAATTGTTGCTGTTACAGCTGTTCTTGAAGCAGAAGTACAGCTTCCTTGTGTTGCATCAACATAATAAATGGTTGTTGAAGATATGGAAGGCGTTGTAAAGCTGGTTCCTGTTCCAAGAGAAGACCCCCCGCTTGCAACTGCATACCAATTGATTGTTCCGGCAGATGCGGTTGCTTCAAGCACTACAGTTCCTGTGCCACAACGTGAGTTAGGCGTAGTTCCTGTGATAGTTGGAATGGCATTAATCGTTGCAACAACTTCTGTTCTGCTTGCGGTGGTACATCCGTTTAAAGTCGCATCAACATAATAGCTTGTTGTGGATGCAATAGAAGGAGTTGTATAGCTATTTCCTGCGCCAAGCGAAGCACCTCCGCTGGAAGCAGCATACCAATATACTGTACCGATATTTGCAGTTGCGCCCAAGGTTACTGTGCCTGTACCACAACGAGAACCGGGTGTTGTTCCGGTAATAGCAGGAATCGGATTAATGGTTATAACAACATCTGCTGATGCTCCATTGCAAGAACCTGCGGAAGGAGTAACGGTATAAGTTGCTGTTCCGGCAGATGTTGTAGAATTGGACAATGTTTGAGCAATTGTAGCCCCGGTACTTGCAGAGCCGCCTGTAATACCCGCTGTCTGGATTACAGTCCAAGAGAATGAAGTGCCTGCAACATTTGATGAAAGGGCAATATTAGAAGATGCGCCACTGCAAATTGTTTGTGAAGCCGGCGCAGTAGCAACATTTGGCGTTGGATTTACAGTAATCACAACATCTGTTGAGGATCCGCTACATCCGGAGGCTGTTCCGGTTACGGTATAAGTTGCATTTCCTGCACTAGTCCCAGAATTAGACAATGTTTGAGCAATTGTAGCTCCAGTACTTGCAGATGCTCCGGTAATACCTGCGTCCTGTGAAATCGTCCATGCAAAAGTAGTTCCTGCAACTCCTGAACTTAATGAAATATTTGTCGCACTACCACTACAGACTGTTTCAGAAGCGGGAGTTGCTGTTACTGAGGGCAAGGGGTTAACAGTAGCCGTAGCAGTAATAGAAGAACCGGCGCAACTGTTGGCTGTTGGGGTTATTGTGAAGGTTGCTGTTCCGGCTGTTGTTCCCGCGTTCGATAGCGTCTGCGCAATAGTAGCCCCTGAACTTGCAGAAGCTCCGGTTACACCTGTTTGTACAACCGTCCATGCAAAAGTAGTTGCAGCAACATCAGAAGTAAGATCAAAAGAAGTTGCTTCGCCGCTGCAAATAGTTTGAGTTGCAGGGGTAGAAGTTGCAGCTGGCAAGGGTTTTACAGTTACAACAACATCTAAAGGAGTTCCGTCACAACCATTTTTTGAAGGAGTTACAGTGTAGGTTGCTGTACCATTCGCTGTACCAGCATTACTCAATGTTTGTGCAATGCTAGCGCCTGAACCATCACTTGCACCGGTAATTTCTGCTGATTGTGCAATTGTCCATGCAAAAGAAGTCCCTACCAAGTTTGCTGTAAGCGAAATTCCAGAAGACTGTCCACTGCAAATACTTTCAGAAGCAGGAGTAGCGGTTACTGAAGGTGTAGGGTTTATTGTAATAACAGCAATATCTGAAGCAGAAGGGCAGGTTAAATTTCCTGTTGTTGTAAGTGTAAGCGATACCGTACCGGCAGAAATTTCAGCAGCAGATGGCGTATAGCTTGCATTTAAAGTATTTCGATTTGGAGTAAACACACCTGTCCCTCCTGTCCATGTTCCGGTTGAAACTCCAGTAACCACTCCATTTAATGAAACAGAGGGATTGCTGCTACATACAGTATAGGGACCATTTGCATTTGCAGAAATATCTGCAGTAAATTCAACGACCGTAACTACAGCATTTGCAGTCATACAATCAGTAGCATCAGCAATGGTAACAGAGTAATCTCCCGCAGCACCGGCAGAAATGGAACCTGTTGTAGCTCCTGTGCTCCACAAATACGTTACGGGAGGATCTCCCCCTGATTCTATCGCATTTAAAGTAACCGGTGCGCCACCGAAACAAATAGCGGGTTCAGCAGGATCTATCGTTACACCTAAAGTCGCTGGTAAAAAATTAACTCGAACCGTATCATAAGTCGTTCCGGAAGCACAACCTGTGGCAGTTCCCGACACCTGATAATCAATATAAGATATTCCGCCGGGTATAGGATCTGGAGCTGTAATTGCAATATCTGCAAGAGTTGTACTGCTCAAATAACTATTATATGCGCCATCCGGAGCTGGGAAAACAGAAACCCAATTAACATTAACGAAACCCATAGCATGAAGACTGCCCACGCAACTCGGGTGCAGGGTAATATCATCAGAAATACTTGTTTTACGACCTGCCTTAATCCAATATTTAGGTTTATCATTACCGTTTTTACAGAAAGTAATACAAAAAGATGTTTCTCCATTCACACATACTTTTTCACCCAAGGAATGATTCGGACCGCAATTTATTCTGTAAAATGCTCCACCGGAAGGACCGGGATTCGTAACATCAAAAGAAACTTCTTCAGATTGAGGACTAATCGAAATAACAAATTTAATACATTCATGCCCGGACGGAGAAGAGCAGCAATAGCCCGAACGGTTTATATCGGAATCCCAATACCAGATTGTATCAGAAGCCATTGATAAATCAACAGCAATTTCAACAGCATCGCAATCACCCGAAGCACAAGTACATTCATCACTGGTAACCTGTTTAGAGGCACTATAACCGGTAGAGCCACAAGTAAGCTGGCAACGAAAATATTTTGATGAAATAGCCGAGGGTGTGTATTCATACGTATAGGATGTTGCGCCCGCTATATCAGAAAATGTAATATTGTCATCAGATATCTGCCATTGATAGGAGCTTACGTCTGTACTTCCAGATAAAGACAGCATAGTGGTTGTATTGTTACAAACAGGATTCGCAATATCAGCAACAGTTATTCCGGTAGTTAATGTTCCGGTATTTGTTGACGTCAGCCCATTTGTAACAGTATTTCCATTAACAAGTCCGTTAATAACACCGGTACCTCCGGTTCGTGTAATATTTACAGCTCCTGTAACAGCAGTAGCTTTCATGTAAATTCCACTGATAGTCATTGCATCCACATTGCTGGTCGTTGCGACCGTATAAGTAATGGTTATAGTTGCAGCAGTAACTACAATAGACGCGGCGGTAATATCTTTTTCTGAAGTGTAAGAAACCGTACCCGCATCAGCCAGAAACTGAAAATTTGCCGGGGCGGATAATATCAGGGTAATATTACTTCCCATGGAAAAATTTGCTTTTGCCCCCCCATTGGGTTCGTAAATAACAATATCTCCGAGCGCATGGTAATTTGTAGGATACACACTACATGTGCTTATTGCAAGACTGGGCTTTGTAATAGAAACTGCCGCAAAAATGCGTTGGCTTGTAAAGAACAGCAGAAATAAAAAAATAAAAAAAAAGCTTCTGTGTATCATTGTTGTTTTGTTATTAAAGTAATTCATAGATTTGAATTTTGTTAAAAGGAATAACCAGTGAAATTTTGTTAAAAAGATTCAGTAATATTAAAAGAAATATAATAGCAATGAGGAAAAAGAGTGTTTCGTATGTTAAAAGTTTCGTCATAAAAAAAATAGGTTTAGATTGCAAAAAACAAGGGGTTAAATTTATAAATAATTTTAATATGCAATGATTTTCATTTTGGGTTTTTTTACCTATTGGAAAGATTTGTTTGTTTTTGTGAGGTTGGTGGTTGTTGGGGGTTGCAAGTTGCAGGTTGCAGGTTGTTGGAGGTTACAGGTTGTTGGAGGTTACAGGTTGTTGGAGGTTACAGGTTCGCTGACTTCTAATACAGCTGAAGCAGAACGAGTAAAATTAATCACTTAGTTACTAACGTTTCGGACTTCGTAATATTCTGATTATTAACAACATAATGTTAATAAATACTTAAAAAAAAGGTTGCATATTTCGATGTAATTTATTTATTTTGAAATAGTTACAGACGAAATTTACAA
>Ga0209417_1001758_pt1 | contig 38148 bp, 33 predicted proteins | sample RifGroF2_FD_184002 | JGI IMG/M metagenome (GOLD analysis project Ga0209417, IMG submission 184002) | Groundwater microbial communities from Rifle, Colorado, USA - Groundwater F2 (SPAdes) (version 2) | ecosystem: Environmental > Aquatic > Deep subsurface > Groundwater | place: Rifle, Colorado... | reverse complement strand
GTGATTTTGTTATATTTACTCCACAGGATGCACATATGCCGAGGATTTGTGTCAAAGAACCTGAATATGTTAAAAAGGCTGTAATTAAGATTAAATGGGAATAACAACAGGAGAATATGATGTAATTGTGCTGGGCGGCGGGCCTACAGGAGTAAGCGCTGCGATTTCTGCGGCAAAAACAGGTGCGAGAACTGCTATTGTTGAAAGATATGGCTACCTCGGCGGACAAGCTACAGGTGGGCTGGTTATTCTACTTGTTGGATTGACAAACGGCAAAGAAAGGATTATCAAAGGGTTTTGCGAGGAAACAATAAACAGGCTAACTGAACTGGGAGCTACTCGGGATGTTGGAAGGCATGTATTGTTTGACCCGGAATCAATGAAGTATGTTTTTGATTTGATGATTGAGGAAAATAATGTAACTCCATACTATCACACGTTTGTTTCCGGCGTTATTAAAGAAGAAAATCGAGTTTCAGGGGTTATTACAGAAAGTAAATCCGGCACCAGGGTTTTTAAAGCGAAAATGTTTGTTGATGCGACGGGAGACGGGGACCTTGCGAAGTACTGCGAGCTTCCGTTTGATATAGAACAAGTGGAAAACAGACTTCCTGTGACGCTGGGGTTCCGTGTGGGCGGGATTGACACAGCGAGTATGTCAAAATTCATCAGGGAAAACAGGGAATTTTACCAAAATTTACTTAATAAACACGGAATATCAACAAAAATGGGTGGCTGGGTACCAACTATGCACTCCTACGAGGCGTGGTTTAATATTTCAACTATTGAAAATATTGATATAACTGATGCTAATGATTTAACCAAAGCTGAAATAATTGGACGCAGACAGATACAACACATTATTAAAGCGTTCAGGGAAGTGATTCCCGGTTTTGAGCAGGGCTATCTTATTGATACAGCATCACAAATTGGAGTGAGGGATTCTAGAAGGATTAGAGGGATGTATCATTTTACACAGAAAGATGTAACCAGGACGTCTGATGATGTTATTGCTCTGGCGCCTGATTATACAGATTCGGGTAGGGGATTTGTTCAGGTGCCTTATGGTTGCCTTGTTTCCAAGGAAAGCGAGAATGTAATTTTTGCGGGTAGGTGTATTTCTGTTGAGCATAAATTGCTTGATATGTTCAGGGAAATCCCATGCTGTATGGCTACAGGGCAGGCAGCCGGAATTGCTGCGGCTTATGCTGCCGGCAGGACAGGTAATCTTCACACAGTCGATATAAAAGCTGTCCACGAAACGCTTTTATCGCAGGGAGCCAAATTAAGCCATTTACTCCATGTAAAAACTTAGCTATAATTTTTGTATGTTTAAGCGTATTTTAATTGTTATAGTAGTTATTTTTCTGGTATTTCTTGGCATAGAGCAAAAGAAAGAACAGAAACAAGCAATTTCTGTTTCCGACTCAAACTTGACCAGTCCTATTTCCAAGAGAATTTCCGAAATTTATAAAAAAGAACACAACCAGTCAATAGTTCTAAACACTAATGACGACAAAAAAATAATGGAACAAGTAGAAACCGGGGCTGCTGATATTGGGGTAGTATCAATTCTTTCCGGCAGGGATGAGAAATCACCTAAATTGAATTATTTAAATTTAGGGTTTGACGCGCTGGTATTTGTTGTTAATGCTGAGAATCCTATTGAAAAAATAGACGGGAATACAGTTTTAGACATATACACCAAGAAAACCAAAAACTGGAAAGAAGTAAATAACTGGAATAAGCGGATATTTATCTGCTCTGAAAAGTCGGGAAATAGCTTATCATCACTGTTTGAGCAATATTTTGGCTTAAAAAATCCTGGCCAGCCTAAAGATAAACCCGGCGAGTATATATCCCACGATACTCATATAACTAGTTCATCGTTAGAAACAGTAAGTTTTGTAGCAGACATGCCCGGAGCCATAGGATTTACTTCCCTTAGTACTGTTGTTTATTTACAAAAACAAGGCGTACGTATAAAAATTTTACCATTTGATGGAGTGGAGCCAACTGAGGAGAATATTTTAAGTAATAAATATCCTGCAACAATAGAGCTCGACGTTGTATACAAAAAAGAGCAGCAGAATATTCAGGACTATTTAAAGATTTGTACTAATCCTGAGGTGCGGAACGCTTTAAAAGAGCTAAATTTTGTAACAGCTAAATAAATATAAAGGATAACGCAAACAGTATCCCGGTAATAATGTCTATAATCACCCATAAGCTTTGTTGATTAAGGTGAACAACAAAGACAGGGTTAAAAAGCACGAAAATTGCAGCGAAGACAAGCATGCCTAGATATTTTACCGGGGGTTTATTGTGTTTATAAAATTTAAAGGTAGTATAACCTGCCACAATAAAAACTACGCAGCGCAATAGTATGTAATAGGAGTATGGATGGATACTTGTTGCCCAAAAAAGCATTAGTATTACTGCAATACGACTTATTAAAAATATTAATGAAGGTATATTCATAGTTATTCAATTGTAATACAAGATAAGTAAACGGGAGCGCTTTTGACGCTCCCGTTTACAAAAATTAAGAATATTTCTCTAGAAATTAAAATCCTGAGTTTCTTTTTCCAAACGATATTGTTCCCTTAATTTAAGTGCATTTTCTATGGCTTCCTGCTCTGTCCTGCCTGTAGCTTTTATTGGTTCTTTCATTCCTTTTTCATAATATTCATGCTCATAGTTATATCCATCGGTTACACTATCCGCGATATCTTTATAGCCTTCAGTTCCGTAAAATGCCAGCGCTAAAGGTGGGAATGCTTTAACTGAACCTTTGATAAACTGCCCAGCTCTGCTTAAGAAACCCTGATCGATATTACGAGTCTTTGTTGAAGTTTCCTTATTTGCATCTATAATTTGTTTTTCCCAGTTATCGCCCATTGCTTCTTTTGTTTTAATCACGCCAGTTTCTTTGTCTACTGAAACGATATCATCCTGTGATTTTCCTTTTAGCGCTTCATTTAAAAACTCTGTATTATCAACAACTTGTCTTTCATTATGAATGTGCTTCTTAGGATGTTTATCAGCTCTAATTTGAATAGGAGCTGGTGAATCAATGTATTCATTATCAACTGATCTTGGATTATATTTCTTAGGGAATTTATCAGCTCTAATCCTTACAGGCGCTGATGAATCATCATAAATATTTGAAAACTGCATTTCATCATAATAATCACTATTATACTCATCTTTATTATTCAAATAATCCATTAGTGTATAAAGAGCTTCTGTAGCTTCCTCACGCCTGGCTGCTTGCTGGTGATGGCGTGATATATTTTTAAACCGTCTATCAAGGTATCTTTCATTTTTATTACCAAATATTTCCGGACACTCTTCTTCCAAACGATCTATCATATCCGGCCCAGCTTCAGGACCAAAAATATCCATCAGCATTACCCGAGCTTTGTCAGGATTTATATTTCTATAATTTCCAAAACCTTGTAAACAATCACAACTATCCGCAACTCTAGAATAAACCATTTTTAGCTCCCTCCCTTATATCTCGTCGTAAATTTTCCTAATCCTTCCTGTTTATATAAACAATTTGTTTATTTAAAAATTGCTATTTTTTAACATTTCGTTACATTAGATGGATAAGCGCAATTTTGGGATACTTTCTGTTTTTATTTAATTAGGAAGAAATATGGGAAGTTTGGTTTGGCGTCTACAGGCATTAATAGCAATATTTACAGTGTAAAACCTGCTGATTCGGTTCAGTTCGGTGGCTTTACCGCCACAAGACCGGGCTTTTCTGCTACTAAAATTCCTGAGATAAAAGACACCTTTAATAAGCGAAACAATGCTGCTAATGACGGCAAATTTTCATTTCTAGAGTTTGGTAAAAATGTTGTAAAAGGTACCGGACAGTTTTTTACTGATATATATAAAAGCATAGTTGAAAACCCGTTTATTTCCGTACCGCTAATGATCGTAGGCGCAGCAATGGCTTCTACTCCGCTTGGGTTTGCAGTACTGACAGGAGCAGGTATTGCTGGAAGTATATTTGGATTTGGACTTTTAGGCATTAAAGCGGCATGTTTAATTTCAGGCAAAAAATGGGACGATCTGGAAAAAGAAGGAAATAATCTGGGAAAAATAATAACCGGCTCAGCATTAAGTGCACTGGGGGCAGTGAAAGCTGTAAGATCCATAGAGAATATATCTAAAGCAGGAAAAACCAGCACAGTAGCTCAATCTCTCAGAAAAGCGTTCACATATGATGGTTTATCCTGGAATTTTATGAAAAATGGATTTATGGCACCGTTTAGAAGATTTAAATTTACGGCACCAATGAAAAAGGATTATGGAAAATTTGTTGATTCTTTAGCTAATAAACCTTTATTCACAACTAAAGAAGCAGAGTTCTTAAATTTAAAAGACACTAAGCTGTTTGACTGGAAATTTAGCCAGAAATTACAGGCTATTCAGGGATTGCTCACAGGCAGGGCAGGATCATAAATTTCTGTATTTATAATCTTTTTTAAGTATCATAGTGTGAGGAGGTAATTACTATGATGAATGCTTTAACTGTTGAAGATTATATAAAACTTGAAGATACACTCGGTGCAACTACCTATAAACCGCTTGACCTTGTAATAGAACGAGCAGAAGGAGTATGGGTGTATGATATTGAAGGAAATAAATACCTTGACTGCTTAAGCGCGTATTCTTCCGTTAACCAGGGACATTGCCACCCTGAAATCGTAGAAGCCCTGAAAAAACAGGCGGATAAATTAACGCAAGTTTCCAGGGCGTTCAGGAATGTCGAACTTCCGCTATTTTTCAAAGAATTAATAGAATTTGCCGGTATAAATTGCGTACTGCCTATGAATACAGGCGCTGAGGCAGTGGAAACAGCTATTAAGCTCGCAAGGAAATGGGCATATACAGTTAAAGGAATTGAAAATGGCAAGGCAGAAATCATAGTTTGTGAGAACAATTTCCACGGAAGAACCACAACAGTAATAAGTTTTTCCAGCGAACCGGCATATAAGGATAATTTCACGCCATTAACACCGGGATTTAAAATCATTCCTTATGGTGATATTGAAGCGTTAAAAAACGCTATAACGCCAAACACCTGTGCATTCCTCGTGGAACCCATCCAGGGCGAAGGCGGCGTGGTGATTCCGCCCGAAGGTTATATTAAGGAAGCACAGAAAATTTGCAAACAAAATAATGTGCTGCTTATGCTGGACGAAATCCAGACCGGCCTCGGTAGGACAGGTAAACAGTTTGCTTTCCAGCATGAGGATGCTGTACCTGATGTGCTTATAATCGGAAAATCATTATCAGGCGGCGTATATCCTGTTTCTGCCGTGCTGGCTGATAAGTCAATAATGGGTGTATTCAAGCCGGGTGAGCATGGCAGTACCTTTGCAGGCAATCCGCTCGCATGCGCTGTTGCAAGAGCAGCAATGAAAGTGCTTTTGGAGGAAAACCTTGCTGAAAACTCAGCTAAAATGGGCGCTTACCTTTTAGAAAAGCTTCAAAATATTAAAAATCTTCATATTAAGCAGGTAAGAGGCAGGGGACTGTTTATAGGTATAGTATTGGACGAACCTGCACGGCCATACTGTGAAAAACTACAACAGCTCGGAATCCTTTGCAAGGAAACAAGAAGCACTGTAATAAGGATTTCTCCGCCGCTGATAATAACTAAAGACCAGGTTGATTTTATTTATGAGCGCATGGCGCAAGTATTTTAGATTCTCCTGCGAGCAATAACTAAACAACTTGAGCCAAATGGGATGGTTTTTTCCTGTTTTATCAGGTTTAGTTCCATATCCAAGAGAGAATTTGGTATTTTTGTTTTATGCTGATTTTCAGTATTTTCAGCTTTTAATTTGTTAATACCCAACCAAGAAGGGATAGTTCTTAATAAAAAAATGGGTAAAACCAGAAAAGAGAACATATAAGTTGAATAAACAACATCAAAACCTGCTGCATTCAGTTTTTTATTAATTTCCTTTAAGGAATATCGCCTGAAATGTCCTGCAGTTTCATCACATTTTGACCAGAGGAAGCTGTAAGCTGGTACTGTCATAAAAACAAGGCCTTTGTCAGTTAATTTAGTGTTTAAAAATTTTAAAAAGTCCACATCCTTCTCGATATGTTCAAGCACATCAAAAAGCCCCATAAAGCTAACTGAATTTTCTTTTATTTTGGCGTTTTCTGCTGAGGAGCAAATAATATTTTTAACCCCTCTTTGCATGGCGTTTTGGCAAGCCTTAATGCCAGGCTCGATTAAAACTGTTTCAATTCCGCTGTCCTGTAGAGTTTTACAGTTATATCCGTTGCTTCCTCCTATATCGAAAAAGATTTCATCTTTAATGTATTTCAATAGCAGGCTTTTTATGCAGTTTATCCTGTGTTTATGCCAGAAAGAAACATCTTCAACCCTAAAATTTCCATCATATCCCCATTCGGGATAAGAAATATTTTCCTGTTCCTTATTATCAAAATAATTGTTTATGTCAGGCATTATATAATGTATTATTGATTTATATGGTTAATTTTAATAAAAAAGTAGCTATTTTACAATCCAATTATATTCCGTGGAAGGGATATTTTGATTTAATAAACTCTGTTGATGAGTTTGTAATCTATGACGACGTGCAATACACAAAAAATGACTGGAGAAACAGGAATAAAATCAAGACTCCTAATGGGGTTAAATGGCTGAGTATCCCTGTGGAAACATCCGGGAGGCTAACAAGCGGCCGGTCCATCAGGGAAACAAAAATTGTTGATAAAGACTGGAACAAGAAACACTGGGACACTATTATTCTTAATTATTCAAAAGCCGAATATTTCAATGATTATAAGGAAATTTTTGAAGAATTATACCAAAACTGCACCAATGAATATTTAAGCGAGATTAATTATGCATTTTTAACAAAAATAAACGATATCTTAGGCATAAAAACAAACATAACCCAGTCTAACCAGTACGATTTATCAGGAGGAAGAATTGAAAGGCTGATAAATATATGTAAAAGCCTGAATGCGTCTGAATATATTTCCGGCCCTGCGGCAAGGAACTATATTGATGAGGACTTATTTAAGCAGGAAAATATAAAATTAACGTGGATGGACTATTCCGGCTACCCGGAGTATAATCAGTTGTATCCATCATTTGAGCACGCTGTAAGTATAATAGACCTGATCTTTAACCAGGGTCAAAACAGCACAAGGTTTATGAAGAGTTTTGGGTAAATTATGGGTGAATTTTATTCGATAGTAATTCCTGTTTATAACACTTCTGAGAGTTTAAGAGAACTTACAGCCAGGATTAAAAACGTTTTTAGCTCTGTAATAAAAAAAGATTTTGAAATAATTTTTGTCGATGATGCTTCTTTAAATCCTGACACATGGAAAACATTAAACGAGCTTACAAGTAGCGAACCTAACGTAATAAGCATCCGCTTAACCCAAAATTTCGGGCAACAGGCGGCTACTTTATGCGGAATAAATATTGCCAGGGGTAATCTCATCATTACTATGGACGATGATCTCCAGCACCAGCCCGAGGACATCCCATTATTATTAAAAGAGCAGCACCACGACATAGTAATAGCGTGCTTCAAAAAAAAGAAACATTCTTTGTTTAAAGTTATAACCAGTAATATCAAGGGGTGGTTTGATGAGAAGCTAATAAAAAAGCCAAAGCATATAAGGTTATCGTCTTTTAGGCTAATCAATAATGTGGTAGCGCAGGGAATTTTGCAGATAAAAACAGTGAACCCCTTTATCCCGGCGTTAATGTTTAATATAAGCAGGGATGTTGTTAATGTGGAAGCTACTCATCAGAAACGAAAAGAGGGTAAAACCGGATATTCGCTTATTAAAATGATGATGGTCTTTAGTAATTTAATTATCAATAATTCCTCTTTATTACTAAAAATTTCAGGTTTAATCGGAATATTTATCTCATTAATAAGCTTTTGTTTTGCGATCTTTATTATCGTGAAAAAGCTCTTTTTCGGCATACCCATAGTGGGATGGGCATCTGTGATGGTTTCTTCGTTGTTTATCGGCGGCACAATTTTATTTTCCATGGGAATTATTGGGGAATACTTAGTCAGGATCATTAAAAATATTGAAAATAGGCCAACTTATTTTATCAGAACTAAAATAGGGGGAAATATTAATGAAAAACCTCCTGTTTATTAGCGGTACTGGTAGGTCTGGCACTACTTTACTTGATAAGTTACTTTCCTGCCATCCTGATATGACTGTGTTGTCTCAGCCTTTTCCTTATTTATTCATTCACGCAAAGAAAAAGTTTCTCTCTTCTCTTGGTTATGAGAATGAATATAATGTTCTTAGCAATTGTTTCTTTGAGAAACGCTATACAATATCAGATTTGAATGATTTTTTATCAAAATTACTTATAAAATCAGGGGAAATTATTGAACTATTTGAGCAAATGCAGGACTATTCCGGCCAACTTACGAAGTTAGATGATATTAATACCCTGAAAAGCCGGATAACAGACGATTTGTTTATTAACCAGTTCAAAAATTTGCTTTATATAATGCAAAAAAACAAGCAAAGTAAATACATAGGCTCAAAAGAAATAGTTTGTGAGGAATTTTTCCCGTTTTTTGTTAATAACTCAGTAAAGTGCATCTTAATCATCAGGGATCCGCGGGATGTCATAACGTCCCTTAATTTCGGGGATTCTGAAAAATATATAGGTAAACACAGGCCTACGCTGTTTAATATTCAGAATTGGCGGAAGAGTGTGGCTTTTAAAATTCATCTGGAAAACAATAAAAACTTCGCTTTTATAAAATACGAAGACCTTGTTAACGACCCCTTAGTCACATTAAATAAAGTCGCTGAATTCCTTGAAATAGAAAAATTTAACGACGACATGTTACATACAGACTGGGTCGGGAATTCTTCATTTAACCAGAATTATTCAGGAATCTCTCAGGATTCGCATGGAAAATACAAAGAATTAATGCCGCAAGAAATGATTAATTACATTGAAGCAACGTGCTTCCCTGAAATGAAGCACCTTGGTTATGACGTAAACATTGACACAAGCAACTATGAACAATATATTCTTAGCTATAAAGAACCATTCAGCATAACAAGGCCGGAATTTGAGCCAAATTTCAGCACGTCAAAACCAAATTTAGACAGAGAAATTCAACGAATTAAACAAGTAAGTTTAAAACAAGATATAAGGAATTTTTATGAAGAAAAGCTGTAAAATAAAGTTTAATACTCCCTACGTAACTGGAAAAGAGTTCTATTACCTGAACAAAGCCATATTTGACGGCCAACTTTCAGGGGATGGCCCATTTACAAAAAAATGCAATGAATGGTTGGAACAAAATAAATGCTGTAAAAAAGCGCTTTTAACCCATTCATGCACAGCTGCTCTGGAGATGGCGGCGATTTTAATCGATATTCAGCCGGGCGATGAGGTTATAATGCCTTCTTATACGTTTGTTTCCACGGCCAATGCATTTGTTCTAAGAGGCGGAGTGCCTGTTTTCGTTGATATCAGGCCTGATACGTTAAACCTTGATGAAAATAAGATTGAAGCTGCAATCACAGAAAAAACAAAGGCCATAGTACCTGTCCATTACGCTGGAGTGGGCTGCGAAATGGACAGAATCATGGAAATAGCCCGTAAACATAACCTGTATGTCATAGAAGACGCAGCACAGGGCATTATGGCAACATATAAAGACAAACCGCTTGGTGGGATTGGGCATTTTGGAACTATGAGTTTCCATGAAACAAAGAATGTGATTTCAGGAGAAGGCGGGGCTTTATTAATTAACGATGAAAAGTTCATTGAAAGAGCTGAAATTATCAGGGAAAAAGGAACAAACAGAAGCCAATTTTTCAGGGGCGAAGTGGATAAATACACGTGGGTGGATATGGGTTCTTCGTACCTCCCCGGGGAATTTACAGCCGCATTTTTGCTTGCGCAGATGGAATTTGCGCCAGAAATAACGGAAAGAAGGCTGCAAATCTGGAATAGATATTATGAAAATCTAAAAGATTGCACTGAAATAAAGATTCCATTTATACCCGAACACACTAAACATAACGCTCATATGTTTTATATTTTGCTAAACAGACTTGAACAAAGGACTGAGCTTATTAAATATCTAAAAGAAAAGAGTATTTCCAGTGTATTTCATTATGTGCCTCTGCATTCTTCTCCTGCCGGGAAAAAATACGGAAAAACATCAGGAAATCTTGATATTACGGACAAAATAAGCGATACGTTATTGCGGCTACCGTTGCACATGGGGCTTTGTGATTCAGAAATTGATGTTATAACCGCAAAAATAAAAGAGTTTTGCAAAAGAGGTGCCATTAAGTGCTAAAAGATTTTTTGCTTGCTAAACCTCTAATATACAAACTTTTTAAACAAATAATTAGCTCTAAAAAACATCGCAATAACCTGATTAAAAAGTTTGGAATAAAACCAGGAGATAAAATACTTGATATTGGCTGCGGAACTGGGGATATTCTTGAATATTTACCTGAAAATATAGATTACACAGGGTTCGACATTAATAAAAAATATATTGATGCAGCACAAAAACAGTTTAAAAATCGCGGGAAATTCTTTTGTGAAGAGGTCAGAAGTGACTTGACTGAATTAGGATCTTTTAACATAGTACTGGCAAAAGGTATTTTGCATCATTTAACAGATGAACAGACAATCAGCCTTTTTAAGCTTGCTAAAAACTCCCTTATAAAAGGCGGGCGATTTATAACATTCGACGGCTGTTTTGCGGGAAATCAGTCGTTATTAGTGAGATTTATTTTAAATATGGACAGGGGCAAGTTTGTAAGGAACGAAGAAGAGTATGTTAAGCTTGCAAAATACCATTTTAGCAACGTACAAACAGAAATCACGCATAATTTAATAAATATTCCATACACTCACATAATTATGGAAGGAATAAAAGATTGAAACGTACGTGGGGATTAATCTTATTAGCTGTATTCATTGCCTTTGTTGTCATTATTACATATGTGGCGTTCAGAGGTTTTGAAATTACTGATGAGGGTTTTTACCTTTTAATGTACGAAAAACCCTGGCTTTATAATTCTACTTCAAGATATTTTATTATTGTAAGTAAACTTTTTGGGTGGATGAACCCGCAAATATACCATTACAGACTACTTACAATTATTATTAACCTGCTGGGAAGTTATGTTTTCTTTACGGGATTATGGCAATATTTAAAAAACAAATTTGACCTCACGTCTGGCTTATGGAGTAAACTATCTGCCTATTTATTCATCTCAATAGGCAACCTTGCAGCTATTTTTATTTTATTTAGAGTGCTAGGATATAATGACATAAACAATTTTCTGGTTCTGTCAGCTACGGGGTTTATTCTTTTATATCTTGGGGGCGCACGAAGCTTCTTTCTATTACTTGCAGGAGTGTTGCTGGCATTTGATGTAATGGTGAAATTTCCTACGGGAATAGTTTACTTATTTTTATTAAATATATTTTTATTTTTGGAAAGAAAAACATTTGAGTATTGTAAATTACTATTTCCCGGAATATTGTTGGGACTTGTAGCCTACTTTACATTTTTTGAATCCCCTGGCTTTTTCCTTTCCAGTTTGAGTTCTGCGCTCTCAAAAAGTGCAGGTAGTTCTCATAGTTTAAAAATTATTTTAGATAATTATTCATATTTTATTATTATGGCCGCAAAGTCTTTATTTAAATATTTCTCAATTCCTTTACTGGTTTTTATAATCACGTTAATTTCGTACAGAATTAAAAAATATAAATACACCTATATACTTGGCTTTTTTACCTTTTATTTATTTATAACGGCATTTTTATCAAGTATGGTATTTGCCCCATTATCAAGTGAAGGGAATATCCATGTTGCTATGCCAGCGTTCTTGCTACTGGTACTTTTTCAACTAATATTTTTTCTATTTACGAAAAAAAATTATGCTCATAAACAGCAACTTGTTTATATAGTTAGTTTTCTGATGCTTCTGCCTTTTATTATGGCTTTTGGGTCGGGCGCCCCGATAACAATGATGACATACCTGCATATGGCACCGATTTTTGCGGTGTTTTTTGTATTAAATCTATTATCTGAAGCTCCAAATTTTTACATAAAAATAACAAACATTTTTTTCTCATCAATCTTTATCATTTTATGTATTTCACATCTCTATTTCCTATACATACAAAATCCCTTCAGACTTAATGATGATTTAACGGCCCAGAAATACAGTGTAGAAAACGTTAAAAAGCTTGAGCATCTAAAAGTAGATAAGGAAACAAAGATTTTTCTCGAAAATTTGAACGATCTAATGAAAAAAGCTGAATTCAAGCAGAATGATTATCTTATTGGGTATTTAATGCCAGGGATAGTGTATATTTTTGATGGTGTATCACCTGGGGCGACGTATTATGACCCGCATGAAGGCAGTAAAAATAAAAATATACAGGCGCTGATGAATTCTTCAGATATTTTAAACAAAACATACTTTTTACTTCCTGAAGATTGCAAACTCGATATTTGCGAATACATCGAAGAAAAAGAAGTTCTTAAAAATCACGAAATAGTCGGAAAAGTCGAAAATCCTTACAAGCCGAATGTTTTATTCGTTCCTAACTCCCCTTTAATACTCTATAAACCGCGTTAATCCTCCAGCAATTCTTTACAACGCTTCCAAGATTCCTCATCGGGTAAGCAACGGAGACCCCTCTCACGCAGAGCCTTTTTTAGATTATAATCATCCGCATCTTTTGCCAATATTTTAAACCAGCGTTCTCTGGATCCTTCCGGTAAACAATTAAGTCGTACAGCTAGTCCTGTTTTAAGCTGATTATCAGCATTTTTTATAAACACTTCATACCAGCCTTCTACGGATTCTTTAGGCAACCACGTAAACTGCTTAGCAAGATAAAATCTAACTTTATTATCATCATCTAGTAATAAATTAAAACAGTCCTTTGCAGGTTTGAAATCTTGTACTTCCTTTGAGCCATCAAAACAAGCTCGACCTATGCTATCAAGGTTATGCGCAAGATTTATTTTAGTGTATCTATCAGCATCTTTTGCTAATGTTTTAAACCATTTTATCTGGGATTCTTCCGGTAAACAATCAAGGTTTCCAGCCAAAGCTATTTTGATAGCATTATCATCGTGTATTGCTAATTTTGTAAAAAGATCATCTATGACAGGAGAACAAATCTGTTTTCTTATAAGATTTATGCCACAGGCCAGGCCCTTTAATCTGTCACTATAGTTGCAGGCTTTTTTATCATTATATATAGACTCCCATTTTTCTAATCTTTGATTTGCAGGAGTTTGACATAGTTCTTTATAAACATATCTGGCTGTTTTATTTTTTGAAAGGACAAAGTCAGCCTCAATTCCGCCATAATCATAATTATAACCGTTAATTGTTGGGTTCTTTTCTTCATCTCTTCTTATTAATCCAAATAATTCAGTGAGAACAGGTCTCTTAGGTGGCGGCATAAAAGCAGGATTTTCTACCATATAGCCATTTTTAAGATCAGCAAAATAAAATTTACAGCTGTCAGTTTTATTTAAGGTTTTCCCTTCTACATATTGACCTCTAGCTGGTTCTTCAATGGTTTTCCGCCAATACATTCCTTTATTTGCTTCGATATAAGTACCGTGGTAGTCGTTTGTAGTATTCACATCATGAAATAACTTAAATACGTATTTACCACCCTGTCTTTTAAAAAACAGGTTGTACAATTTAGCTATATTTTTAGGGTTCAGTAATTTAAAATTTTCATCAAGTATAAATGCTGTACCATATCTGCCTGAACCAAACGAGTGCAAACTTACATTTTCTTTCTCAGATAATATATTTGCTTTGTGTAAAGCTGAGTTAAGTTTAGTTGATGCTAGTTCTACATTTTTATTTTCTCTTAAATCTGAAAAAATCTCACCTAAATTTGTATATAGCTCTTTTATAACTACTTCCCTGTTGGCTTCAGGGATTTTTTGAACCCATTCATGCGGGATGCTCCCAACTATGGCATAAGGGGTATTACGTTTTTCAACTTTATCTGTTATTTTTCCTTCCCATTCCTCCATTTCTTTCCGGTCGAAATAGGCTCTTTTTCCTAAATTTCTTGATAAACCCGTAAAAGACAGACTTGTATTTTTTCCAGGTACATAAAAATTTATCAGGTTCATTAATTATCTCCTTTTTATTTTTTAATGAACCTGAATTTAAAAAATTGCTAATGAGATTGTAAAGATTTTTATCATAAAAAACTATGGACACATGAGGAATGATTTAATTTAAATTTTGCTTTTTACTGAAATGGAAATTTAGAAGATTACAAGAGCAAGTTAGGGGGAGTTATTATGGCTGATACTATCTATGGAACATTTGCAGATGATAGTCTTATCGGTGGGCTTGGAAATGATATTCTTGTTGGACTGGATGGAAATGACACACTTTTTGGCAATGATGGTGACGATTCTCTTTATGGGGGTGCAAATAATGACCTCCTATTAGGAGGACTCGGAAATGATCTTTTACTTGGTGAAGCCGGAAATGATGTATTGAACGGTGATGCCGGTGATGACTTTTTAGCCGGTGGAGATGGAGATGATACGCTCAATGGCGGAGCTGGCTATGACTCCCTTTACGGTGAGATAGGCAATGATAGCCTTAACGGCGGCACGGAAGATGATGTACTTGTTGGTCAGGACGGAAACGATACCATGAACGGCGAGGATGGTAATGACTATATTTTTGGCGGCAATGATGCCGATATTCTCTATGGTGGTGCAGGCGATGATCTTGTGCTTGGAGAAACAGGAATTGACATTCTATATGGAGCTACAGGAAATGACATGCTGGCCGGTGGGGAAGGAAATGATGAAATTAACGGCGGTGACGGCTATGATACCATCTACACAGAAGCTGGCAATGATATTGTTAATGCCGGAAATGACAATGATTTTATTTTAGATACCGAAGGCGATGACCTTATTTACTGCGATGCCGGAAATGACACTGTTCATGATGTTTTTGGAAATGACCTGATTAATGGTAGAGACGGAAACGACTATATTGTGGATTATAACGGCAATGATAATATCTTTGGCGGGGCTGGCAACGATGGTATTTACGACCTTAGCGGCAATGACTTGCTACTTGGAGAAGGAGGAAATGATACTATTCACGATTTAAGCGGCAATGACACAATACAGGGCGGAACCGGCGATGATTTTATCCTTGATTTCGATGGAGATGACTCATATCTATTTAATGTTGGCGATGGCAATGACACTATAGAAGACCGGAACGGAAATGATATTCTAGAGCTGACTACAACGAATTTAGACTTTAATAAAATTGATGAGAACCTTATTATCAGCATTAAAAACACAACTGATAAGCTTACACTAGTAGGTTGGTTTGGAGAAAACCAACAAAAAATTGAAACATTAAATTTTGCTGATGGTTCTACTATGACCTCAAAGGAAATAGATGCCTTATTTCCTCCACCCCCGGGAAATGATTCAATTTACGGGACAATCGGAGATGACACGCTTTATGGCAAGGACAAAAGTTACACCTTGCTTGGCGGTGCAGGTAATGATACTTATTTTATTGATGATCCGGGTGATGTTATAGTTGAAAATCCATACGAGGGAAAGGATATTGTCCGCAGTTCCGTAGACTATACCCTTCCTGCTAATGTGGAAAAACTATATCTTGAAGAAAACGCACATATAGCAACAGGAAACGACCTGGACAATTATATTTTTGGCAAAGAAGGTAATGACACAATATACGGAAAAGGCGGAGATGATGACCTGTACGGTAATTCAGGCAACGACCTGCTCGATGGCGGAGAAGGCCTGGACAAGTTCGTTTTTGGCCCTAGGGATGGAATTGACACTGTTGTGGATTCCGGCGGCCCGGACATCATCAGTCTGGAATACCTTATTGAAAAGAATGACATTGCCCTGTTTAAGAACGCATCAGGCACGTTCTATCTTGATTATGGTGATGTAGCAGGTATTGACAAAATCATTGTTAAGGATTGGGACGTCACAGCCAATCAGATAGAGAGGATTCAGCTTGGTAATGATGGTGTGTTCATGACTAACACAGAAGCCAACCAGGTTATACAGGACATTACCGCCTATGGAAATAATAACGGCATTGTATTAACCAGTGTAGAAGATGTGAAAAACAGTGCAGAGCTGATGAATATTATTGCCGGAGTGTGGCATATGTAAGCCCTTTTTTTTAACTTTACTTTCAATTATTATACACAATATGAAAATATTGTTTTTACATAGAAACTTCCCCGCACAATTCAGACACCTCGCAGGCTATCTTGCACAGGATAAAAATAATCAGGTAGTTTTTTTAACAAACAGAAAAGACAGCCCTGAATTACCCGGAGTCCATAAGGTTCTCTATGGCTTGCACAGGGAGGTCAGACCAGAAACCCACCATTACCTACGCTTTACCGAGGAATCAGTACTGCATGGGCAGGGCGCATTAAGGTCAGCAATGAACCTGCGCAATCAGGGCTTTATTCCTGACGTGATAATCGGGCATTCCTGGGGGCCGGTATCGTTTATGAAAGAGGTTTTCCCTGAATCAAAGATAATTGCACACATTGAATGGTTTTATAATTCCGATAACAGCGACATTGATTTTATCTCCCCGCCGCAGGTTGATACACGAGCAAAAACCAGGTATAAAAACTCGCATCTTCTAGTGGACTTGTACACATGCGATAAGGCAATTACGCCGACTCAGTGGCAATTAACGCAGATACCAAAGGAATTCCACAGCAAAACGTCTGTAATTCACGAGGGTATTGATACGAATTATTTTAAACCGGATGATAATGCGGTATTTAATGGTTTTTCAAAAAAAGATGAAATTATAACCTATGCAACCCGAGGAATGGAACCATATCGGGGCTTCCCGCAGTTTATGGAAGCGGTATCAATCATTCAAAAAAGGCGGCCCAATGCGCATATTATAATAGCAGGAGAAGACAGGGTTTGTTATGGCGCAAAACTGCCAGAAGGACAAACTTTCAAGAAATTGATGCTGGAAAAATATGATTATGATATGAACCGACTGCATTTTACAGGCAGTTTGCCATATTCTGAATACTTAAAACTGCTGCAAATATCATCAGCACACGTATATTTAACCTATCCATTTGTTTTATCCTGGTCAATGCTGGAGGCAATGGCCTGTGGATGTACCGTTTTGGCTTCTTCAACCCCGCCTGTGCTGGAAGTAATTAAAGATGAAGTTAACGGATTATTATTTAATTTCTCTAACATTAATGAAATCGCCGAAAAAGTGGATTTTGTGCTTGATAATAAAGGACTTTTAGATCATTTGAAAACAAATGCAAGAAAGACTATAGTCGAAAATTACAATTTAGCTCAAATGATAGAAAAACAGGTGGAATTGTTACAATGACAAACGTGACATTCCAGAAAATTTAACTTAATATTCCTTAATATAATGGCATCTTTTGACATTTAAAGTTGAAATCTTGTTTTAATTTTAGTGTATAGGGTTTGGACTCAAAATGGCTTTAGCAAAAAATTTAGTAGATTTAAGAGACAAAGTCCTTAAGAATTTTATGGGGCCTAACCCTTTCGTGCCTCAAATTCTTATAGGGCTGGGCAGTATTAGTTTTATGCCCTGGATAATTGCTACAAACAAGAAGGAAGAACCTGGTAAACGCATCTATGCAGCTACCAGGACACTTGTACAGGAGGGAATCGCTCTTCCTATCGCCTTGGGAACAGCTGCTTTATGCGGTGCACTAGGAAGTAAACTGGCTACAAACTCCACTAATAAGCTTGGTATTATCGGGCTATCTACAACTGTGGGATTTGCACTGGCAAACCTGGTTATTCCGCCTTTAACAACAACAGTTATTAACAAACTTCCCATTAAGGAAAAAGTCCATGCAATGGCAATGAAAAAACAACAGGGAAAGCTGGATATAACATCATACACGTATAAAACCCCTATGGCAGAGCTGAGAGTATAAAAGGATATGTTAAATGCCGTAAGTAAACTGAATACAGCAAGCTTTATAAACCATATTACAGCTCCAAATATGGCCAAATATTATGTGGGTGCTTTGGTTGCGATAAATGGAACAACCAGAATAATAGCTGCGGAAATGGATAAAAAGGAAAAACCGTCTGCACGACACTACGCAGCAGGTATTGCAGGATTACAGGAAGTTTTTGCACTGAGCGCTCATTTTCTATTAACGCCGCTTTTTGCCGTGGGAGGGCTGCTTTTAGGCAGGCATTTAATTGCAAAAAACGCTTTTAAATGTTTTAAAGGATTAAAACTTAAGGATATTAATAAAACTATAAGCGAAATCCATAAATACAACGGCAAAGTTCTAAAAAATGTAAGAGAAAATATAGAAGCCAAGAAGGAAATAGTTATTAAAAAAGGTAGCAAGCTATACACTATTGTTAAAGAAACCGTAAAAGGCAAAAAAGACAATATAATGGATGCCCTTGAAGGAAATATGGACATTTTAAAGGAAGTTCAACCAGATAAACTACCTGAAAACAGTTTTGTAACAACTACCTTAAAATTTATTGATAATAATCCAACAACCCACAATAATGTTATAGGATCTCAAAAATTCGGTGAAGCAATTGGTATGACTACCGCTTTAACAATAATTTCTCCGTTATGCTCAATTAAGCTAGTTCGCCCCTTATTAGAAAAACTCGGATTATCAAAAGAAACTGATGGCAAATTTAAACCTGAATTTAGTATGGGGAAAAGGCTAAAAGAGCAGGGTTTTGACTATACAATGTTATAAAATCGGGTTGTATATTCATCTTTTTTAAGTAAAATGTTTATATGAAAAATGGAAAAATCATTTCAATCGGCGAAGTGTTGGTTGATTGGACATGCCTGAATAAGACCCTTGATTTGAACGAAGCGAATGAATTCATTAAACTGCCGGGGGGTGCGCCTGCAAACGTGGCTGTAGGGCTTGCGAAGCAGGGTTATCCGGTACAGTTCATAGGCGGATTTTCTCAGGATATTTTCGGAGAATGGTTAAAAAATCACTTAAATTCACTTAATGTAGATGTATCGCATTCTCAAACAATTGAAAATGCCGGTACCAGATGTGCATATGTACTTACTGACAAAAACGGAAACAGGGTATTTAAGGGATTTAGCAAGTCATTATGCGCTGATACTATGCTTGAGTATGATAAAATTGATTTAAATAACCTTAAAAACGCTTCAATTATATATTTTGGTTCATTTATACAGGCTTGTGAAAAAAGTAGAAACGTAATTAAAAGAATTCTTGAAAACACTAAAAACGATAATATCAAGGTTTATGACCCGAATTTGCGGCCGGCAGTGTGGTCATCAGTAGAAGAAGCGGTTAATGTCATAAAACAGACTATTAAATACGTTGATGTGTTAAAACTCAGCGACGACGAAGTAAACTTGGTCAGTGGCATAGAAAATAACATAGAATCCGCAGCTGAAAAGGTTTTTAATGAATACAGCCTGAAATTACTTGTTATAACAATGGGCGAAAAAGGTTCATTTTATATAAATAAAAACGGCAGAGGCTATGTACAACCATTTAAAGTCCCGTCAGTTGAAATGACAGGGGCTGGCGACGGTTTTGTTTCAGGACTGATTGGCGGTATATATGAGTATATAAATACTGAAAATCAGGATATAGAAAACATTGCCAGTGAGGAAATCAGCTTTATTTTAACAAAAGCAAATGCAGTCGGCGCACTAGCTACTATAAAGCCGGGTGCAATGAGCGCTTTGCCCACCAGGAAAGAATTAGAAGAATTTTTAGCAAAATAATACGAGGTAAATCAAAACATGTCAGCAATTCAGGAAACGATGGATCCGACTCTGCAACCACAGCAAACAGAAAAAGAAGTGAGTTCACTCCCAATGATGTCTGTAATGCAGTTATTCAACCTGTGTTTAGGTACTCCAGGCATACAATTTGCCTGGAGTATGCAAATTGCGCTTTCTTCAAGAGTGCTTGAACCGCTTGGCGCAAATCCTTTTTTATTCGGGCTTATCTGGTGCGCAGGACCTATAACCGGCCTGTTGGTACAACCTATTGTAGGTGCAATTTCCGACCGCACCTGGACGAAAATAGGCAGGAGAAGGCCGTTTATATTAGTGGGTGCTTTTCTTGGTGCGCTTGCGCTGCTATTTTTCCCATTCTCCCCTACTTTACTGATAGCTGCTCTTACCATATGGGTAATTGATGCCTGTGTTAACGTATCTCAGGGGCCATACAGGGCGCTTGTTCCTGATAATGTAAACCCTAAGCAGCACGCTGTTGCTAATGGATATTTAAACTTCGCCTTTGGTGCTGGTTCAGTAATTGCGCTGGGCGTTGCTCCGGCGCTTAAGTTATTTAACGTGCCTATGAACATTGAACAACAATATATTATGTCCGCTGTAGCCCTTGTATTATTTATTATTTACACATCATTAACCATTAAAGAATATAAAAAACCTGTCAAACAAGGAGTACAGGAAGAGAAACCTACCTTATTTGACGCTTTTAAGGTGTTTGCAAAGAGTGACAGAGAAATCCACAAGCTTTGCGGAGTTCAATTCCTTCTTTGGGTAGGAATTATGTGCATGTTCATATATCTAACTCCTTATATTGTGCATAATATCTACTTATTACCCGATATGTCCACAAAACAGTACAAGGAAATGGAGCAATCATATCAGAAATCCGAAGTAAATTACGAAACACAAAACGTCCAAAATACTTTTAATGAATATAAAAAACTGCTATCAACAGGCAAAAAAGACCAGATTCAAACCCTTATAGTTGATAACAATATGGGAAATTACCAGAAAATAGCACTAATGAAGAAACTGGACCAGGAAGCCACAAATACAGCACAGCTTGCGCTGGTAGCGTTTAACTTCGTGGCTTTGATGTTATCAATTCCACTCGGTTATCTCTGTGCGAAATTCGGGAAAAAACCGATTTTCACCGTGAGTTTGCTATTTTTAGCACTTGCATTTCTGTTTGCACCATCATTATCCACTCCAATGCAGGCTATTATTATGATGGCGTGCGCCGGAGTCGCCTGGGCAACTATATTATCTATACCTTTCTCGATTTTATGCGACTATATGCCACGAGGCAGCGAAGGCTCAATTATGGGCATATTTAATATGTTTATAGCAGGCCCACAGCTTATATCAGCTACATTTATAGCCTGGGTAATCTCACAAAACCCTGTGACTACCACGTTAGGCAGTTCACATAACTGGTCAATTGCGTTTCTTGTCGCATCAGGGTGTGTGTTTGCAGGGATAATAGCGCTACAGTTCATCAAGGAGAAGAAGGTATCATTCTGTGACTGTAAAATTTGAGACAATCCTTGATACTGAGCAGTATACTTTCTATAAAAAGTACGAAAAAGACCCGAATTTTATAAAAATTCTGGAAACTAAAACCTACTATGAAATACCGCATGTAATCGACTACTTAAGACTGGTGGAGTGCGAAATTTCCGAATCCCAGATGGAGGAATTCTTTAGCAAAGTTATTTCCGACAGGGATACTGCTATAAAAGAAGCATATAATATTAAAACTGCTGGAAATAGCCTGGCTAACCCTGACGATTTAAAAATAATTGAAAAACTCTGTAATACACTTGCAAAAAACAATGATGACGCCTGCGCTATCTTTGTTTCATTCTTTAAGAATCTGGTTAAATATAAAAAGCTAATGCCAGAGGAATATTTGGAAAAAATTCCAGATGATTGGTACTCTGAGCCGTGGTATTACACATATGTCCAGTATTTTGGCACGGATGAAAACGGAAAAGGCAATTTTTCCACCTTAAAGAACCAGCTGGATTATCTTGAAGAGATAGGAATAAAAAATATCTATATACTGCCTCATTATCAATCACCAAACGGTGATGCAGGATATGATATTTCTGATTATAAACCCTCCGAAGACTTTGGAGGCGAGGCGAAATTCAGGGAATTCATCACAGAAGCCACAAAGCGAAATTTTAAAATAGCAACTGACCTGGTATTTAACCACACATCCGCTGAACATAAGTGGTTCTTAAAAGCTTTAAACGGCGAAAGCAAGTATTTTGATTATTATTTAAAATGCCCGGATCACTGGAAAGACATTGATATAAATCAAGTTTTAAGGGATGAAAACGGGGATTTGTTTTTATACCTTGAAGAAAATGATGCGAATGGCAATAAAGTAATTTCTAAAAGGATCTTAATCTTCCCTGATGTTGATAAAACCCTCTGGCTCAGGAAAAAAGTAAAAAATCTCGATAAAGATGTACTGTTTTACAGGGAATTTTACCCGTTCCAGGTTGATTTAGACCTACAAAACCCACACGTAATGGATGAACTGTTTAATTTCCTCGGTGAAGAAATAAGCCTTGGTGTGCTAGGGAAGAGAACTGACGCCATCGCCCACTGGATTAAAAAGCCCGGCACTGATGCCAAAGACCTGCCGGAAACATATGCCCTACAAATGCTTATAAAACAGTTCTTAAAGCACTTATCCCCAAAAACCATAATACTGCCCGAAGTTGTTACTACTTCACTTAAGTTAAAAGGATATGCAGGTCATGAAACTATAATAAACGGCTGTAAAACTACAACAGGCGGAGATGCGCTGTTTGATTTCCAGCTCCAGCAAATGCTTAGAGAAATGATTTATTTTGAAAACACTACTCCTTTCTGGACACAGGTGCATCATCGAGGCGAGGAAGGTCTGAACACATCTGTTCCCCTCCTGCCCATAGAGCATCATGACGAAACTTATATGGGTTTTATTCAGGAAATAGAAAAAATGCGGGAGTATATCCGCAAACCTGAATCTAATCCCCGTGGAATTATTTATAAAAACGGTATGAGCGGCGGCGCCAGGTATGCAAGCTGTCTTAATAAGAATAGTAAGCGTATTGCAACCGCATTTTTCTGTCAGTATATGATGCCTGCTTCACCGGTTATTTATTATGGAACAGAAATCGGCGCTGCGAACCGCTATGAACAGATGATAAAAAGGCAAAAAGAACAATTCTTTACTCTTGAAAAGCTGCTTGGGCGGGAATACGTGGGCTGTGGCAAAGCAATAACCTTTGAAAAATGTGAAGACCCAAGAGAGCTGCAAAGAGGCTCAATAACCGCTGAAGAATTTAAAAAGGCACTAAAGCAAGACTACCCCGCTCTCAGAGTTATAAAAACACTGAATAAATTAAGAAAAGAACATTCTGCGCTGAGGTCTTATAAGTTCTGCGATTTGCACACAGGCCATCACTCGATTTTTGGAATGATAAAGTTCCCTGAGTTTTCAAATGAAAAACCTGTACTTGCACTTGCTAATTTATCTTCGCAGGACTTAATTGCAAAAATACCTGCTGATTACACATTAGAAGAACTTTTTAAACAGGAAGATTACATCATCTCATCACAGAAAGATTATTTAAATATTTCTTTAAAATCACACGGCTTTGTGCTGTTTCGGTTAAAATGAAATCTATGACCAGTACTCTACAGCAAAAACCTCTTGATCCTCTTGTTATATTACGGACAATATTCGGCTATAAGTCCTTTCGCGGAGAGCAGGCGGAAATCATTGAGCATATTATAAACGGCAAAGACGCACTGATACTGATGCCTACCGGCGGTGGAAAATCCCTTTGTTATCAAATCCCGGCCTTATGTATGCAAGGAATCGTAGTTGTGGTTTCACCACTTATCGCATTGATGCAGGATCAGGTTGATGCGTTGAAACAGCTGGAAATAAAAGCTTCTGTATTAAATTCAACATTATCAAATAAGGAAGCAGCAGAAATTGAAGCCAAAATGCAAAAAGGGATGCTTGATATAGTTTATGTATCACCTGAAAGGCTCAATACTGAAAGGTTTCTTACCCTTTTAACCCAATGTAAAATTTCATTATTTGCAATTGATGAAGCGCACTGTGTTTCGCAATGGGGACACGATTTCCGGCCGGAGTATACGGAATTTGCCAAACTTAAAGACATTTTTCCAAATGTTCCCCGTATTGCTTTGACTGCAACAGCAGATGAACTTACCAGACAGGATATTATTAAGCATTTAAGGCTGGAAAACGGCCGAGTGTTCAGCTCCAGCTTTGACAGACCCAATATACGATACAGGGTAACGCCAAAGGACAATGAGAAAAAACAGCTTTTGAGTTTTATAGAAACAGAACACAAAGGCGATTCAGGCATTGTTTACTGTATTTCCAGAAACAAAGTTATGGGCATAGCAGAATATCTAAAGAGTCAAGGGTATAACGCCTTGCCATATCATGCAGGGCTAGATAATGAAGTAAGAAGAAAAAACCAGGATTATTTCATTAAAAATGACGGCGTGATTATGGTTGCGACAATCGCATTCGGGATGGGGATTGATAAGCCGGATGTCAGGTTTGTTGCGCATATGGATTTACCAAAAAGCATCGAGGCATATTATCAGGAAACCGGCAGAGCAGGGCGTGATGGACTGCCTTCTAATGCGTGGATGGTTTATGGAACAGAAGATATCGTCAAATTAAGGCAATTTATTTATCAATCCGAGGCCCCTGCTGAGCAGAAACGAATTGAGCACCAAAAACTGGATACGCTGGTAGGTTATGCTGAAACCATGAAGTGCAGAAGACAGATATTACTGGAATATTTTGGAGAAAAAACTGACAACAAGTGTGATAACTGCGATACATGCCTCGAACCAGTAACAGGATTTGATGCTACAGTTGCGATTCAGAAGGCATTATCCTGTATTTTTAGGACTGAACAGCGATTTGGGGCAGCTCATATCATTAATATTCTTACAGGAAAAGAAGATGAGAAGATTAAAAGGTTTAATCATAATAAAATAAGCACCTTTGGAATAGGCAAGGAATTCGATAAATTTCAATGGAAATCGATTTTCAGGCAAATTATCGCTTCAGGACTTTTAAATGTTGATATGGAGGCATTCGGAGCGCTTAAACTAACTGCTGAATCAAATAAAATCCTTCGGGGACAGGAAAAAATTTATTTACGTAATGAGACCATTAAAGAAAAACCATCAAAATCCAAGAAAACCGAAACCCGTAAACGCACTTCATTTACTGATCCAACGTCTGAGGCTCTCTTCATGAAGTTAAGGGAACTGAGGTTATCCCTTGCAAAAGAACAAAATGTGCCGCCATATGTCATCTTCCACGACACTACCTTAATTGATATGATAGTTGTAATGCCAAAAACCTTATGGGAACTGGGACAGATTTCAGGAGTCGGAAAAACCAAACTTGATAAATACGGAAAACTCTTTCTTGAGGTACTTTTACTACCTATTTAAAAGTGTCTATTTAAAAACGACGCAGTACACATTTTTTGTTTTTCTTTTGGCTTGTCCTCGACGTGATAAATCAATTTTATATGGTGAAGCTGGCCGCTGTGCGGCCAGCTTCACCATATAAATAGTTGTTTTTACGTCAAGATCAATATGGAAAATACAAAAATTATCTATTACTGCGCCACGATTATGTTTTGATTTATTTCTTTGTTAAAAGCACTTTATCTACCCTATTCCCATCCATATCCACAACCTCAATCCTAAATCCATTCCAATCAAAATACTCAGATGCAATAGGAATTTTCTCCATCTGATAAATAACGAAACCTCCTATTGTGTTATAGTCGCCGCTGTCTTCATCAGGTAATTCATCTATTTCAAAAAGTTTTTTAAAATCATCTATTTCGAATAATCCATCAAGCAGCCAGGTTCCATCTTCTCTTTGAACTGCCAGAGGGCTTATAATTTCTTCAATTGTTGGAATATCACCCACCAACGCTTCAAATATATCTATAATCGTCAGCAATCCCTGAACAACCCCATACTCATCCACGACAAAAGCAAAATGTTTCCCTGATTTTTTAAAAAGTTCCAATGCCTTAAATGCTTTCATTGTTTCAGGAATGAATAATGGCTGATCAGCTAACTGTGATAAATCTGTAATTTTTCTGGTAACAAATTCAGATAACAGGCTTTTAGCGTGAATTACCCCTATAATATTTTCAAGCCCACCCTTGCAAAGCGGAAAGATACTATGAATACTTTCATTTATTATTCGAGTATTTTCCTCTATCGTATTTTCCAGGTCAAGCGATACAATCTGGTTTCTGGAAGTCATCAGTGAACCCACCTGGCGATCAGTCAAGTTAAAAACATTATCAACTATAGATTTTTCCTCTTCTTCTACTGTACCGGCTTTCTCTCCCTGCTCCAGCAGTAAAAGAATTTCCTCTTCTGTAATGTGTCGCTCTTGTACTTCTTTAATTCCCAGTATTTTTAAGACAACATCTGTAGAATAACTAAAAATTTTTACAGCAGGAGATGCAATTTTTGACAACAGGAGCATTGGCCGGGCTACAAACGACGCTATATTTTCAGGGAAAATTAAAGCCAGCCTTTTAGGTACAATCTCCCCAAAAACCACGGTTAAATAAGTAATTGCAATAACTACAACAGTTAAACCTACTGTAGCACCGTAAGGATTTATAAAAGGTATTGTATTAAATAGTTCACCCAGCCTTCCTGCTATTGTTATTCCACCAAATGCACCCGCTAAAACACCTATCAGAGTAATTCCTATTTGAATAGTGGATAGAAAGCGATTAGGTTCATTTGCCAAATCCAAAGCAGCCTGTGCTCTTGAATTTCCCTCGGAAGCAAGTTGCTGCAACCGCTCTTTTCTTGATGAAATAATAGCAATTTCAGACATTGCCAGTATTCCATTTAACGCTATTAAAATAAATATGATAAGTAATTCAGCAGTAATCATTTTTAAGCATCTTTAATTTCTATTTCATGTCAGCCTAAAAAAAGAAGAAAAAATATAGCTAACAGGGTATTACTCCCTATTTATACTGTTTTGCAATTAAAACATAACCTCGGCGCAGTAATGGCTAGTTATTTATTTTCCATATTAATTTTGACGTAAAAATAGTTTTTTAAGGGGAGAAACTGGCCGCTGCGCGGCCAGTTTCTCCCCTTAAAATTAACTTATACGTCAAAGCTAACCTAAAAGGAAAACAATAAATGTGTCCTGCGCCGCAATTAATGAGTAGCCTTAGAAACCACGTTATAATCAAGGGAAAAAACTACATCCAGATAACCCTGCTTATAATTAGAAGGCAGTGGGTTTAATGGCAGGGACTTTTTTACAGCATTCAAGGCAGCATTATCCATTTCTCCACTAAGGGATGTTTTCTTTATATTTAATATAACCAGCCTGCCATCTTTTGCAATCCTTAAAAATAATTCAACCCTTTTGTTTTCATTGCCTGCGGGAGGTTTCCAATTCCAGTTTATTCTTCTTTGAAGTTCATTAATATACGGTGTAATGTCAGGGTTATCCAGAATATTGTTAATAACATATGAGTTTCCAAGTCCACCGTCTCTTCGTCTACCGCTGCCTGTTCCATCGCCGTCTCCTGAGATTGAGTCAGAAGAAGCGGGCCCAGAGCTGCCCTGTGCGCCTGATCCGACATTTGATGATAAAGGTTTAATTTTAGGAACAGGAATAGAGAGTTCATCAGGTTCATCGTTTTTAGGAGAACTCTCTCCTTTATGAGGATTTTCCGGTTTTAGTTTTTTTACTGCATTTTTTTTGCCGCCTTTGTTTGCTGAGGATATTTTTTTATTCTGCTTTATCTGTTTTATTTGAGGTTTTACAGGTTTTACAAATACAAATTGTATGTCCTGCGGCGTAGGCTCAGGTTTTTCTATAGTTGGTATATTTAAACCAAACATTAACAGCAGGAATATTATTAATTTAACCAATAACCACACTAAAATCGCTGCAATAAAATGCCCAAAAGCTGATATGATAAAGGAATTCCGCAATGAAATCCCTTCTTCCATATTATTTTTTTCTAATATTTTCAAGGACGGAAACTCTCTTTTGTACGGCGGGAACGTTTTCATCGTCACGTGCTAAAGTCAGGAATTGTTTATAATTTACCAGAGCCTCTGCATAGTTCTTTTCTTTATCTAATGATACCCCAAGAACATAATAAACAAGAGGAAATTCGGGGTTTACCTGTATTGTTTCTATGAAATATTCCTTTGCCTTGCTATAATCATTAAGGTCAAAAAACACAAGCCCCAAGTTAAATTTTGCATCAACATTTTCAGGATCAAGCAAAAGCACCTGCTGATAATAATTCTGAGCTTCCGCTAATTGAGAGCTTTCCTTGCACTTATTCCCTGCAGCCAAGTAGGCTTGGATTAGGTCCTGTAAAACCTTGCTATCATTTTTTATGGCAAGTGATTTCTGGTAATATTCAATTGCCTGATCATAATTATCAGAAGAATTATGAACGAAAGCAATATTATAGTATATTTCAGGGTCATCACTGTTATATTGCAGTGCCTGATTGTAATATTCTATTGCTTTTCCATAATCACCAAGCAATAAGTGATTTTTTCCCAGTTCTTTTAAAATATTTAAATCATCAGGTTTTAATTCAAGACCCTTGAAAAGCATATTACTAGATTGATTAAAGTCTCCTTTTTCCTGATAAATTATGCCCAGGTTGTAATAAGCATCAGGGTTATCCGGTACACTTGCAATATATGCAAGGTAATATTCAATTGCTTCATCAGCGTTGCCCAGCTTATCCAGAAAATTTGCTATATTAAAATTAACATCGACTAGCTTAGGATCGATTTTTAATACTTCTTTATATTCATCAACAGCTTTTTGTTTTTCATCTGTATTAGTATAAGCTGTAGCAAGAATAAGTCTTAGATTAGAGTCATCCGGAATTTTTTCCACTACGGGAGCGAATACATCAATAACTTTCTGATAATTCTCAGTCAGAATAAGTGCTTTACCATAATTTTCCCAGTCATAAAAAGTATCAGGGCTGTTTTTTATTAAAGTTTCATATTCATTAACAGCCTCTTCAGCTTTATTTATCTCCAAAAGCTTGGAAGCAAGGCTTTTTCTGGCATTGATATGGTCAGGATAATAGGATAAAAAAGTCTTGTAATGCTCAATTGTTTCCTGCGCATTGCCTCTTAGGTTTTGCACCTGCGCAAGATTGAGATAAATATATTTATAATCAGGCGAAAGTGCAGGCACTTTTATATAAGCCTCATAAGCTCCTTCATAATCCTTTTGTTCCAGCAAAATGCTTCCTATACTAAGGTATAAATATCCGTCAGTAAGGCTTAAAATAGCAGCTTTTCTATAATTTTCAAGCGCTTCCTGCCAGTTGCCCTGCTCGGAAAAAAGCCCTGCCAGCTTTATGTAAATAATAGCCTCATCTGGAGCAATCCCTGCTGCTTTTTCATACTCAACCTTAGCCCCTATAAGGTTTTGGGCTTTGTAAAGTTTATTTGCGTTATTAAAGTGCTTACGGGCTTTTTTATTCATAGCCCAGCAGGGAACGCTAATCAATATAACACCCAGTATTAATGCTAGACAGACTTTTTTGCTTCCACTCATAAAATCTCTTGCCAAAACCAAATATAAACATATAATAATTTATTAATACGTTAATGGGCAAGTAGCGAGAATAATACAAAGAAGGAGGAATATACAAATGGATAATGTTTTGAAAAAACTACTGATCACCGGATTGGTAATTGGAATGTTTACAGGCAGTGCAATGGCTAAAAGCTACCCTGACTTGTCTAAAGATCACTGGGCCTATAAACAAATTCAAGCCCTTACTGATGAGGATGTACTTGTAGGTTATCCTGACGGAAACTTTAAAGCTGATGAAAACGCAACGAGGGCGGAGTTTGCCACAATGGTACTTAAAGCCCTTCATCAGGAAAATGCACCGCTTACTGAAACTTTTGAATTTACAGATGTGCCATACAAGCACTGGGCTTTTAACGTTATCCAAAGAGCAATCGGGTTTGACCTTATAAAAAATTCATCAGATAACCTGTTTAAACCTGAAGATAACATCACCAAAACGGACGCTATGGGAATTATGGTATCAGCTCTTAATATTAACCAGCTAGGTATGGATAAAGCAAAAAAACTTATAGGAGTATATGAAAATCCTAATAAACCTATTAGCAGGGCAGAAATCGCAGCCAGCCTCTATAATATGCAAGCTGAAGCAAGAATTCACCCTAACAAAAAACTTGAAGATGCAATGAAAGCCAAAAAAGGCGAAGGCATTGTAATTAAGGGTGTTACAATTGATGGAACAGTTGCTACAATACCAGCTGGAACAAAAATTCCTGTAGTTTTATTGAATTCACTTAAAAGCCAGGTAAATAAAGAAGGAGAAGTATTCCTCACAAAAGCTGACAAACACCTTGTAACACAAGATAATTATATATTAATTGCACAGGGCAGTACAGTTAATGGCGAAATCACAAGTGTAAAGCCTGCGAAACTCTTCATAAGAAACGGAAAACTAGGGCTTGATACAAAAACGATTAATACCACGATAAATCAGCACGCTGCATTTTTAGGAAATATTAACACAGATTCTACTAAAAACTGGTTTGTTAGAATAGTAAGGGCAATAATTAAAGGCGGGAAAGTCAAACTTGAAGAAGGTAAAGTAGTTAAAATCAAACTTGACCAGCCTATAAAGGTTGACCTCACAAGCGGTTGGATAATAGAAGAACCGAAATTATAGAAAAGTCTTTTAATTAATGTAACATTTATTTAAGCAATGCCTCCACATTACGGGTAATATACATCCTATAATACCTGCCCAGTTTAAATAATGGTTTTGTTAATAATTTTGAACTCAAACAGTTATAACTGGTATTTAATGTATACATCAAATACCAGTTATAACTGTACTTTAATTCAGGATATGCGTCTTTAAAAAACTTCAAAAGATCTCGGGTAAGGGATGGAGAGTTGTACTTAAACCCTATATAAAAAGCTTTATTAATCATACTTTTATATTGTGTCCTGATTAGTTTCCTGTGTAAGTCTGTTGAAATGATTTTGCTGTTACTCAGGTGCTTGTTACAAATTCCATGGCCCTCTTTAATCATCTCCAGAAATACTCTGTTAGTAAGGTTAATTTCATGTCTTCTGTAATATGTAAGAGGCTTGTTAATGTATATAAAATCATACTGCTGAGCTAATCTCATATACAAATCATGATCAGCTGCATATTTGTATTCTAAATTGTAAAAATCGTTTTTGTCCAAAGCATCCTTATGTACTACGACATTTATCCCATTACCAATAGGGTTTTCATAAGCTAATCGGGTTAATACTTCTTTTTGGGATACAATTCCCTCTGTTTTAAAAGGATAATCGGGAAATAAATTTCCTAATAAACTATCCTGATTATAAATTGCTGTGACAAAAACCTTATGGTGAGGAAATTTATTGTATGCTTTGACAATTTCTTCTAAAAAGTGAGGACCGTATTTATCATCGGTATGAAGTATCGCTATGAGGTCTCCTTTTGCAAGACTTATCGCCTTGTTTGCAGTCCTGTAACCTCCCATGTTAGGCTCATTTTGATGAAATTTTATTCTCGGATCTTTATAACTTTTTATAATGTTTACTGAATTATCAGTAGAACAATCATCTATAATTATCAGCTCAAAATTCTCATATGTCTGATTAAGCACACTTTCTATGGATTCTCTGATAAATCTCTCATAATTATGATTTGGCATACATACACTAATTAATGGTTTCATGATCTCTCCTTCCATCAATCTATAAAGATGTAAATACTAAATCACATTTTTACCTGATTTCACGGTGACCAGTCAGGCTATTCAAATATTTAAAAAAAACTTTTAGTATTTGAAAATGAATATTTCAAAAAATATTATTGTTGGTGCAGGGCTTACAGGAACTACACTGGCGTATAAAATTGCGACCGAACTTGATGAAAAAGTATTGGTAATAGATAAACGCCCTCATATAGCAGGTAACTGTTATGATGAATTTGATTCAGAAGGCCTGTACCTGAAAAAATACGGACCTCATATTTTTCACACAAATGATAAAAAAGTATGGGATTTCTTGTCACAATTTACAAACTGGCATCCTTTTTTCCTGAAAACAGAAGCATTTATTGACGGAAACCTTGTAAACATTCCATTCAATTTTGATTCTATCGAAAAATGTTTCCCAAAGACGCTTGCAACAAGACTTGAAGAAAAATTGCTTGAAAAATATGAATATAACAGCAGGATTTCCATTTCCCAGTTACTTGAACAGGATGATAAAGACTTAAAATTCCTGGCAAATTACATTTATGAAAATGTATTTAAGAATTACACAGAAAAACAATGGGGCATAAAGGCTGAAAAAGTTGATAAATCTGTGCTCACAAGGGTTCCAATCCTTATAAGCAGGGACAAGAGGTATTTTCAGGACAGATACCAGGCAATTCCCCAATATGGATATACAGCAATGATTGAAAAAATGCTGGATCACCCGAATATTGAACTAATCCTTAATACTAAATTTGATAAAAAAACTCATAAAGCAGAACGACTCATATTTACAGGGTGTATTGATGAATTTTTTGATTACAAATACGGCAAATTGCCATATCGCAGCCTGGCGTTTAAATTCCAAAAATTTGACAAAGAATTCTGCAAAGATACATCTATTGTTAATTATCCAAATGAGTATGACTTCACTAGAATCACGGAATTCAAACATTTCCTGGACTTAAAATCAGAAAAAACAATTATTGCCACCGAATACCCGCAACACTATGAACCAGGCAAAAATGAACCCTATTACCCTATTGCAAACAAAGAAAACCACGACCTGCTGGCAAAATACCAGACAGAAGCAAAAAATATCGACGGATTAATAATCGCAGGCAGACTAGGCGAATATAAGTATTATAATATAGACGCTGCAGTTGCGAGAGCACTGGAGCTATTTGATAAGGAGGTTTTAAATGAGTTTTTCAAAGAAAAAAATAATTTCGGTTACTCCTGCAGGTAGAAAAAGATATTTAAAAATTTTATCAAAGTATCTACTTGCAAACAGGCATATAATTGATGAACATCATTGGTGGGTAAACACCAGCGATCCGGAAGATAAAAGATATATAGAGCAATTATGTCAGCAATACCCCGAATTTTTTAAGGCAATACCCTGTCCACGTCCAGTCCATAAGGATGTATTTAAATCCATTGCGTATTTTTTCGAAGGCTGCACTGAACCGGATACAATATATGTGAGAATAGATGATGATGTAGTATGGATAGAAAACGGAGCTATTGAAAAACTCGTTAAATGCAGAATAGAGAACCCTGAACCCACAATCATAGGCGCTAATATAGTAAATAACGCCATTTGCAGCCATTTACACGAAAGATTTGGGGTTTATTCGTTTAAAAGGCAAATGGTTAATTATGATTGTCTCTGCCGTATTGGCTGGGCAAATCCAAAATTTGCAGAGATAATACACAGCACATTTTTACACCACTATAATCACGGGAACTTACACAAATATAAATTTCCATACTGGATTATATGGGAAAAAGCGAGATTTTCCATAAATTGTATCTGCTTTACAGGCGAGGATATGGCCAGGATTTACGACAAAATTGTGGATGACGAAGAGCATAATCTAACTGTTACAATACCCAAAAAGGAAAATAGATATGTAGCAATATGCGGAGAAGCCCTGGTATCTCACTTTGCATTCTATACGCAGAGGGAACATCTTGATTCTACTGATATATTGCAAAAATATGAGGCTTTAGCTGATGAATATCTTGGATTAAATTCCAAAGATTTAATTAGTGCGTAATAATAAAAGAAATACCCTGAGAGCGATTCGAACGCTCGACCTACCGCTTAGAAGCTCACAAGGGGTACATTCTTCAATCCCAAGTATATCATGAAAAATCGACTAAAACATTTGAAATTGTTCCAAATTTTGTTCCATCAGATTTTATATGTTTGTTTTTATATTAATATGGGTTTGTTAGAATTTTTGGAACAATTTTGGAACAATGCGAGGCATAAAACGAATTTATATATATTTTATTTTAAAAATCCATAGGCAGGTAAAAATCATGCCTACAGTATCTAACTTTATATCCTGTTAATTAAGGATTCATGAAACAAGGTTTTAGCATATTATTAGTTTTATTAGCAAAAGAAAACTAATTTATGCTGAATCTGGACATATTAGAGAAAATCAAAAAATTAAGTATCAGATCTCTTTTTTCTGATGATGTTTTAATGGAAAGACTGGTTTTAAAAGGCGGAAATTGCATAGACTTGGCATATAAACTAAGCACAAGAAGTTCTCTTGACCTGGATTTCTCTATGGAAACGGACTTTACACAGGAAGAAATAGATACATTTACTGATAGAATAGAGTTTCAGTTTAACAATTATTTCCCTCAAGAAAACTTACGGACTTTTGATATTAAATTCTCCTCAAGACCGATGAAACCTGATAAATATAATGATTGGGGAGGTTATAGGGTAACTTTTAAAGTCATTCCAGTAGAAAAATATCAGGAATTGCAGGAAAACAAAGATAAATGTCGAAAGCAATCTTTAACTTTAGGTAAAAACGATTCCAAAGAATTCAGTATAGATATAAGTAAATTTGAATACTGCCAAGGTAAACAAAGTTTTGACCTTGATGGGGTAAATATTTATATCTACTCCCCGCTAATGACAGTGTTTGAAAAACTAAGAGCAATTTGTCAAAAAATGAAAGAGTATGATTTAAATAGCGCAAGAAAAGACCAGGCACGTTCAAGAGACTTTTACGATATTTTCATTGTCAATGAAGAATTAGCACAAATAAATTTTAAAGATTCACAAAATAGGGAACTTTTAAAAGAAATATTTCAAATAAAAAAAGTACCCCTGCATTTGCTGGAAATCATTAAAGATAAAAGAGAAGTGCATAGACTGGATTTTGAATCTGTTAAGGCAACAATAACACATACAGCAGAATCTTTTGACTTCTATTTTGATTATGTACTTGAAAAAGTAGACGAATTAGAGAGATTTTGGAACGTATAAGTTCCATTTATCGTTAAAATCTCTGTTCTTGTCGTCTATATTCCTGACAACAAAAAACTTATATTCAATTCCAAAATCACGAAATAACTGATATTCTTTTTCCTTGTAACCTGCCTTTTCAAGATAGTAACCGATTACTTGATGATACGGGTATCTAAAATTAATATTTTTCAGCATATTTGCCATTTTTTCCACAGAAAAACGTCCTTTTGCTGATTTATACGCATTTAATACTTCTACAACCCCACCAGCATAATGTGGACTAACAGAAATATCTATTAATGTCCTTTCAATATTTGTTACTTTAACCTTAAGGTTGTTGTCTATTATTTTTTCAACTACACCAAGGTTATTGGTGTTTTTTCCATTTAACCAGCAGATTTTGTAGTCTTTATATTTTGCTATATTCTTGGAGGTTCTGGGTTCTTTGTAGAAAGATTTGGTTATATCGATTTGCTTTAATGGTTCTTCTTGTTTATGTTTAGGGGATTGTTCATTGTTGATATAAATAATTTTTGGGATATTATCCGTTAAATTGTTGATAAAAACAGCACTGTAATGACTAAAGTAACAGTTTGGATTAATGGATATTGCTAATTCATATACATTTGGTTCTTCAAAGAAGAGTCTTTTAACGTCCCTGTTAGTAAAATCTAAGCAAACGTATTTTAGTATGCTGTTTTCAATTAAAAAAGTAAGAAATTCAGGAAAAGTGGTTTTAGAAGGAATATATTTAGATAAAATTGCATCTTCTTTTAAAGACTTTAAGTCTAAAGTTGTAAAAATCTGTTTATTAGTCTCTTTAAACAGATTCAGAAGATTATTTATTTTTATTGTTTTTTGTTCTTTGGTTAATCTGACCATAACTTAAAAATACTTCTTTTTGCAAATGAGCAGTATATATACTGCTCATTTTAACATATTTTTTTATCAAATTTCAATACACAAATTGTAGAACAATAATGATTTGGTAAATACTGCGGTATACATACCGCAGTATGACCGCTTTTTTATAAAAAATCCATCGCTCTAAAGTATTATTTTTTAATTATGTTGTAAAAACTATAAAACTAATTCAATGCTATAACACGCATTACCTCTTGGTAAATTTGTTCAGCATGTGAGATTATGTACTTAAAGTATTACAGTTTCAAGTACCTTATTTGTTAAATACCAACCGTTCACTGTTCTGGAATATTAAACCTGCCCTCAGTCAAACAGAACTCTCATGCCTGCTACTATATTCATAATATATTCAAAGGCACGCTTGTCCTTATTCTTTGCCTTAATAAACTGATTAATGAATTCTCTTGCTGACTCAGAGTTAATATATGTCTTTAAAACTGCTTCTACTTCCTTATCTTCAACCCTGTATTTTTCCATTAACAGACTCAGGATTTCCTTCTTTTCCTCTCCTGCTTTGTCAATAAACATCTTACCGTTACCTGTGAAGATATATTCCAAGTTAGCATTAAATTTATCTCTCAGAAATTTAAGGTATTCAACTGATACTTTCCTTTCCCCCAACTCATAATTAGATACGGATTTTAATTGATAACCAGACATTGCTGCCAGTTTGCTCATGGAATATCCTTTTGCTTCCCTGATTTCCCTTACTCTTGCCCCAATATCTTTGAGTTCTTTTGAAAGTTCTTCTTTTATATTTTTGTTCATAATATTTTCCTAATTACTCATTCAATTGTTGATTGACATTGGTACAAAATCGTTTAACATGACTTAAGATATTTAGTAATAATGATTAGTAAACATCTTTAGTAAACTTCTTGCCTGATATTATCATATTTTTTAGGATATTGCAATATGCACAAAAAGACTGTATTAAAAATAAAAATGAGATTACTGGAATTGAATATATCCCAAAAACAGATAGCACAGGAACTTGGTATTACTGAGGGTGCTGTATCGCATCTTGTTAATAGAAAATCAACTTCCAAACGTTTTGACGAATGGGTAAAAAACAGACTGGGTATCGATATTAATAAGGAATCAGAATAATTAAACTATATAGTAAGGAGATTTGCGAATGAGTAAGATTATTAAGAAAGCGTTTCTATTGGGAATTATATTACCAATGCCTGTTGTTCTTACTGGATGCTCAGGAACACCGCCTGATTGTAGCGCAAAATCTACAACAAAAGAAGTTATAGAAATTTTTAAACAAAATAATCTTAACTATAAATTGTTAGACGAAAATTCAATTTCTAATATTTACATTGAAAGTTCAAGAACCTCTGATTATGACGACAAAATTAAAAAATATAGTTGTGAAGGAGATTTAGTTATTAAACCTAAAAAAACGGGATTCTATGGAAAATCAGGTTCCAATGAGTTATATGAATATACATATAAAAACTCATATGAATACAGATGTAATGTAGAATATACCTCTCAATTTGCTGATAATTCAAAACATTATGTAGAGTCCACTTATGACGCAAATTATTATCGTGGGTTAAGTTGTCAGTTTTATTAATTTGAATATCCTGAACAATTTTATTCCTAAAAAATTAGATGAAAGCGTTATTAAAATCCTTGATACCGAGACTAAAGAAATCATAACCAGTCACAACATTAAAAAAGTAGGTTTAACCTTACAGGGGGAAGTGGACTTAAGGCATAAAGCAGGGTTTGCTCAGTATAATGCTGTTTGCTGGTTTCGTTGGTTTTGGTTTCAAGTCTGTCTATATCCTCTTTTAACCTGTTAAATATTGAATCTTGTTCATTATTATTTAGAACAGGATTATATTTCCTGTCCTGCATATTAAATGCTGGATTAAATTCTGATATTCTTAAGACCAACTTACTTTCCCATGGCGAAACTTCCCATTTATATAAAAACATTAAGAAATCTACAAATTCATGATTTATAAAATTTATTATACCGGTTCTAAAATAAATTTGTGATTTTTTTATCAAAATGTTCCAAAATATAAATATGGGACAAGTAAAATTAATAGATAGCGAAAGAAGTATATTAAGAGGCCTGCACAAAAAGAATATGC
>Ga0209417_1001756_pt1 | contig 38160 bp, 31 predicted proteins | sample RifGroF2_FD_184002 | JGI IMG/M metagenome (GOLD analysis project Ga0209417, IMG submission 184002) | Groundwater microbial communities from Rifle, Colorado, USA - Groundwater F2 (SPAdes) (version 2) | ecosystem: Environmental > Aquatic > Deep subsurface > Groundwater | place: Rifle, Colorado... | reverse complement strand
GGCGGCTGGTGGCCGCGGCGCTGCCCGAGGCCATGACCTTCGGAGCGCCTCCAAAGAATGGAGCTTTTTCGCTTAAGGCCGCCGCGGCCATAGCCGCTTTCGCCCGCGGTAAAAAGTTCGACCTGCTGCTTATCGGCCCGGGGCTTTCGACAGCGGGCGAAACTCCCGCTTTCGTGCTGAAACTCATCGGACTTCTTGAACTGCCCGCCGTACTGGACGCTGACGCGCTCAACGCCGCGGCCCTGCGCGGCGGCCTGCCGCGCGCCGCGCAGCCCAGGATAATAACCCCGCACCCGGGCGAGGCGGGTCGGCTGCTTGGCCGTGAGATAAAGGACAGGCCGGCCGCCGCGGCCGCGCTCGCCAGGCTCTGCGGCGGGGCCGCCGTGCTCAAGGGCGCTGGCACGATAATTTCCGACGGGGTTTCTGCCCTCCTCAACACCACGGGCGGCCCGGAACTGGCCAAGGGCGGCTCAGGCGACGTGCTGGCCGGGCTCTGCGCCGGCTTCTGGGCGCAGGCGGGCCTGCGCACTTCCTTCACGCTCAAGACGGCTTTTGAAAGCGCGGCCCTGGCGGTGTTCCTGCACGGCAGGTGCGGGGAGCTGGCGGCAAAAAGATCTACCGAGCGCGGGGTCCTGGCTTCGGAGCTCATAGAAGAGCTGCCGGTCGCGCTGCGCGGGCTAGGCGTAAAATGAAAAAGAAAACGCACGGCGAGAGCGCGGTGATAGCGCACATAGAGAAAGCTTTCCGCTTCCCCGGCGACCGCCGGCTGCTGCTGGGCCCCGGGGACGACTGCGCCGTGCTGCGCCATACGCCGGGCCGCGACCTGGTGATAACCACCGACGAGATGGTGGAGGGCACCCATTACCTGGCAGCCTTCGCCGCGCCGGAAGACATCGCCGCCAAGCTGCTGCGCATGAACTTGAGCGACCTGGCCTCCATGGGCGACGTCAGGCCGGTTTCCTGCGTGGTCGGTTCGGGCCTGCGCAAAGATACCCCGCCGGTTTTTATAAAGCGCTTCGTGAGCGCCCTGAAGGCGGAGGCCCTGCGCTTCGGCATCTCTGTGGCCGGCGGCAACCTGGCCGGGGCGCGCGAGAACCATTTTTATATTACCGCCTGGGGCGAGGCAGGGCGGACAAAGCTTGTCACCCGTTACGGCGCGCTGCCCGGGGACCTGCTGCTTAACATCGGCCCGCTGGGCGAGGCCGCGGCGGGACTGGAAGTGCTGAAAAGAGGGCGCACGGCGGAGAAGAAAAAGTTCGCGGCGCTGGTGCGCTCGTTCTGGCGGCCGGAGCCGCAACTGGCGGCGGGCAGGACTATCGGCCGCGGCGCGCTGGCCACGGCCATGCTGGACAATTCCGACGGCCTGCTGCGCAGCGCGGAGATACTAGCGCGCCTGTCGCGCTGCCGCGTGATCCTCAGCCCCGGCGAGGGTGCCTGCTCCGCGCCGCTGCGGGCCTGGTGCGCTTACAGGAAAACCGATTGGCGCGGCTATGTTATAGGCGGCGGCGAGGACTACGGCCTGGTCTTTACCGCAGCTACACGGCTGCTGGGCAGGATAAAAAGGCTGCTGCCCGGGGCGGTAGTGGTAGGCCGCGTGGAAAAAGGGCGCGGCGTGGAAGTGGAAAATTACAATGGCAAAGTCGGAAGTTACGAACATTTTTAAAAGTTCCTGCCCGGAGGACACGGCGCGCCTGGCCGCGCTTTTCGCCGCCCTCGTGCAGGGCGGGACCGCCGTTTTTCTCGAGGGCCCCATCGGCGCCGGCAAGACGTTCTTCGTGCGCGAGCTGGCTGCGGCCCTGGGCGCCAGGCGGCTCCCGGTCAGCGCCAGCTTCAACCTGATGCGCTCCTACCGGGGGCGCCTGAAGCTGTACCATTTCGACCTGTTCCGCGCCGGCGAGGCGGATATGGAGAATATCGGGCTGGACGAATACCTGGGCCGCGCCGACGGCATAACGCTGGTGGAATGGCCGGGCGAGGCAGGCAGGATCTTCGCCGGGCTGGAGCCCCTGAAATTTGAATTCAAACTGGCTGGCGGCGACCGCAGGGTGATAACGGCCTCCGGGCCGGCGTCCGCGCACGGACTTTTAACGGCATTAAAGGAAGCATGGCTGAAAAAATAACGCTGGGCATCTGCACTTCCGGCTCCCGGCTGAAGCTGGCCGCGGCGCGCGGCGGGCATTGCTCCGGCCTGCAGAAAAAGGTTTATAACCAGGAGCGGGTGCTGTTCACCGCCCTGCGCGCCCTGCTGGCCAAAGCCGGCGGCGGCCTGCGCGACGTGGGCATGGTCTGCGCGGCGCGCGGCCCGGGGCGTTTCACCGGCATACGCATTTCCCTGACGCTGGCCGGGGCGCTCAAGGCCCTGGCCGGGGCCGAGGTTTATACCGCAACTCTTTTTGAGATACTGGCGCTGCAGGCCGCGGACAACCCGCATTTCCGCGCCTGGGCCGGGAAATCCGGACAGGCGGGCGGGGCCAGGCTGGCCGCGCTGGTGCACGCCTTTAAAGATGAATATTTTTGCCAGCTCTTCAGGGCGGGCGGCAGGCTGAAACTGCCCCGTCCCGAGGGCGAACCGGTCTGGCTCAAGGCGGAGGAACTGGCTAAAATGCTGGCCGCCCAGCCCGGGCCCCTTTATGTGGTCGCCGACTCGGAAGAGGCCCCGGAAATTTACGGGCTAGCCCCGGCGGCGGCCGTGCGCGCGCCCGGCGCGATCTCCAGGATAGTGCCGGCCTATATAATAAAAACGGCCCTGGCCTGCCGCAATAAAACCCTCAAGCCCCTTTACCTTAAGCCGGCCAAATACGAAATGGAGAACAGCCAGAAGGCCGGTTCCTGATGAGCTTTTTATGCTGATACGCAGGGCGAAGAAAGAGGACTATCCCGCCTTCGCCGCGATAGAGGCGGAGCATCCAGGCTACCCGGCCTGGGGCGTGAAAGGCTTCGAGGCGGAGGAGAATAACCGCAATTCCGTTACGCTGGCGGCGGAGGCGGACGGCCGGGCGGCCGGCTTCATCAATTTCTGGATCCTGCGCCCCCAGGTGCAGCTCAATACCCTGGCCGTGGGCAAGGCCTTCCTGCGGCGCGGCACGGCCACGGCGCTTATCGGCAAACTGCTGGAATACGCGGCCAAGAGCCTCTGCCGCGAGATAGACCTGGAAGTGAACGAGCACAACGCCGCCGCCATAGCCCTTTACCAGCGGCACGGCTTCGCGGTGGTGGGTAAAAGGCCAAAATTCTATAATAACACTGACGACGCCCTGCTGCTGCGCAAGACCGTTCCGGGCGTGTAAGGACCTATGCTGAAAAAGACCATTTCACTTTTATTGCTCTGGACCTGCTTCGCCGTCCTGCCGGCGGCCGCCGCCAATAAGGAAGCGTACCTGCATTTCATGAACGGCATGGCCGAAGAGCGCAAAGGCAACTACGACGCCGCCCTGCAGGAATACCGCCGCACCATACAGCTGGACCCGCAGGAGGTCTTCGTCTACAAGCAGGCGCTGAACCTGGCCATCCACGTGGGCAAGATGGAAGAGGCCGCGGGCTGGGCGGACTACATAGTGAAGGTGGATTCCTCCAGCGCCGAGAACTGGGTGCTTTACGGCAACGTGAAATGGGCCAAAGGCGCCACCGAGGAGGCGCGCCTGGCCTATGAACTGGCGGCCGGCCTGGACCCCGCCAATTACGAGGCGCTGTACCAGCTGGCCAGCCTCTGGAGCTCCAAGGACCAGGCCAAGTCCATAGCTTACCTGAACCGCTACCTGGCGCTCAAGCCCGAGGACGCGCCGGAGATCTATTACCAGATAGCGGTGCTGCACAATATGAAGGGGCCTTCGCCGGAAGTGGAAAAGAACCTGCTGCTTTCCAAAGAGGCCGATTCCTTCTACCTCCAGCCGCGCTTTATGCTGGCCGATTATTACGAGCTGAAGGGCGACACCACCGCGGCGCTGGCGGAATGCGAGGGCCTGCTGGCCCTGGAGACCCGCAATATAGAGCTGCTGGATCACGTCGGAGAGATCTACGCTTCACCCGCCGTTTCCAATATCCCCGAGGCGGAGAAATATTTCCGCAGGGCCTGGGACCTGGACAAGACCGACCCCACCTCGTCCTTCTGGCTTTCCGTAATCAGCGAGAACCGCCGGGATTTCGCCGCGGCTGCTTCCTATCTAGAAGGGTCGCGGGCGCTCAAGGAAGACCCGGGCATAGTCCTGCGGCTGGGCTACTATTATACGCAGAGCGGCCGCTACCTCAAGGCCGTGGAGATGCTGGAGGCCGCCGCCAAAAAATGGCCCGACAATACCGAGGTGGCGTATTTCCTCGCGCTCGGCTACGACGATACCGGCCGCACCGAAAAAGCCCTGCAGCTGCTCAAAGAGATAATCGCGAAGGTCCCGAAGTACGTCGAGGCCCGCATGCAGTACGCCATCATCTGCGAACGCCGCAACGATATCGCCGCGGCGGAGGCGCAGTTTCGCCAGCTGCTGGCCGCCGACCCGGACAACGCCAATATCCTCAATTACCTGGGCTACGCCCTGGCCGACCGCGGGTTGAAGCTTGAGGAGTCCCAGGGATTTATCGCCAAGGCTCTTTCACTGGAGCCGGCCAACGGCGCCTACCTGGATTCCATGGCCTGGGTGCAGTTCAAGCGCGGCAGCCTGCCCGAGGCCCGCGCCGCGATATTAAAGGCCCTCAAGGTCATTTCGGACGACAGCGTTATCTGGGAGCATGCCGGCGAGATCTACGCCGCGGCCGGTGACAGCAAGACCGCGTGGCGGGCTTTCAAGACCGCCTGGCTGCTGGAGAAGCCGGCCAAGCGCGACAGGCTTTATTCCAGGCTTAAGACGCTGCAGAAAACCATCCCCGCCGCCGAGGCTTCCGCCCTGGAAACGGCCTACCTCAGGGAGTTCAGCCCGGCCGGGCTGGAGTTCTCTGCTTTCGCCAAGATCCAGGCGAAGCTGCGCGGGAAAACGGTGAAATTCGACGCGATCCTGCATTTTTCCCCGCCGGACAAGTTCAACCTTACGGTGATGGGGCCGCTGATGATGCCGCTCTGGAAGGCCCGGGCCGGCGCGGCCGGCGCCGAGCTGGACCCCGTGGCGCTCAAGGACATAGACCCGGACGCTTTCGCCTACTGGGCGGGGCTGATCACGGGCGAACTGCGCGGCTGGTTCTCCGGCGACTGGCTGGCCGGCGGCGCGCTGGAAAAAGGCTGGCAGTCGGATTGCCTGACTGGCGGCGCGGGCGAGGTGTGCCTTAATACGGAACTGGCCTGGCCGGAAAAGATCACTCCGCTGAAGGAAAAGAAGCTGAAATTCCTGCCCGGCGGCTATTTTCTGAAAGGCATGTACCTGTTCGCGCAGACCCTCGAGTTCAAAATGCCCTTTGTCTCGGTGCTCTTCACGCTCGACCGGGACCAGATGAACTTCAGCGCCGTGAACTCGCCAGAGCTGCCAGAGTAATATGGTGAAGGTAAAGGCTCACGCCAAAATAAATCTTTTTCTCGAGGTCGCCGGCCGCCGGCCGGACGGCTACCATGACCTGGCCACCGTGTTCGCGCGGGTTTCCGCCCACGACACGCTTTCCCTTAAAAAGACCGCGGCGCCAGGCATCAGGCTTAAAACGGCAGGCCGCGCCATTCCCGGGCTGAAAGCGCCCTCCGACAACATCGTTTATAAGGCGGCCGCGGCCTTCTTCGCGGAGTTCGGCCTGGCGCCAGCCGTGGAAATAACGCTGCGTAAGGCGCTGCCGGCCGGGGCGGGCCTGGGCGGCGGTTCTTCCGACGCCGCCGCCGCCCTCCGGGGCCTTTGCAGGCTGTACGGCGTCGACCGCTCAGCCAATATGCGCAGGCTCATGCGTATCGCGGCGGGGCTCGGCTCCGATGTGCCGTTCTTTCTGCTGGACGTGCCCATGGCCGCCGGCACCGGCCGCGGGGAAAAGCTCAAACCCATAAATTTCAAAGGCCGCGCGCCGTACGCGGTGCTGGTGTATCCGGGCGTCCCGGTATATACCGGCGGGGTCTATGGCCGCCTCAAGCCGGCTCCCGGGCCGGAGGTAAAGGCCTGGCTGGGGGTTTTCCGCAGGCTGGTGCGGGCGCTGGAGAAAGGGGCCTTCGACCCCGGCTGCGTTTTCAACCGGCTGGAGGACGCCGTGCTCCCGGTGGAGCCGGCCGTGCGGCTGGCGCGCGCCAGGCTGGCTGCGGCAGGGGCTGACTCGGTGCTGATGTCGGGTTCCGGGGCCACGGTGTTCGCCCTGGTGCGCGGCTTGAAAAGGGCCAAAGCGGTAGCGGCGGCGGCGGCGCGTAACCGGAGTTACATGATTTTTTTGGCTAAATTTTGCTAGAATTCCAGTAAGTACAGCGCAAGTTATTTAGCGTGGACTGCATGCGCGCTAAGACCAGGTAGTGCGGAAATCGCGGCCGGAGGGTTCGGCCGCGTGCCTTGGGGAGGCGCAATCATAGGGGGGCATCATGGAAATTACCGAAGTTAAGATACATCTCAGGAGCGAGGCCAGGCTGAAAGCGTTCGCGACGGTCACTTTCGACAACGCTTTTGTGGTGCATAATATGAAAGTGGTGAACGGCAACACGGGGCTTATCGTGTGCATGCCGTCGCGCAAGATCAAGGACGGGACATACAAAGATATCGCGCATCCCATCCATAACGAGTTCCGCGGCAAGCTGGAGAAGCTGATCCTTAAGGAATACGAGATCGAAGCCGCCAAGGCGGGCCCGGTGGCCGCGTCGGGCGATGCTGAAGGCTTCTAATTCCGTTTTCGGCAGGGCGTAGAAGGATAGGCAAAGGGTTGAGGGGGGGCGGTTCCGCCTTAAGCCTTTGTTTTGTCCTTCTTTTTTATTCCCGGGTGGTGTAACGGTAGCACAACCGCCTTTGACGCGGTTTGACATGGTTCGAATCCATGCCCGGGAGCCAGATTAAGGTAACGGCAGACTTGCAGGTTCGCGGGTCCTGCCGGCGGACCGGTTCGTCAGGCACGGCGTCGCGCACACCGTGCGCGCACCTCGACTCTCGGCCTCGCCGCTTACGCAAGGCTCGGCCTCCGAGACGGCCTTCCTCACCGGGTCCGCCGTCACCCGCTCCTACTATTTGCCTGCCGCTTCCTTAAAATATGAAAAGCAAAGCATGGACCGTGTATATTGTAAGGTGCGCGAATGGTTCCTTATATACGGGGATCACTAACGACCTGAAGGCCAGGCTGGCGGCGCATAATGCGGGGCGGGGGGCCAAGTATACGGCGGCTTTCGGGCCGGTGGTGCTGGCCTGGAAGAGGCGCAAAAAGGACCGTTCGGCGGCTTCCATCCTGGAGGCGGCTATAAAGAAGCTTTCCCGCGCCGAAAAGGACACTCTCATAGCCGCAAAAAGGAGCTTGAAATGACCGACCCCCGCCTGAAAGCCGTGCGCAGCGTTTCTGATATCCCGAAGCACCTGCGCGGCACGCCTTTCGCCGACCTGCTGCAGTATCACAACCTGGACCGGGACTTTAAAAAATATGACAAGGCCGGGCTCTTGGTCTGCATGTGCATGGACAACCGCAAGCAGCTGCGGCTCCCTGATAATTTCGCCTATATCATTAGGACCGGCGGCGGGAACATCCGCTACAGCGAGTTCAAGGTCTCCTTCGCCGTGGGCATAGGGGACGTGCGGCACGTGGTGATGATAGCGCACGACAATTGCGGGATGTCCAACCTTTTCTCCAAGAAAGAGGCGTTCATAAAAGGCCTTATGAAGAACGCCGGCTGGAGCCGCAGGAAGGCCATGGACTATTTCGTGACCTACGCGCCTATTTTCGAGATCGGCAACGAGATAGATTTCGTGGTGGCCGAGGCGCGCCGGCTGAACTTCAAATACCCGAAGGTGAAGGTCCTGCCGATGTACTACCGTATTGCCGACGGCAAGCTCTACCTGCTTAAAAAGTAGCGTCCGCGGCCCAGGCCCAGGACGCCGGCCGCCAAATACAGCGTAATGCGCTGTTATATGTCTTGCTCCCTTATTATTTTGTAGAATTTACGGGTAGTCCTTCCGTTACCGGTTTCAGGTTTATTTAAAAAATTATGCCAAACAACAAAAGTTTCGCGGCGGTGGTACTGGCGGCCGGCCTCGGCACCAGGATGCAATCCGACCTGCCCAAGGTGCTGCATTACCTTGGCGACATGTCTTTGATAGAACGGGCTATCCGCAAGATAGCCGTGCTGGGGCCCGAGAAGATAATCATCGTCACGGGCCACCGCGCCGAGCTCGTGGAGGCAGAACTGACCAAAAGACTGGGCGCCGCGATCTTCGAAAAAATAGTTTTCGTCCGGCAGAAGCTGCTGAAGGGCAGCGGCCGCGCCGTGCAGGAAGCCATGCCGCAGATCCGCGTGCACGACCACGTGCTGGTGCTGTGCGGCGACGCGCCCATGTTCAGGGCCGAGACCGTAAAGAAGATGTTCGGCTACTACTGCAAGAACTCCCCCGACTGCCTGGTGATGACCGCGGACCTGCCCGAACCCGGCGCCTATGGCCGCGTGAAGCGCAACCACGCCGGCAACGTGGCCGCCATCGTGGAAGCGGCCGACGCCGACACCTGGGAAAAGAACATCACCGAAGTTAATTCCGGCACCTATTTCTTCCGCGTGAAGGCGCTGGAAAAAGCCGTGAGCGGCCTTAAGAAAAAAGGCTCCAAGGGCGAGTTCTACCTGACCGACGCCCTGGAGAACATCATCGCCTCCGGCGGGACCACCTCCGCCTTCAAGCTGGCCGACCCCACCGAGATGACCGGCATAAATTCCCGCGGCGACCTGGCCGCCGCCTACACCATGCTCAACAAGCGCAAGGCCGCCGACCTGATGGCCGCCGGCGTGACCGTGGTGGACCCTTCCAACACTTATATAGAAGAGATAACCTCCATCGGGCGCGACACCGTGATCTATCCTGGCGTCTTCATCACCGGGGTTTCCTCCATAGGCCGCGGCTGCAAAATAGGGCCGTACGGAGTGATAGACAACTGCCGCATCGACGACGGAGTGGTAGTTAAATACTCGTGCGCGCTGGAGTCCAGCCGCGTGCGCGCCGGCGCCGTGGTGGGGCCGTTCGCCCGCCTGCGCCCGCTTTCCGACATCGGTCCGTCCGCCGAGATCGGCAACTTCGCCGAGGTGAAGAAATCCGTTATCGGCCGCGGCTCGAAGATGCACCACCACAGCTACGTGGGCGATACGGAAATGGGGGAGAAGGTCAATATCGGCGCGGGGACCATCACCTGCAATTACGACGGGGTGCACAAGAACAAGACGACGATAGGGGCCGGCGCGTTCATCGGCTCCAATACCAATCTGGTGGCCCCGGTGAACATCGGGGCGGGGGCTTATACGGCCGCCGGTTCCACGATAACGGAGGACGTCCCGGGCGGTACGCTGGCCATAGCGCGCGCCCGGCAGGTGGTCAAACAGCTTAAAAAGAGGGCAAAATGACTTCTGAGATGAAGAAGCGGGGCACCTTCAAGGTATTCAGCGGCAACGCCAACCCGGCGCTGGCCAAGAAGATCTGCGATATCCTCGGCGTCCCGCTTTCGGAGACCAGGGTGTCCAAGTTCGCCGACGGCGAGATCGACGCGCATATCCTCGAGAACGTGCGCGGCGAGGACTGCTACGTCATTCAGCCCACCTGCCCGCCCGTTAATGACAACCTCATGGAGCTCCTTATCATGCTGGACGCGCTGCGCCGCGCCTCCGCCGGCCGCATCACGGCCGTGCTCCCCTATTACGGCTACGCCCGCGCCGACCGCAAGCCCGCCCCGCGCGTGGCCATCACGGCCAAGCTGGTGGCCAACCTTATCACCGAAGCCGGCGCCAACCGCGTCATCACCATCGACCTGCACGCCGCTCAGATACAGGGCTTCTTCGACATCCCGCTCGACCATCTCTACGCCCGGCCGGTGGTGCTGGACTATATCCGGGGCCGCAATTTCGAGAACACGGTGGTGGTCTCGCCCGACGTGGGCAGTGTGGAGCGCGCGCGCTCCTTCGCCAAGCGCCTGGACATGGGCCTGGTCATCATCGACAAGCGCCGCCCGCGCCCCAACGAGGCCGTGGTCTACAATATCATCGGCGACGTGAAGGGCAAGACCTGCTTTATTTTCGACGACCTGGTGGACACGGCCGGCACCCTGACGATGGTGGCCAACTCCATAAAAGAGCACGGGGCCTCGAAGATAATCGCGGCCGCCACGCACGGCGTGCTCTCCCGGGACGCCATCGAGCGGATAGACAAATCCCCTATAGAAGAGATGATCCTGACCGATACAGTTCCCGTAAACGCCTCAAAAAGTGCTAAAATCAAGATAGTGTCCGTGGCTTCACTGCTTGCGGAGGCTATAAAGCGCAATCATATGGGAGAGTCGATAAGCGAACTCTTCAAGTGAGTGACGCCGTTTCAGGAGGAATAAGCAGTATGCAACAGAACATAATTTCAGCGGAAAACCGGGACAACCCCGGAGTGCGCGGTAAACTCAGCGCCTTCCGCGCGGGCGGCCGCATTCCCGCGGTCATCTACGGCCAGGAGAAGAAGCCCGTCAACGTGACCGTGGACGCGAAGGAATTCGCCCTCGTGCTCAAGCGCGGCGCGAACAGCATCCTTACCATCAAGCATCCCGGCGGCGAAGACACCGTCGTGATCAAAGAGCGCCAGCGCCACCCCGTCACCGACGTGTGGACGCATATCGACTTCCTGCGCATCTCGCTCACCGAGAAGATCAAGGTGGCGGTGCCCGTGAAGATCGTGGGCGAGTCCTACGGCGTGAAGGTGCAGACCGGCCTCGTGGAACACACGATGCGCGAGCTGCACGTGCTGTGTCTGCCCAACGATATCCCCAAGGATATCGAACTCGATATTACCGAACTGCATATCGGCCAGTCGCTGCGCGTCAAAGACGTGAAGTGCGCCAAGTTCGAACTGCTCGACGCCCCGGAACAGATCGTGGTCAGCGTGACCGCTCCGAAGGAAGAGAAGGTGGAGACCCCCGCCGCCGGCGCCGTCGCCGGAGCCGTGGGCGCTGCCGGAGCCGCCGAGCCCGAAGTTATAGCCAAGGGCAAGAAGGAAGATGGCGAGGAGGGCGCCGCCAAGGATGGCGCCGCCAAGCCCGGAGCCGCCAAGCCCGACGCGAAGAAACCAGAGTCCAAGAAGTAAACTGGACCCTGCCGGAGCAGAAGTCGGACGTCCGCAAAGGGTGTTCGGCTTCTGCTCCTTGCTTTTATGGAAGACCATATCTCACTGGCCGTGCTGCTGGGCAATCCCGGCGGCGAGTACGAGCGCACCCGGCACAATATCGGCTTCATGCTGGCCGACCTGGCGGCCGGGCGCCTCGCGCCCGGAGGGCGCTGGCGGGACTGGAAAGGGAAGGGGCTGTACCTGGAGGCCGAGGTCTCCGGCAGGAAGGTCGTCCTGCTCAAGCCGCAGACCTATATGAACCTTTCAGGCGAGGCTGCGCTGGGCTTTTCCGCCTTTTACAAGATACCTCCCGCGCGGATCATAACCTGTTACGACGACCTGGCGCTGCCTTTCGGCAAGCTCCGGCTGCGCAAGGATGGTTCGGCCGGCTCGCATAACGGCATGGCGTCGGTGATCTCCGTGCTGGGCGCCGGGGTGCCCCGGATGCGGCTGGGCATAGGGCCCAGGCCGGCCCAGATCCCGGGCAAGAATTTTGTATTATCTAGATTCACGAAAGAAGAGGGGGAGCGGCTGCCGGGGTTCCTGGACACGGCTTTCGAGGCCTTGAACGCGGCGTTCGAGGCGGGTCTTGAAAGAGCGATGAACCGCTATAACAATGACGGAGATAAGCCCGTACCTTAAAGTTTTCTTCGGCCTGCTTTTTATCCTGCTGGGGCTCGGCTATATTTACAAGCCCGGGATCATAGAGCGCATCAACCGCCTTATCAAAGAGACCTTCCTCAACGACTCCTACGTGGCCCTGCACCGCAAGAACTGGGGTTTCCTGCTCCTGCTCCTGGGCGGCATCCTGATCTATATGGGTTTTTCGCGCCTCTGGCTGTAGTAGGTCCAAGGGCCTATTGCCGGGGCGGCTAAATACCCTTGGCTGCGGTCATTGGCGTGCTATAATATACGCAGGGGGAGCACCGTAAATACAATAGCAGCTGCGGCACGGCGTTGAAGAACGTTTTTTTGCGCAGAAACGGGATCATAGGGGGGGAACATGACTTGGGAGGAGATTACCAAAAAATACGAGCAGGACCGGCGCGTCATAAAAGACGAGAAAATGCCGAAACTGCCAAAGAACTGGGACGCGCTGATGCGTTCCACCGACAAGCTGGTCTGGCTGTTCATGCTGTCCAACGGCAGGAGCCCCGCCAGGAACGGCTGACCGCCCGGACATAAAAAAAGAGCGCCCGCTTAACAGCGGGCGCTCTTTTTTTTGAGCCCGTCAGAGATCGATGCGCAGGCCGTCGCGCGCCGCGAAGCAGTCCAGGGTCCCGCCCCCCCTGCTCGCGAGGTCCCGGCAGTATTTCACGTGGGCGTCCATCATCTCGTCGTTATGGTCCGGGTCGTGGTGGAAGACGGCCAGGCGCCGGGCGCCGGTGCTCAAAGCGCCGGCCACGGCGTCGTCGAAAGTGCTGTGCCCCCACCCCTTGCGCCGGGAATATTCTTCCTCGGTATACTGCGCCTCGCGGATCAGCAGGTCGCTGCCGCGCGCGAATTCGGAGATGCGGGCCTCGTTCCTGCCGGAGGTGTCGCTCTCGCCGTTGAGGCGGGTAAAGCTTTCATGGTCGCTCAGGTAGGTGACGGCGCGGCCCTGCGAATCTATGCGGAAGCCTATGCAGATGCCGGGGTGGTTGAGATGCGTGAAGGAAACTTTGGCGGCCCCGAGGTCCACCGGGCCTGACATTTCCACAAAGCGCAGCCTGCTGGCCAGGCTGGCCAGCGGGATCGGGAAATAATCCGAAGCCATGGACCCCCGGAAAACGCTTTCCAGGGTGCCGTGCGCCCCGTGCACGCTGTACAGCGTGAAGGAGTTGCGCGGGTTGTATAAAGGGGCGAAGAACGGGAAGCCCTGGATGTGGTCCCAGTGCGTATGCCCGACGAAGATGTGCCCGTTTATGGGGCGCTCCCCGAATTCTTTGACCAGGGCATTGCCGAGGTCGCGCATGCCGCTGCCGCAGTCCAGGATCAGCGGCATGTCCCCGACGCGCACCTCGGTGCAGGCGGTATTGCCGCCGTAGCGGGCGGTGGCCGCGCCGGGCGCCGGGCAGGAGCCGCGCGTGCCCCAGAAGCGCACATAGAGCGGCAGGGCGCCATGCGGCGCCGGCGGGGGCGGAGCGAACTGCCCCGCTGGCGGCGCCTGGGGCGCAAGCCGCGGCGGCGGCGGGGGCTGGGGCGGCCGCGCGGCTTCGGGCGCGCCCGCGGAAAGCAGGGCGCGGACCTTCTCGATAAAGGCGGAGGGCGTATACGGTTTTACCAGGTAAGCGTCGGCGCCGGAAGCTTCGGCCTGGGCCTTGTCCGTGGAAAAGGGCTTGGAGGAGGCGATGAGCACGCGCACTCCCGGCACGCCTTTAGGGCCTTTGAGCAGTTCGCAGAGTTCGTAGCCGTGCATGCGCGGCATCATCAGGTCGCTTATCACCAGGTCGGGCAGGAAGGCCTGGGCTTTCTCCCAGCCGTCCTGGCCGTCCACGGCCTTCAGCACCTCGAACTCGTCGCCGAGGATGTCCCCCGCCAGTTCCAGCAGGATGGCGTCGTCGTCGACTACCAGTATCCTGCGCTTGCGCCCGGGGCCGGCGGGGTTTTCTGCGGGGTCAAGGGGCATACAGGTTTATAGCGAGGTCCTTGCGGAATACTTCCACCGGGCCTTCGCATTCTCCTTTAAGATCGCCTTTTTTGAATACCCCCACCCGCCCGTGCCCGTTGAGGAACGCCTCCAGCAAGACCTTCCGGGTGAGCAGGTCGGGCATGATGAGGTTCGCCGAGGTTATTTCGAACTTGAGGGGGAAAACGGGATTTATGATCTTCTTTACGGCCACGGGAACGCCGCCGTCGTTCTTGGCCACGATCAGCAGCATGCTGTTGGCGGGCAGGTAGGAGGCGTTCAGCTCCGGACCCATGGTTATGGTGCCGCCCACCTTGAAGAAGTAGCGCAGGGTAGCCGGGTAGCCGAAGCGCCACAGGGCAAGCCCGCAGGCGCAGGCCGCTATCAGCCACAGGGTCTTTTTGAACATCCTGTTAATCCTATAAAATCTCCCGCTCCGGAAAAAGCCTTTTCTTGGCGCGGCGGCCCGGGCCGCCCCGCCCGCAACAATCTGTTAATAATCATTCAACATTCCCTTTATTGACTTGAGTGGGGGGGTGTATTACACTTGATATATAGTGTTTTCGAGGACAAACTATGGCAAACGAATATGGCGAGATAGAGCAGCTGGTGAACGATGTGACCAGCCTGGACACGGCCCGGATGACCCTGCGCTGGGCGCTGGAGCGGCTCAACAACATCGAAAAAGAGAAGAGCGACCTCAAGAAGAACCTGGCGCTGGCCGAGGAAACCTCGCGCAGCCTCCAGCTCAAAGAGGCGACCCTGAGGGACGCCGTAGACTCCCGCTCGAAAACACTCGAGGAAAAAGAGGACTTTTACACCAAGCTGGAAGCCACCATGTCCCTGCTGGGCGAAGGCAAGCTCGACATTCAGCAGCTGCTCAAGAAGGAAGCCAAGCTCGACACCCTGCGCAGGAGCCTGGAGAACGAATACCAGGAGAAATTCGAAGAGCTGGACCATAACCAGCGCGCCGTGATAGAGCGCTGGAACGCGCGCCTGCTCGAGACCGAGAGCCAGTACGCGGGCCGCCTGGCCGAGGCGCAGGTAAAATACGACGGCCTCCGCGCCGGCCTGGAAACCGACTACCAGTCGCGCATAACCGCCCTGCAGGCCTCTTTCCGCTCCAAGGAGACCGAGCTTACCGCCAGGATCTCCGCGCTGGAAGCTTCCACCCGCGACAAGGACCACAAGCTGGAGAGCCGCCGCGCCGAACTGGAGACGCAGTACCTTTCCCAGAAGCGCGAAGCGGAGGAGAATTACCGCAAACTCAAGAATATGCTGGAAGCGGGCTTCGAGGAGAAGCTCCGCTCGGCCGATTCCGACCACGAGGCGCAGGTGCTGTCGCTGGAGACCTCCTGGAAGACCGAACGCTCGCGGCTCCTTGAAGAGCAGCGGGTGCGCGACGAGCAGTTCCAGACCGCCCAGGCGCGTATTAAGGAGATAGAGAATAATTTCGCGGAGCAGCAGGAGGCGCATCATAACGAGCTCCTGAAGATGATAGGCGAACAGGAAGCCGCTTTCCGCGCGCAGCTGCTGGAGCTGGAACGGGAAAAGGCCGCCAAAGAAGAGATGGTGCGGGAACTTTCCTCCCGGCTGGAAAAGCGCGCCTCGGACTGGGAAAAAGAAAAGGCGCAGCTGGAGGCCGAGTTCGGCCGCAGGCTGGCCGACGCGGACCGCGCGGCCGGCGAAAGGATTTCGCTGGCGGAGCGGGACTACGCCGACAAGAAGAGCGAGCTCGTCGCGGCCCTGGCCGCCGGGCGCGCCGGATTCGAACGCGAGTTCCAGGCGCGGCTGGATTCCGAGCGCCGCGCGCTGGCCGGCGAGAAGGAACTGCTGGCTGCGGAAAGGGAGATACGGGAGGCCGCGCTCGCGGCCGCCGCGCAGAACGTCAAGAAGCTCGAGACCATGCTCGCCTCGTCCCGCGAAGAGCATCACCAGGAGCTGATGGAGAAGCTCCGCTCCGGGGAGGCCTCCTTCCGCGAAAAGCTTTCGGGGTTCGAAGCGGAGAAGCTGTCCTATAATGAGACTATAAATAGACTTACCGATGAGCTGCGCCTCCGGGACGCCGCCCTGCTGGACGAAAAGAAGAAGATCGCCGCGGAATTCGACGCCAAGGCGGCCATTTACGAAGCCCGCCTGGCCTCGCTCGAGGCCGCCTTCGAGGAAAAGCGCCGCAATTACGAGGATAAACTGGCCGTGCTGACGGACAAACTGGAGGAAGCCGCCAAGGCGTCAGCGCTCGAAAGGGAGAATTTCAAGAACGAACTGGCCAGGATCTCCGCCGAGAGCGGAGCGTTAGCCGAGCAGCGCACCGCGACCATCCGCGCGGAATACGAGGGCCGCAAGGCCGAGCTCGAAAAGGAATTCGAGAGCCGCTACGGCGACCGGGTAAAGGCGCTGGAGATAGAGAAAGCCCGTGTCAACGAGGCGCTGGCCGAACGGGAAGCGCAGCTTAAAGTTTCCTATTCCAGGGCCGCGGAACTTGACGCCTCGCTGGACGGCCTGCGCCGCGCCGCCGCCGAGGAGCGGAAGGTCCTCTCCGCGGGTTTTGAAGCCAGGATAGGCGAGAACGCCGCTGTCATACGGGCAGAATACGAGGGCCGCAGAGCCGAGCTTGAGAAAGAATTTGAGGCCCGCTACGGGGATCGCGTAAAAGCGCTGGAAATTGAGAAAGCCCGCGTCAACGAGGCGCTGGCCGAGAGGGAGGCCCAGCTTAAGGCCTCCTACGCCAAAGCGGCAGAACTGGACGCCGCGCTGGACGGGCTGCGCCGCGCCGCCGCCGAAGAGAAAGTGGAGCTGTCCCGCGGTTATTCTGAAGAAATGCGCAGGACCGTTAAACAGCTGGAAGAGGACGCCAAATTCCGGGAGAACGAGCTCTGCTCCGCCGTCAGCGTGCTGCGCGAGGAGCTGGCCGAGCGCGACAGGCTGCTGGGCAAAGAGCGCGAAAAGCTCGTGGACGAGCTGGCGAACGCGTCCGTCGACGCCCACGCCCGGTCCGAGGAGCGGGCCGCCGCCGTGCGCCACGATTATGAACAGCGCCTGGCCGCGCTTGAAGCCGCCGCCGAAGAAAGGGTCAGGGGGCTGAAGACCGTCCTGGCCGAAAAAGAAGAGCTGCTTGAAAAAGCCTCGGCCGGCCGCGCCGCCGCCGAAAGCGCCCTGAAAGCGGCTTTCGAGGGAGAGCGGACCGCCTGGCTGCAGGAAAAGGAGAAGGTCGCCTCGGAGTTCGAAACCAAGGCGGCCCAGCTTGAGGCGGAGTATTCCGCGCGCCGGGAGGCCCTCGAGAAAGAGACCGCCGGCCGCGCCGAGGCGCTTAACGCGGAAGCCGCCGAGAAAATAGAGTTCGAGCGCCGCAACTGGCACGCCGAGCGCTCGCGCTTCGAGAACCTGCTGGCCGAGAACTCCGGGAATTTCCGGAAGTCCCAGAAGGAGATAGAGGAACTGTCCGCCGCGGTCCGCGCTTCCGCCGAGCAGAATTCCGCGCGCGAAGCGCGCTTTAACCGCGAGCTGATGGAGGCCCGCTCTAATTACGAGAAGGAGATCTCCTTCCGCATTTCGGACGCCGTGTCGGTCCAGACCGCCAACCTTATGGACGCCCTGGAGGCCGCCAAGGCGCGCAACGCCGAGCTTTCCGATATAGCGATGGAGAACGAGAATGTCATCCGCGCGCTCAAGACGGACGCCGAAGAGCTGCGCCGCGACTTCGAGGACCGCCTGCGCAACGCCGATTCCGAAACCCTGGCCGCGCGCCGCGCCGAGCTCGAGGATATGTTCAACCGCAGGCAAGCCCGGCTGGAGGAGAATTTCACCGTTCTCAAGCACGAGCTCGAGGCGGACTTCGAGGCCCGCCGCGGGGAGGCGGACATCACGTCCAAGGTGCGCAACGAGCGCCTTGAGGAAGAGGTAAAGACCCTTAAAAATGAACTGGAGAAGTTCCGCGCGGCCGAGGAGGCCGCCAACAAGCGCGCGGCTTCGATCTTCGCCGAAATGCTCGCGGCCGGCGAAGCGGCCCAGCTTGAAATGATGAAGCTGCAGAAGGACCACAGCGAGGAGCTCAACAGCGTCATAGAAGAGACCGTCCGCCGCATGACGGAGAGCGCCGAAGAGAAAATGCGCCTCACCCAGCAGGAGCTGGTAAAGACCCAGGAAAGCAACAAGGACGAGGTGCATATGCTCGAGGAAGCGTTCACCTCCGAAAAAGAGAGAATGCTGGAGGAGCTGGCGCGCCGCGATAAGTACATAGAGTCCTGCGATATGAAGATCCAGGGCCTGGAAATGGACATTATGAGATACCGGCAGAACGCCTCCGGAGAACTGGTGAAGCAGATCGCGGAGCAGGACGAGCGCTTCCGCGAAATAGTACGCGAGGAGAAAGCGCGCCGCGACATCCGCGAGAAGGCCTTCGAAGAGGAGCTGGCCAGGACCAGGACTACCGGCGAGGCCCGCGTAACGCAGCTGGAAAACCTGCTGGCGGCCAAGGAGAAGCTGATGGCGGAAGAGGACCGGGTATACCGCCAGAAGCAGCTGGAACTGGACGCGATGCACTCGGAGATGAACCTGCGCGTCAACAAGTTCAACGAGGAACTTTTCGTGCAGAAGCAGGCCCTGGGCGAGAAAGAGAAGGTCCTGAACGACTACCGCCTGAAGCTCGAGAAGGAATACGCCATAAAGGCCGCGGAACTGGAGAACATGAAGGCGGAGCTGAGCCGCGCCATAATGGACTACAAGAACAAAAAGCAGGCGGGGATCTAATATGGAAAAAGAACGTGCCATCCAATGCGTGCCGGTAGAGATGCTCGAGCGCCTGAAAGCCCTGGCTGAACGCCTCTGGGCCGACAATAACCCGTCCTCGGTGCACCTTTCGTCGGTGCTCGAGGAGTTCGAGCCGGATATAAAGGCCCTCGGCCAGATAGTAAAGGAATACGAGACGGAATATTCCGGCCGCGTCTCTTCCAAGGAGGGCGAGTTCTCTAAGAAGGAGGCCCGCCTCAAGGAGAAGGTGCAGTCGCTTACCGACCGCGTGGCCGCTCTCGAGGGCGAACGTGTCGCCGAGCTCAGGAAAATAGGGGAGCTTAAGGGCGCGCTCAAGGACGGCGAGGCCAAACTCGGCCTGGTGCAGTCCAGCAGCATGGAGCTGGAGAGCGAGCTGAACCTGAAATATGTCGCCAAGATGCAGGAACTTTACGACCGGGTGAACAAGAAAGAAATGTCGATGCTCACGGACTGGGAGGAAAAGAACCGGTCGCTGGAGAGCCGGCAGCAGGCGATGGAAGGGGACCATTCCGAAAGGATGCGGCAGCTCAAGTTCAAGGAAAAGGCTCTTGAAGAGGACGCGAAGGCGCGCAAGGCCGAGCTGATAAGGACTTTCGACCGGATACGCGAGGACCTGGACGCCAGGGAACGGGCCATAGCCGCGCGCGAGCGCGCGCTGGCGTACTGGGACAAGGCGGGCGGCTCCCCAGAAGCGAAGAAGGAGGGACAATGAGCGGCACCGACGATCTTAGGGACCTGCTGGACCGGCTGAAGGACGAAGTCGGCCCCGTGTCCGACGCGCCGCCGCGGGCCGCGCGCCGGCCGGCCAGGGAATTCCCCGGAGAACCGGCCGCGCCTTCCCGTTCCCGCGCGGAAGATCTGCCGCGCCGGCCAAGATATGACTTTAAACGCGAGGAGCCCGGGCCGCGTCCCTCCGGCGGTACGGCCTGGGCCGAGAACAAGGAATCGATGCTTTTCGGTACGCTGACCTCCCTTATCGCCGCGCTGGGCGGGATACTCGGCGGGGTGGAGTACCTTGTCTACATAGGCGCGGCGGGTTTTGTCCTTTTTTCCGCCGTCACTCTTTACGCGCTGATCGGGCACCTGCTGAATTCGGCGCGCCGCAGGACCGAGAACGCGGCGCTGGAGGAACGGGTGGACGCGCTCTCCCGCAGGCTGGAAACGTTAAGCCTGCATGAAGCGGAACCGGGCGAGAGGAACAGCCGGGAACGGCAGCGCTGAACCGGCGTTGGGCGGCGGTACAAAATAGATATAATTATTGATTATGAAAATAATAGCCCTTTTCATGTCGGTCCTTACCGTTTTCGGCACCATCCCGGCTTTCAGCCTGGAGCTTCCCAATTCCGACAAGGAATATTTCATCTCCGCCGGCGACGTGGTGAACATAAACGTTTTTCCCGCTGAGGAATTCTCCAGGGAAGTGACCGTGCAGCCGGACGGCAACATAGAGCTGCCGCTGCTGGGCTCGATAAAGGCGCAGGGCTTCAGGGCGGAAGAGCTGCAGAAGGTGCTCGCCGCCAGGTTCTCCAAATACGTTTCCGGCCCTACGATAACGCTGAGCGTGCGCAAGTTCTCCTCCAGCCGCGTGGCCGTGATAGGGCAGATAAACGGCCCCGGCTATTACGAATACCGCGAAGGCATGCGCCTGCTGGACCTTGTGGCCCAGGCCGGCGGCACGATGGATTACGCGCAGGGGGGCAAGGTGCGTATCTTCAGGAACATAAAAGGCGCCGGCAACACCGTGTCACAGGAAGTGGTGAAAGCCGACCTGGCCGCCGTTTACGGCGGCAAGCTGGATAAGAATATACAGCTCCTGAGCGGCGATATCGTCTACATTCCGCGCAAGCCTTACTCGACCGCGGCGCGGTGGATCTCGGATAACTTCGTCCCCTGGACCACCCTGTTCACCTTTATCGTCACCGCCGCCATCGTGGCAAAGAACAATTAAGGGCTCCCGATGAACTCCGAACTGACACTATACGATTACTGGCGCATCATCAACCGCCGCAAATGGACGGCGCTGTTCATCTTCGCGGTGACGATGGTTTCCACCCTCTTTTATACGAGGATGCAGCCTACGGTCTACCGCAGCCAGGCGCTGATCAAGATAAAGCCGCCCAGTTCGTATTACAAAATGCCCGGTTCCGACGTGCAGGACTTCGACCAGTGGGGTACCGTGGCCACCGAGCTGAAGGTGATAGCCTCCTCGGAAATATCAGAGCGCGCGGCTGTTAAGCTCGGTATTTCTCCCGGCGCCAAAGCGGCGTCCCTGGCAGGGGCTTACAAGGCCGAACTGCTGGCGGACTCCAACCTGATAAGCATCTCCGCCTTCGACGCCGACCCCGCCCGCGCGGCGGATATCGTGTCCGCGGTGATAGACGCCTACGCCGATTTCGACCTGGAGCAGAAGACCCGCCAGGCCCGCAAGACCATGGAGGACATCTCGGGCAGGAAGAACGAGGTGGAGGACAGCCTGCGCTCTTATGAGCGGCAGAAACAGAATTTCGTGGAGAACAACCCGAAGACCGGCCTGGGGGACATCCTGGCCAACCAGCTGTCCGACCTGGAGGCGAGAAAAAAAGAACTGCTGGAAAAATACACGTCCAACCACCCCGACGTCGTCAGTCTGCAGCGGCGCATAGACGCCGCCGAGGCCAAGCTGGAAAAGATCCCGGCGCAGGAAGTGGCCCTGTCCCGCATCAGCCGCGAGATGCGCATGCAGGAAGAGCTTTACACCACCCTGAACAAGCAGTACGAAGAGGCCAAACTGGGGGTTTCCTCCATGGTTTCCTTCGTCAGCGTGGTGAACCGCCCCGTGCCGGAGCGGACCCCTATCTCGCCCAACGTGCAGCTGAACATGACGATGGGCGCGACGCTCGGTCTCTTCATCGCCATCGTGGCCGTCTTCCTGCTGGAGAACCTCGACGTTTCCATCTCCACCATCGAGGACATCGAGGCCTTCATGAAGCTGCCGGTGCTCGGCATCATCCCCAATATCCTCAGCGAAAAGCCAATGGACAACTGGCTGACGCAGTTCATGAAGAAGGAGCGCTACAGCGTGGACGCTTTCCGCAGCGTGCTGATAGTGAACCGCCGCTACGCCTCCAGCGTGATAGAATCCTACCACTCGCTGCGCACCAATATCATGTCCAACCTCAACACCAAGGAGGCGGTTTCGCTGGTGTTCAGTTCCGCCGGGGCCGCCGAAGGCAAGACGCTGACCGCCGTGAACTTCTCGCTGGCCTGCGCCCATTCCGGCCTCAAGACGCTTCTGGTGGACGCCGATCTGCGGCGGCCCGCGGTGAACCAGATCTTCGGCACGAAGAAAAGCCCCGGGCTGAGCGACGTGCTGGCCGGCAAAGAGGACTGGCGCGACGCGATGCTCGAAAGCGCCGATTTCATAATGGGCGGCCTGGATTTCGACCAGCTCATGAGGTTCCCCGGCATCGAGAACCTTAAGATACTCAACAGCGGCACGCAGCCCGACAACGTCATAGACATACTGGATTCCGCCAACTGGACGGAGCTGATGGAAGAGCTGAAGGGCGAGTTCGACATGATAGTCTTCGATTCCCCGCCGGTGCTGCTGTTCGTGGACTCGGTCGTTATTTCCAAGCACGCCGCCGACGGCGTGGTGCTGGTCTACAAGGCGGGCAAGATCGCCCGCGGCGCGCTCAAACGCGCCAAAGAACAGATCACCGGGGTCAACGCCAGGATGCTGGGCGTGGTGCTCAACGGCGTGCGGGCCTCCGAGATGGGGCCGCAGTACGGCTATTATTACAACGATTACAAGAAGTACGCGAACCGCTGACGGCCGCGCGCCCTAACCTAAAATGCAGATAATCGTGACCATCCTCGCGGGCGCGGCCTCCGTCGCCGCGGTATTCTGGGGGATCAGCGGCAACCCGCATTCCATCCTCGTGGTCCTCGGTGCCGTGCTGGTCGCGATCTTCGCCTTTTTCTCTCCCAAGTCCAGCCTTGTCCTGCTGGTGATCTCCATGCTGCTTTCTCCCGAGCTCGGCGTCGGCGCCGTCTCGATGTTCCGCAACGTGGTGGTGCGCTATGACGATATCCTGCTGGTCACGATCTTCATGGCCTGGTTCGCCCGCACCGCCATCTTCAAGGACAAGCCGTTCATAACCTCCACCCCGGTCCAGACACCGGTGCTGCTTTACACCGCGCTCTGCGTGGTCTCCACCGGGCTGGGCGTCATGCGGGGGGAGATAGCCTGGAAGATGTCATCTTTCTACGTGCTGAAATACGTGGAGTATTTCCTGCTGTTCTTTATGACGGTCAATATCGTCGATTCCGAGGAGGACGTGAAAAAATACATGCGCTGGGGCTTTTTCGTCGCCGTGGCGGTTACGGTCTACGCTTACTACTACTATTACGCTTCAGGGCCCCTGGCCCGGGCCACGGCCCCGTTCGAGGTGCCCATAGGCGGAGACCTGCGTGAGTCGGAGCCCGCTTCGCTGGGCGGTTATTACCTGATCATCTTCGGCGTTGGTTTCGCGCTCCTGACGGAGACCGCGGGCCTGTCGTTCCTCGCGTCGCTCGGGCTGATCATCTTCATCTTCCCCGCATTCCTGTTCACTTTTTCGCGGTCCTCCTACCTTGGCTTCGCCGGGATGGTGCCCGCCTTGTTTTATTTTGCCAGGAAGCGGCGGTTCCTGCTGGCCGGGCTCGTCTCGGGCGGCCTGCTGGCCATGTCGCTGCTGCCGAATATCTCCGGCAAGGTGCTGGAACGCATAACCATGACTTACAAAGGCGTGTACGCCACCCAGAGCTTCAACGCCGGAGCGGCCGGCACGATAAGGCTGGAGGATTCCGCCGCTTCCCGCGTGCGATCCCTGCAGAGGGCGCTTTTCGAGCAGTTCCCGAAACATCCGATATTCGGCTGGGGCGTCACCGGCGTAGGCCTGGCAGACACGCAGTATGCCCTGGTGCTGGGAGAGCTCGGCCTTCTCGGAGTGATGCTGTTCGCCTGGATGCTTTACAGGCTTTTTTATACGGCGAAGGCCGTTTTCGTCTACTATGAAACCCCGGCCATACGGGCCCTCGCGCTCGGGTTCATCCTGGCGCTGTGCGGCCTGCTGGTGCAGTCGCTCGGCGTGAATACTTTCGTCATCGTGCGTATAATGGAGCCCTTCTGGTTCATCGCCGCCCTGCTTAGCGTGCTGTACCTGAAAACCGTAAAGGGAAAAGCGGCGGACCTGCAAAAAAAAGAGAGCCCTTAACGGCTCTCTTTCCTCTCCCGCGGGCGTCTATCCTCCGCGCGCTTATCTCAGCAAAGCCTCCTGGACGCTTGAGCCAGATAGTATACTGCGCAAACAAGGAAACGGACCGCGTAATAGGCCGCGAGCAGCAGGATGAAAATATCCACGGCCCGGAACAGGGCGGCGGCCGCCAGCAGGAGAAGCTGCACATTGAAGGCGTTGAGATTTATGAACAGCCGGTAAACTAAATTGTCCCGGAACCGGGAAGACCCGATAACGGCGGTCAGCGTTCCGCTGAAAGTCCCTTCCGCTTTTTCCTTCTGCACGGCATGGTAATCATACCCGGCTTCTATCCTGGCGCTGTACAGCAGCCCGGTCAGGGCGAGGAAGGCCGCGGCGACAAGGCCGGCAGGCGCCAGGCCCGGCAGCCCGTTCGTGATATAGCTGCCGGTGCCGTCCAGGTAGAGCCCCGCGGCCAGGCAGGGCAGATAAAGGCCCTCGGCTATTATGCCCAGCGTACCGTCCAGGAATTTTCCGTAATAGGTGACGTTCTTCGTCGCGCGGGCGATATTGCCGTCGGCGGCGTCCAGCAGCGCATAGAACGCCAGCAGCCCCCAGCCGGGCCAGATGCCCGCCGTGCCGGAGAAGAACAGCAGCCCGGAGCCCGATACCCCGATAAAGAAGCCGGCGTAAGCCGTCGCGCTCGGGGAATTGGTGAAGTTGGTCAGGAAACTCGCCAGGTAGAAAGACAGCGGCCGGAATATAAAATAGCTGACCGGGAACTGTTTTTCCCATTCTTTTTTCTGGGTATAGCCTTCCCGCATCTGTGCCACGGAATATTTTGTCATAGGTTCATGTCCGCTCCTGCGGGGCCAGCCGGTTCCACGCGCTTTGTTTCCCGTTCAATGAGCCAGGCTATGCAGGTCAGCCAGGACAGCAGCGAGAACGCGGTGGCCGCCTTCCAGAAAAGCGCGTCTCCCGAGATCCCGGAGACGAAAGAATAGAACCGCCCGGAAATGAACGGCAGGTACCAGAAGATCATCCAAAGCCCGGAGAAGAGGGTATAGTAGCCGAATTTCCTTTCCCCTCTAAGCGCGGCGAAAGGTACTATCCACACCAGGTACTGTATGCCGAACCCGGCCGTCAGGCAATAGAAGACGAGGAACAGCGAGATGATGTCGTCCAGCAGCGGCCGCTTTTTCCGGGCTGTCCGAAAATAATAAAGGCCGAGGCAGGCCACCAGGAGATATTTCCCATAGGCCGAGCCCAGGGTCTTCATCCCCGCTATGAACGCCAGGCCGCTGTGATTATGCAGCACACCCAGGAGCAGCATATACCCCCAGTGGCCGAACCGCGAAGAATAAGCGCCTACGTTGCCAAGTATCGCGTCCGGCGTGACGAGCAGGAAAGGCAGGAGCGAGAGGGCGGCGGGCAGGCAGGCAATGGCCGCGTAAACCAGCCTGTCCCGGTTCTTCTCCTCCCGCAGCAGGAAAAGGGGGAGCAGTATCGCGGGGAAATTCTTGGCGAGGATGGCTATGCCCAGCAATAGCGCCGACAGCCGCGTCCCGCGCGGCCTTTCTCCGAATTCGTACTGGTACCAGGCCAGAGCGCAGAACAGCATGGTGAAAGGGTCGTACTGCCCGTGTACCGACGTGACCAGGATGGAGACCGGGTTCAGGACGAACAGGGCGGCGGCCAGCAGGGCTCCTTTTTCGGTCCTGCCGGAATTAAGCAGGCCTCGGTAAATGAGGCAGGCCGTCAGGCAGTCCGCCGCTATGGACGGCAGCTTTACCAGGCCCCAGAAAGGCAGGCCGGTAAGATCCGAAACAAGAAGGGCGAGGTAGGAGATGACCGGCACCAGGGGCGGATAATTCGGATGGACCGCTTCGTAGAGGCCGAGAAAGGGTCCGCTCTGGAGATAATCCGCGAAGATCCGCCAGGCGTTCACGTCCGACGTCCCGTATACCGCGAAAGCGGGGATCACGCGGACCAGGAAACAAACTGCCGCGAGGATGGATAGTTTCTTTGCGTGTGTCCCCATATTTTCCGGAAGCCCGGCGGGAGCGCGCCTCCCGCCGCGGTTCAGGCGCCGTCCCGTCCGGTTCTCCTGACGATGAACACCGAGCTGTCGGCGAAGAGGTTCGGCCAGATCCTGCATAGTCCCGAAAACCCGGAATGGACCTTCATTTCCGCCACCGTGAAGCCCTGGGCCTCTATCCACGGCTTAAAATCCTTTATCGTCCAGAAACGCAGGTGCTCACCCGGATGAAGCTGCCACTGCACGGGGAAACGCCCGAACAGGAGCCGCAGCCTGTGGATGTAGTGGCCGGTGTTCGGGACGGAGATGATCAGGCTTTTCCTGAACCGTTCCCTGACTTTAAGAAGAAGCTCCTCGGGGTTGGGAATGTGCTCCAGGACTTCCGAGATGATTATGTGATCGTAGGAGCTCTCAAGGCTGAAATCGCGGGAAGTGACATCCGCCTGGCGCGCGTTTATCCCGGAAGCCTTCGCCATCTCCACGCCGGTATGGGAAATGTCCAGCCCTTCTCCGGCCGTCTGTCTTTCCTTTTTAAGGTATCTGAGCGTGGCGCCCTCGCCGCAGCCTATGTCCAGGACGCTGGCGCCCGCGGCTATTTCTTCGGCGAAGGCGGCGTACCTGGTGGAAAAAAAGTACTCGCCGCGCCGCCGCCAGTAAGTGTCGTAATCCATCCTTTCCATTTTTGCGGGCGAGTCCGCGAAGACGGCCGAGGCAACGGCCCGCAGCCGCCGGTAATAACGTGAAATAAAGCAGGGTTCTTTTTCGGGCATGATTTGCGGACGCGGACCGCGGACACGATTCATTTTACATATTTATTAATGTAAACTGTTATCAGATAAAGGGCCGGAAGCGGCCGGTCATCTATGAGCGGAACGAGGGAAAAAGAAACTATCTCCAGGCAGATGCTTAATGTCCTGGGCTTCAGGGCGGCCCAGATGGGCTATGCGTTCGTCGCGAGCGTGCTGATAGCCCGGCAGCTCGGCCCGGAGGGTAAAGGCGTGCTGAACGTGCTTTTCGCTTTTATAGCCACGTCATGCCTGGCTTTTTCCTTCGGCCTGGCCAATTCGCTGATCTATCACGGCGGGCGCGGTAACTACGGGCTGGGCAGGCTGTTCTCGTGGTCGTTGTTCTGGGTCTCCGCGCTGGCGCTGCTTTACCTCCCCGGCGCTTCCTTCTTTTACTGGGTTTTCCGTGACTCGTTCATGAAAGGCGTCGGTTATCCCTGGTTCTTCGCGGCCATACTGCTCTTCCCTCTTTTCCTGTTGAACATGGTTTCGGGGTCGCTGGCCAAAGCCGCGGGCAAAGTAAGCCTGGCGGCGGCCGTTGTCTGCGCGAAGGAAACGCTGTACATGCTGCTCCTTGTCCTGTCCCTTTACGTTTTCGGGAAAGGCGCGGGGGGGATAATCATTTCCAGGATAATCAGCGACCTGGCCGGCTTCATCCTGATGCTGTACGTGATCAAAGAAGAATTGAAGGCCCAGGACCTGGTGCCGGCCTATGATCCCGCGATGAACCGGGTGCTGTTCGGTTTCGGCCTCAAAAGCTACGCCGGGGGGATCTTCCAGCCCAACGTCAACCGCGCCGATATCTTCCTGACGAATTATTTCACCGGCCCGGCGGGGGTCGGCATCTATTCCGTCGGATTGACCCTTGCCGAAGCCGCGTTGCTCATCCCCTCCGTGGTGAATTTCGTGCTTTTCCCGAAAGTGTCATCGGGCGACAGGGCGGCGGGGGCTTTGTACACCGTTTCGTCCGCCCGGCGGGTCTTCTGGGGCATGGCGGGGCTCGGCGTCCTGGTATGCGCCGCGTCGCCCTGGTTCATCCCGCTGGCCTTCGGCCGCGCGTTCTCGCCGGCCCTGGCGGCGGTACTGATAATAATGCCCGGCGCGGTCCTGCTGGGGCCGGGCATGCTTATCGGCGCGTTCTTTGAGGGCACGGGCAGGCCGGAAATTACCATGAAAAGCAACATCCTCGCCTTCTGTCTGTGCGTGGGCCTGGGCGCGGCGCTCCTGCCAGCTTTCGGCTTCGCGGGGGCGGCGGCCGGCTTAAGCGCCGGGTATTGCGTTTCCGCCCTGTTCCTGTTGTACTTTTTCCAGAAAGAAACCGGGGTCAGGTGGAGCCGGCTTTTTGAGTTCCGTGCCGGGGATTTCTCGCCGCGCGCTATATTGAAGGAAGCCGGCATAGGAGCGGGGGGCGCCCGCACGGCAGAGAGGTGAAAAAAACAGCAATGGGTTTTCTCTCCAGGCTTATAAAAAACCCCGCCCGCGCGTCGGCGGCCATTATCGCCGCCGGGGCGGCGTTCTACTGCTATTACGGCATTTATAAAATATATTACGTTGATCTTGAAACTTTAGGAGGGGACTTTTTCACCTGTTACCTGGCAGCGCGGAATTTCATGACCGGCAATTCGGTCTATCTCCAGGGCCAAGATGGGTTCCCCTATGTTTATGCCCCCCCGGTAACGCTTATCTTTATCCCTTTTTTGAGATTCAACGAGCTGGCTGCCACGAAACTCTGGTTCCTGCTGGGGCATGGCCTGCTGGCAACTTCTTTCTGGACGATCTGCCGTTATGGCTGGAGAAAGGATAAAATGCTCTCCGCGGCCGCAGCTTCCGTTGCGATGCTGTTTTCCATGTCCATCTATGGAATTCTTCATACCGGGAACGTGAATATCCTGATCTTTGCCGGACTTTCGCTCGTGTATGCCGGCCTGCTTTCGGGCCGGGCTGGATACGTCCCCGCCGCCCTGGCTTTCTTTTCGCTCATAAAGATCTTCCCTGTTATACTGGCGGGCCTTTTTATCCGGCGGCGCAATTATTCCGCCTGCGCCTGGTTCCTTCTTTCTCTGGCCGGCTTTGCCGTGGTTTCTTTCGCTGTTTTCGGAGTTCAAAATAATCTGGGCTTCATCCGGGAGCTGTCGTCTTTTCCCAATTTTTCCGCTCCAATGCACGCCATGTCGTTTACGTATTTTCTAAAGCTGTTCTGGCCCGGCATCCCCATGCCGGTCCTTCTTGCTGTCAATGCCGTATTCTTCGCGGCGCTGTGGCTGCTTTGGTGGAGGGAGGCCGCGGCCGGCCCGGACGGCAAGGCCGGTCCGGGGCGGGCGGTAACGGACCTTTTCGCCCTTACAGTTATTATGTTTCTGATGCATCCCACTTCCTGGGTGACATACGGCGCGTTCCTGGTGATGCCTTTCTACTTTGTGGTTTTTTCCATGCTGGAAGGCCGGAGAGATTTTAAAGCGGGATGGGTGTTCGGCCTGTTGTTCGTCTTTATCAATTTCTGGGAGATCTTCTGCTACCAGCTGCCGCTCTCTTTCAGCTTTCTTACTATGCGCCAGGTCTGGCTGGAAAGAAGTCTGTACCCGTTCCTTTACCAGCTGTTCTATTCCGCCCATTTCGCGGCGAATCTGGCGCTTTTCTGGTGGATATTGTCTAATTACAGGGAATTGGCCGGGAATGCGGAGCGGATAACCGCGGGCAACCGGGCGGGGCCGGGGAGAAAAGATATGCCGACGGAGGCCGCCGCAGACACAGGCCAGGCCGAAAAAAAAGTCCATATATTATATTTTCTGCACGACCTGGCGCCGTTCGGGGCGCAGCGTTCCACGCTGTGCCGCGTGCGGGGGCTAGACAAGGAGAAATTCCATATTACGGTCTGTGCTTTCTGGGGGGAAGAAACCCTGGCGGAGAAATTCCGTGAAGCCGGGGCGGAAGTGGTTTTTCTTCGCGCTCGCCGGTTTTACGATCTTTTCGCCTGGTTCCGGTTCGCGCGGCTGCTTTTCAAGCTCCGGCCGCAGGTAGTGGAGACTACCGTGCCCGAGCTCGGTTTCCCTGCGCGGCTGCTTTGTCTTATCCTGCCCGGGACAAAGACGCTGCACTTCTTCCATAACCCGCTTTCCAGCGAACCGGCGCCGTGGCGCTTCCTGAACAAACTGACCCTGGGTCTTTGCGGGGCCGTCGCGTTCAGTTCCGAAGGGATCGTCGATGAGGTGAGGCTGGCCGTCCCTTCGGTAGCCGGGAAGCTGGCGGTCGTGCAGAACGCCGTGGATATGGTCCCGGCTTCGCGCGAGGAAGGCGCGGCCCTGCGCTCCGAACTGGGCCTTTCTCCGGCGGATAAGGTGATATGCTGCGTCGGGCGGCTGGCATTCCAAAAGGGGCAGGACTACCTTATCAGGGCCATGCCGGGGCTCATCGCTAAAAATAAAAGAGCGAAGCTGCTGCTGGCCGGAGACGGCGAGACGGAAGCTGAGCTGCGCGCTCTGGCGGCCGAACTGGGAGTTGAAAGCGCAGTGCTGTTCCTGGGCCGCCGCGGCGACGTGGCCAGGGTGCTGGCGGCTTCGGATATCTACGCCGCGCCGTCACGCTGGGAGGCCTTCAATATAGCGCTGGGAGAGGCTATGCTGGCGGGACTTCCCTGCGCGGCCTCCGATATCGCCGGGCATATGGACCTGGTCCGCGGCGGAGAAACGGCCCTGGCGGTAAAGGCAGGGGATGTTACTGCGTTGGAAGAAGCCCTGCATACGCTCCTGTCTGACGCCGCCGCTGCGGGGGAAATGGCGGCGGCGGCCCGGACCCGCGTCTTGCAGGAGTTTTCACCTGAACAAGTTATCCCCAGGAGCGAAGCTCTGTATCTCCGCCTGGCCGGCCGGCCGGCCAAATCGGCTGCGGGAAAGACGGGAGTATTGTTCGTTATAGAGAACGAGCGCTTCGGCGGCGGGGAGAAGGCTTTCTCCCAGCTTATCCGCGGGCTGGATAAGTCGCGTTTCGAGGTTTACGCCGCCTGCCTGGCGGACGCCTCGCTGCCCGGGCCGGCGCCGTTCCTGCGCGCCATCGAAGGCCATGCGAAGGTGATCAACCTGGACCTGCGCCGCCTCGTTTCACCGGGCGCCTTCTTCGCGCTGAAAAAGCTCATAAGGGAGAACGGCATACGAGTGGTGCACAGCCAGGGGGCGCGCGCCGATTTCTACGCGCGGCCTGCCGCGCGCGCGGCCTGCGCGTACTCCGTTTCTACGATGGCGACCCCCGTCGAGGAATACGACGTGCCGCCGGCCAGGAAAGCGCTGTACTCCGCGCTGGACCGTTTCTCGGGCCGGTACGCCGACAGGTTCGTGGCGGTGGCGGACCATATAGCGCGCAAGCTCGCAGCCGGGCGCGGCATCCCGCCGGAAAAAGTGGTCAGGATCTATAACGGGATAGACGCCGGGCAATACCAGGCGGGGCCGGAGGCCGCGGTGAGGGTCCGCGCCTCCCACGGCGTACAGCCGGAGGCCTTCCTGGTGGCGGCCTTCTGCCGGCTCAGCCGGGAAAAAGGGCTGAAGTACCTGGTAGACGCGGCAAAGGTCGTTGCCGGCAACGCGCAGCTCCCCGCGGGCGCTATAAAATTCCTAGTGGCCGGCGCCGGGCCTTTGGAGGCGGAGCTCAGGGGCCGGGTAAGGGCGTTCAGGCTTGAGAAGATATTTGTTTTCGCGGGTTTTGCCGAAGACGTCCGGCCGCTGATGGCCGCCGCCGACGTTTTTGTCCTGCCGTCGCTGCGCGAGGGTTTCCCGGTCAGCGTGCTCGAGGCCATGGCCTCGGGGAAACCGGTCATAGCTTCGGACATAGAGGGCGTGAATGAAAGCGTTTCGGAAGCTTGCGGCATCCTCGTCCCGGCTAAAGATCCCGAGGCACTGGCGGGCGCGATAGCCGCGCTTTTCCTGGACAGGCCCCGCGCCGCGGAGCTGGGCGCGCGCGGCCGTTCGCTGGTCGCGGAGAAGTTCGGACTTGATAGAATGATAAAGGCTCACGAGGAATTATATTTAAGCCTATGACCGGAATATTCAAGCGGTTCGCCAGGCGCATGATTAAAGCGGAAGAAGAAGGGCTGCGTACGCACAAGGCCGTGATGCGCCTGCTGAAAAAGATCCCGTCAGCCGCCAACCTTCTGGACGTGGGCTGCGGCCACGGCGGCAAGACGCCGCTGTACGCGGAGGCGCTGCGGCTTTCCCTGGACAGGGTAAAAGGCATTGAGCCGCAGGAAAAATACGCGGCCGTCGCGCGCGCTAAATTCGAGGTGTTCTCGGTGGATATCGAGAGTTCGGTGCTGCCGTTCCCGGACTCCAGCTTCGACGTGGTGGTCTGCAACCAGGTGCTGGAGCATCTTAAGAATATTTTCCTGCCCCTGCGCGAAATGGACCGCGTGGTCAGGCCCGGAGGCTGGCTCCTTATAGGCGTGCCGAACCTGGCCGGTCTTTACAACCGGCTGCTGCTCCTCCTGGGGAAACAGCCTATCTCCAGCGAGATAGACGGGCCGCATGTAAGGAGTTTCGCGCACCACGCTTTCCGCGGCTTCCTGGAGAGCAACCCCAATTTTGAATTAACCGCGGTAGACTCCGCGAATCTTTACCCGCTGCCGTACCCGCTGCTGGAACGCCTGGGAGGGCATTTCCCCGGCCTGTCCGCTTTTACTTTTTACCTGCTTAAAAAGAAGACCAACGCCCCTGAAGCCTGCACCTGGAAGCCGGGGCAGGCGGAGGATACCTGCTTCTGAGCGGGGCTGTATGCTGAGAATGTCTGAGAACTACCTGCGAGGTTGCGCCTGATGTGCGGGATCTGCGGCTTTGCCGGAGTTAAGAACGACGCGCTGCTGGGCGCGATGACGGCCTCGCTGGCGCACCGCGGGCCGGACGAGGACGGTTTTTTCTCCGACGAGGAGCGCGTGTCGCTCGGCATGCGCCGCCTGAAGGTGATAGACCTCGCCACCGGCGCGCAGCCCATCTTCAACGAGGACCGCAGCGTAGCCGTGGTCTTCAACGGCGAGATCTACAATTTCCGCGAGCTGCGCTCCGACCTGCAGGCCCGGGGCCACGTCTTCCGCACGCAGACCGACACCGAGGTGCTGGCGCACCTTTACGAGGAGCACGGCGCCGAATTCCCTAAGCTGCTGCGCGGCATGTTCGCCTTCGCGCTGTGGGACGCGCGGGCGCGCAAGCTCCTGCTCGGCCGGGACCAGTTCGGCATCAAGCCGCTCTATTACGCCGTCTCCGGCGACAAGTTTTACTTCGCCTCCGAACTGAAAGCGCTCCGGCGGGCCGCCGGCGTCTGCGGTGAAATGGACCCGGTGGCGCTGGACTATTATTTCACCTACCTCTATATCCCCGCGCCGTTCACCATCTACAAAGGCGTGAACAAGCTCGAGCCGGCTTGCGTGCTGACTTTCCAGGCCGGCGAGGCGCGGGTCAGGAAATACTGGCGCCTGGAAGCGGCGCAGGATAAGGCCCGTACCGAAGGCGACTGCCTCGACGGCATCAGGGACCTGCTGTCCAAAAGCGTTAAAGAGCAGCTGGTCAGCGACGTGCCGCTGGGGCTTCTCCTTTCCGGCGGGATGGATTCCATCTCGCTGCTTTCTTTCATGGCCGAGCACGCCGGCGCCGGGGTTAAGGCCTTCACCGCCGGTTTCTCCGGGGAGGACGCAAGCTTCGACGAAACCTCGGCCGCCGCGGCCGCGGCCAGACACTTCGGCGCGGAACATTTCAGGATACCCCTGAGCCCGGACATCGGCGGGACGATAAAACACCTGGCCGGCCACTTCGACGAGCCTTTTGCGGATTCCTCGGCGCTGGCCAATTACCTGGTCACCAAAGAAGCGCGGAAACATGTCACCGTGGCGCTGGCCGGCATCGGCGGCGACGAGCTGTTCGGCGGCTACCCGCGCCACCTGGGCGCGCGCCTCCTGCCCGGCTACCTGAAGATCCCCGGCCCGCTGCGGCGGCTGGCCGGTTCCGGCGCCGCGTTCATCCCGGAAAGCCGTTCTTCTTTTAATCTCCCGGGCCGCGTCAAACGCTTCCTCGCGTCGGGCTCGTCGGATTTTTCAGGCGCTTATAATTCCTGGATCTCGTACCTGGGCGCGGAGGAAAAAGACGGGTTCTACTCCGGGTATATGCGCCTGGCGCTGCGCGGCGGGGCCTCGAAACTGCCCGGCCTGCCCCGCGACCCGGCGGAGGTCTTCGGTTTCGAACTGGGACTTGTCCTGCCCGACGACCTGCTCTGCCTGGCCGACCGCGCCTCCATGGCGAATTCACTCGAACTGCGCGTGCCTTTCCTGGACACGCGCCTGGTGCAGTTCATGGCCGGCGTGCCGCTAGAGCTCAAGACCAAAGGTTTCCGCCTCAAATACCTGCTGAAAAAAGCGATGGCGCCGCGGCTGCCCGCCGGGCTGCTGCGCGGGCCCAAGCGCGGCTTCCAGGTGCCGCTGGCGCGCTGGCAGGACAAGGAGCTGAAGGCCTTCACCGCGGAGGTCCTCAGCCGCGAGAACGTCAGGAGGGCGGGGGTGCTTTCCCCGGAAGGCGTGGAGAGAATGCTGGCCGCCCATGCCTCCGGGCAGCGCAACCTCTACGACCGCATCCACGCGGCCAGCGTTTTTCATCTCTGGCTGGAACATTCCCGGCACGAGCCCCCGGCGGCCATTTCCTCGCCGTGGCAGGTGCGCGGGACGCGCAGGATACTGCTGGTGAACATGGCCGGTCTCGGCGATATCGTCATGATGACCCCCGCCGTCCGGGCCATAAAAGCGGCCTACCCGGATTCCACGCTGGAGCTGCTGACCATAGACCGGTCGGCGGACCTGGCGGCGGGCATCCCCGGCATAGACAAAATACATTCGGTGCCCATCGAATACCGTTTCGCCGGGCCGGCGGCGGCGCTGAAGTTCCTGGTAACGCTGCTTGCGCTGCGCGGGGCGCGCTTCGACGCGCTGTTGAATTTCAGCCTGGTCTCCTCTTTCGGCGGCCTGCTCAAGGCCAGGCTGATAAACGGCCTGGTGAGAGCAGGGATCTCCGCCTGCAGGGTGCTCAGGGGGCTGGGCGCGGCCGGGGACGTTACTGCTTACGAGGAAGTCATAGAACAGAAGAGCGAGGTGGCGCTGACCGCCCGGCTGCTGGAGCCCCTGGGGATCTCGGCCCTGGACCTGGAGATAAATTATTCGCCCGGCGCCGAAGAGAAAAAAAAGGTGTCGCGCGACCTGGCGCAGCGCGGGCTTTCCGGGCGTCCCCTCATCGGCCTCAACCCCGGCGCGTTCCGGCCCTCGCGCCGCTGGCCGCTGGAAAAATGGAAGGCGCTGGCCGGGCTGCTGCTGGAAAAATATCCGGGCGCGCTGCTCGTTGTTACCGGTTCCGCGCAGGAGGAGGCGCTGGCCTCGGCTTTGAAGGTTTCGGACCGGGTCTTCGCGGCCGCCGGGCTTTACAGCGTGAGGGAGAACGCGGCGCTCTACGGTCTGCTGGACGTTTTCATAACCAACGATACCGGGCCCATGCATCTCGCCGCGGCCGCCGGGACGAAGACGGTCTGCATCTTCGGGCCCGGGGACCACTGGCGCTTCTCCCCGGCGGTGCCGGAGAGCAGGAAGCGGGTGGTAAGGAAGGATATCGCCGGCTGCGACATGCCGTGTTATAAGTTCGATTGTCCGAACACGGCCTGTCTCGAGACGATAAGCCCGGAAGAGGTGCTGGCCGCCGCGCAGGAACTGCTGGGGGGTAACACGCAGTGAAACCGTCGAAAATAATTTCCGCCGCCGTGCTGCTGCTCCTGCCGGCGGTCCTTCTTTTCTGCTCGGCCGATAAGCTGCATTACCCGACCGCGCAGTGGGACGGCTGGGTGCTGGAAAGCGTGCTGGCCATCCGCGCCGGCACTTTCGCCGCCGACCCTTACGTGATACATCCGCCGCTTTACCTTTACCTGCTGGCCTTTTTCAAGCCGCTGCTGGGGGCGGACCTGCTGGCCGGGGCCAGGCTTTTCAATTTCAGCTGCTACCTGCTCACCGGCTGGCTGGTGTTCCTGCTGTCGCGCCGGATGGCGGGGAAGGAACACGGCCCCGCGGCCGGGTTTACAGGCGCTATATTGTTCTACCTCTCCCCGCTGGCTTTCCAGGGGACATTCCTGCTGGACCTCGGCGACACGGCCGTGGTGCCAGCGGCTTGCGCGCTGTATTTTTACGCGCTGGCGGCAGGGGCGGGCGGCCCGCTGAAGGGACTGCCGCTGGCGGCCGTTTTCGCCCTGAACCTGTGGGCCAAGTTCATACATTCGATCTTCATCGTTTTTGCGGCGCTGGCTGCACGCTTTACCGGCGCAGAGGACGAGAAAGGCTGCTCTAACCTGCGCATAATGGCCGCGGGCGCGGCGCTGTTCCTGCTGTCCTGGACCGTGTACGCTTTTACGTCCCTTAACGCGCCGGAGCGCTGGGAGCCGCTGCAATACCTGTTCGGCGAGATGATCTACAATTACCAGCGCCAGGATGTGGCTGGCGGCCTGAAACAGCTGCTTTATCTCCGGATCACAGCTGTGGCCCGGGTGCTTCTGTGGCTCTGGCCGCTGCTCGCGCTCTGGGCCCTGCGCCTTTCCCGGCGCGGTTTTGGAACGGGCACGGAAAGATGCATGAACTATTTCGTGCTTATCTTCATGGTAGGCGCTTGGCTCAGCAAAGGAACTTCCAACGGTTTCCCCAAATACCACGCGGCCCTCCTGCCGCCGCTCTGCGCGCTTTGCGCGGCCTGGCTGGCCGGATCCCTGCCCGAATGGAGGCGCGCGGCCGGGCTCAGGACGGCTGCGGCCGCGGCCCTGGTCCTCCTGGCGGCGTACTTCGCCGGTGACCCTGCGTACACTTTCTCCCACTCCCTGAAAGAAGCGCTTATCAGCGGTTCCGGGCTGCACCAGGCCCTTGGCCGCCTGGCGGCGCAGGCGCTGGCCGTCCCGGCGTTCTTTTTCTTCCTGTGGAAGGTCTGCAGCGGTTCCCTGGAGAAAAGATCCGCGGCCGTGCTCTCGTTGGCCCTGACAGGCCTGCTGTGGAGCTCGGCTATGTACGTTCTCCAGGCGCGGGGGGATTATTTCACCAACTACGGCTACGGGACCACCGGAAAGCGCGAGGCTGTGGAGTATGTCCGCGCGCACTTCGCCAAGGGCAAAGCGGCCGGGGCCAATGAGTTCGCCTGGGAGTTCAAGGCGGCCGGGATACCGTTCATCAACGTAGGCGACAGGTGCTTTATCGAGGCCGCCTGTTCCGCCGCCCTGCTGCGCGACCCCGGGACGGCGTTCTTTGTTTTCGGACAGGCCTCCAACACCGTGGAGCAGGTGAAGGGCTTCCTGGCCCTTACCCCGGAAAAACTGGGCCGGCCTTTCTCCTCCGTGAAAAAAGGCGACTTCTGGATCTATGATTTTACTCCGCGCTGACTCCGCTGCCGGCCCCCTTGTGTCCCCTTGGTAAATAAAGTATAAATATAGGGCCGTGCCTCATGGCGCGGCCATACATGGAAAGCAAAATTTTAATTGTAGACGACGACGCCCACCTGCGCGAAACGCTGCGCGACCTCCTCGAAATGGAGGGCTACAAGGTATTCGAAGCCGGTTCCGGCGCCGAGGCCATGAAGATGGTGGTCTCCGATTTCTTCCATGTCATCCTGATGGACTTCAACCTCACCGACAAGACCGGCATCGAGGTCATCAAGGACATCCGCAAGCTCAACACCGACAGCCAGATCCTGATGATGACCGCGCACGCGTCCCTCGACACCGCCGTGAAGGCCATCCAGGAATCCGTCTACGATTTCCTCATCAAGCCCGTCGATTTCAACTACCTGCGCCGCGCCATCAAGAAGGCCGAAGAGAAGCTTTTCCTCGAGCAGGAGAACAAGCGCCTCATCGACATGCTCAAGCACAATAACGAGCAGCTCGACCGCCTCAACGGCATGAAGTCGAAGTTCATGTCCATGGCCTCGCACGACCTGTCCAATTCCCTGATGACGCTGCAGATCAGCTTCGAGATGCTGGCCGCCACCATAAAACCCAACGACGACCAGAAGAAGAAGATGGATTTCATCAGCGCCAGCATCACCCAGATCTCGCGCCTGATAGGCGACCTGGTGGACTGGGCGTCCATCGAGCAGGGCAAGTTCCGCCTGGAAAAGAATTATTTCGAGATGGACAAGATGGTGGAGGAGATGAGCGTGGGCCCGAAGGCCCGCGCGATGCAGAAGAACATCGAGATCGGCGTCTCGGTCTCGCCCGGCCTCAAGATGGTCTGCGCCGACAAGCGCCGCATCGGCCAGGTGCTCCTGAACCTCCTCGAGAACGCCATCCGCCACACCCAGCGCGGCGGCAAGATAACCATTTTCGTGGGCCCCATGGACGACTTCGTCTGCGTGTCCGTCAAGGACAATGGCGAGGGCATCGACCCCGAAGTCCTGCCCAAGCTGGGCCAGAGCTTTTATCAGCCGGCGGGCGGGAAATCCCCTCACGGGCGCCTGGGCCTCGGGCTTTCCATAGCCAAAGAGATAGTCCAGAGCCACGACGGGAAGATCATAGTGGAGAGCGA
>Ga0209417_1001755_pt1 | contig 38168 bp, 46 predicted proteins | sample RifGroF2_FD_184002 | JGI IMG/M metagenome (GOLD analysis project Ga0209417, IMG submission 184002) | Groundwater microbial communities from Rifle, Colorado, USA - Groundwater F2 (SPAdes) (version 2) | ecosystem: Environmental > Aquatic > Deep subsurface > Groundwater | place: Rifle, Colorado... | reverse complement strand
CAGCGCGTGCGAGTATCCGCGCAGGTCGCAGTCCCCGCCAATCGTCGTCAGCCCGGCCGGCAGCGCGTGCGAGTATCCGCGCAGGTCGCAGTCCCCGCCAATCGTCGTCAGCCCGGCCGGCAGCGCGTGGTCAGCAACAATGAAATTATTCGGATTGATTTTAACTGACACCTCTGTCATTGCCCACGCAACGAAATCATGGAATGTCGGCCATCCGGTGTGCACGTAATTTTCCAGCTGATCGCTGCTGAGCTTATCGCCTTTTATCGTCCGGCATTCGATTTTACCGGTTGGCAAATAGTGCATCTCGCGCCATTCGCTTCTCGGCGTGTCGGTCAGTTTGAAATATTCGTACGTGTTGCTGTGACTGGTGAGGTCGGCAACCTTGACCTTGCCGGTCTTGTGGCTGATAATCGCACTCGCAAATTTACACATCACGCCACCTCATGGGTATTTTTAAACAGCCCGGCGGCGGTGCGCGGGAGGGCGCGGCGCCGCCGGTATCTCTGCGCGGCTTCGGAGCCGCGGTTCACTGTCAAAAAGAACTGGACAGATGGGTAGATCGAGGGCGGAAGTGGTTGGACTTCCCCACCACCTGTCCAGTTCACAAAATTACCTTGTGTTCCCTCCGCCGCTGTGGTAGAATGAATCCGGGAGCGGGAAGATTGGAGGGTGTATGCCGCAACACGCTCTGAGGTCGCTGACGTGATCTCCGTCGCTTCCTCACCAGTGAATTCAATTTTTAGTTCGCGTGTTTTCATGTCCCACCCTCGATCTACAGGTCATTGTAGCAAATAGCTCAGTGATTGTCAAGTATTTTTGCGCCATTTGGATCACTTTCCCAAAGGTTTTTCACAATGGACAACATAGATAAGAAGTTACGTCAATTGCGCGCACTGCGTAAAATGACAACACTTGATCTTGAGAAGTTGACTGGAATATCTCACGCAACTATTAGTCAGTACGAACTTGGTAAACGAAAACCCAAGATAGCGTACATTTCTAAACTCGCACTTGCGTTAGGTGTCCCACCTTCAGAGCTGATTGATTTCCCTATGGTAAAAGATCTAATGATACCAGTAGCAATCAGCAACGAGATGTACCGTATCCCAGTATATAACACTGCCTGCTCCGCCGGAAAATTTACCGAACATCCTGACGCCTGCATCGACGAATACAAAAACGCTTCCTCCGACCTCTGCCCGGATCCGGAAGCCGGAGCAATCCGCATCAAGGGCGATTCCATGGATCCAGAAGTTCACGACGGCGACATGGTTTTCTTCTCGCAGAACTACCGGATCAAGAACAACGACATGGTGGTTGTCATGGTGGACGCTCTGGGCCTCGCCCTGAAGCGCGTCCAGTTCATGGGAGCCCGCGAGCGCCCGGAGCAATACGCGCTGCTCTCCGCCAACCCGAAATACCCCCCGCGCGTCGTCGACGCCAAGGAAATCGTCAAGATGCTAAAGGTAATAGGCATCCACCGATCGATGCTATGAACAAACTACAGAACGAAATACTAACGTTGTTTGTCGCTATAATTATTATGATGCTTGGATGTGCGTCAGAACGGTCATCCATCACAAGTTCTGCAAGATCAACGAGGACACCTACCACACGTTTTGCAACGTCAAACAGGACAATTAGACCAATGCCAATAAGTCCATCCTATTATTACTCTTGGTATGGAATCGATACTCGCAGCGGAATCGTCGAGGGGGTAGCCAAAAATAAATATTCATTCGTTATTGCTGCGGCAGTTCTTTGTTCCTATTTGATTTTCATGACACGCGGCAACTCATCAGTATTTTGCAATAACGGGGTACTCTATTATGCAAAACAATATTACTATGTCTATAAACTAAAACGACGGCTTATTATACGACAGAGAGAGCGTAAAAAACTGTCGGCAAAACTTGCTCAAGGAAAATACGATTATCAATGTGATAAATGCGGCGCTCCTGCCACAGAATCTCAAACCAAATGCACTTATTGTGGTGATGAATTTACACAGACAGAAGAATGCAACGAAGACAACAGGCCATTTATCGTGCGGCACCGGGAAGAAATGAACATGTATATTGATAATGAGGTGGTCGCTAACCAGTCAAAATTCCGGTGCAGAATATGCACGATGCCGAGTAATGACAATTCAGCAATTTGCCCATGTGGCAGTACTCAATGGTTGCCAAACCAATAACCGTCGCCGCTGGCGTCATCACCCCGGCGCAGTACCAGCAGATGCTGAACCGTCCAATAGCGGCGGCCCCGGCATCGAGTACATTCTAAAGGAACAGGCGGGGCGATCGTTGCCCCGCCATTTTCCCCGCCCCGCGCGGGTAATCAGGGAATTGCAAATGGCGATAGTGGTTATCACATAGATCTGGCAAAATGCGTGATCCGGTCAATCAAAAGCGGAATAATGTGGAGTTATGAGTTAACATACGTGGTATAACGAGGTAGGGGGTAAGGTTGGTGTTATCGGTTGCCGATATTATGGTAAATGACTTGATAAAAGGACGTGGCCATGACGATAGCTTTGACAGTTCGAGTAAACGACGGAATAATTCTTGCAGCTGACAGCGCCGGTTCTCTACCGGCGAATGGTGGTGGAATTGCTAACGTCTACAACAGCATGAACAAAATAATCAATCTATACAAAACACTTCCCATAGGATACATGACTTGGGGTGAGGCCGGCATAGGTAGCCAATCGGTAGCAACGTTGATGAAGGATTTTCGTATAAAGCTTGGAGAAAAGGACGAATCAGGCGCGCCAAAAGAATACGGCATCGATGAGAATAACTATACCATTAAGGAAGTTGTAGACAAGGCATGCCAGTTTTTCTCAACCTTTATTAGCGCCGGATGTCAACCATCTCTTGGCTTTTCGATTTCAGGATATTCATCGAACTCAATGCTTGCTGAAGAGTGGATTGTTGAAATAGAACAAGGCAACATTCCTATTCCAAGTCAGATGATATTTCCATGGGGCATTAAGTGGAATGGACAACCTAAACCTCTACAACGATTGGTCCTCGGCTATGATCCTGATATATCAGGCGTGTTTACCAAGATTGGATTTGCGCAAGTTCAAATTGATTTTATAATGAACGAGATTCACACCAATTTTGACGCTGCATTGGTCCATCCGGCAATGCCTATACAGGATGCTATTGACTTGGCGGAGTTCTTGGTGTACACTGCGTCGATGTATTACAGGTTCATCCCTGGAGCACCTACTGTTGGTGGACCAATTGAAGTCGCTGCAATAACAAAGCACGAAGGGTTCAAGTGGGTTAAAAGAAAGATGTATTACAACGACACATACAATCCGGAGGTGTAAGATGGATATGAAAATGTTTGGTTTTAGTGCGACCAACACTTCTGTTGTTCCGTGTGCCAAAAAGAGCCGGATAGAATATCAGAAAATAGACATTCGCGGTGGTTGCCTTGCGGTAGGGGTTCCAAGGGTGGAAATAACAGAGGAAGAACGCAAGAGGATGGGAGAATCACTTTCAATAGTTGTTCAGCGACGCATGGATGAAGTCGCTACTGCTGTTAGTGCTACGCGTTAACTTCTATATTTTACATGTACCGCTGTTGAATTAAACGGGCGTCGGCCGTGGCCGTCAGATCATTGGCGCGCCCGTGGTGTCATCATTATGTAAAACAGATTCCGCGATCGCGGCGGGAATAGCCGGTGACGGAATCGGTTGTTGCACACGCGGTGCGGGCCACCTCCGCCGCGCGCGGTAGCATCAGGATGTAGCCGAGATACACCAGCCGCGAACTCATACAAAGCCCTCCCGGGACGGACCGCTCGCCAGGCACACGCGGCAGTAGCCCTCCGCGGCCTATGTGGCGTTCGTAGGTATCCTCGATTAACTGGCAGCAGTACTCAGCCGTCCGAACCTGCAGCGGGCGAAATAGCGCGCACCCGGCCGCCAGCACGCCAGCGGTATTGTACCGGCAGTTAGCGCTGTAGACGGCGTCATCCACCAACGCAAGACGCAGATCGTCGCGCCCGGTGAAGTCATAGCGGTAAACGTGCAATTTGCAACCGGCGTAATCGTCGTCCTTGTCCACCTCGACCGGCGCATGTAATTCGCGGCTGATCGTGCGCTTCTCGAGGTCATAGAACCTGCCGCGCGGCGGTACCATCTCGACTACACGCGTACCGCCGCAGGCTAGCGACGTATGCGATTGATAGCAAAATGGCGGTGGCAAACCTATCCGTATCTGGTGCGCGACGATGGCACGCGGAATCATGGTCCGCGGCTCAGGGCGCTCCACGCCGATGATATCGCCCCGGTGCAAATCGTCCAGTGTCAGAATAACCATATCGCTCTCCCCCTGGCCACGCGTCTATTATTTGCGCGGCTCCTGATTGCTGGTCAAAAACCGGCCAAGCCTGCCCAACAACGACCCTACCGCCTCACGGATTGCTGGCGCCGCTGGGGATTCACCGGTGGGTATTTCCATGGCCTCGCCGCCCTCCGGAATCGTCTCGCGCAATTCCTGCAGGCGCTTGATTGCCTCATCAATATCCGCGCGCGTTACATTCGCCATCGTTCCCATATCAACCCTCCTACGGTCTTTCCTAGATTTTTGCGCGCCAACTGGCGCGGATTTAATCAGAACGGCAACTGGAATCCCGTCAGCTTTGCAAACGCCAGCAACACATCCTTTTCTTCTTGGTTGAACGAATAGTCCATGATCTCACGCTGCTTCTGCATATAGAAATTCACGGCATCATCAAACCCGCGCTTGCGCAGTTCCTCAAGTACCGGATTTTCATCGAACATCGCATCCATTTTCGGATCAAGCACATCGTGCATATGATCATTTGCCATGGTGTTCCCCTCCCCCGTTATTTAGCTGCCATGTACGCGTTGAATATCTGGGCGAAATCGATTGTTTGCGGGGTATAATGCAGCACCCGCCAGCCCAGCAGGATAGCCGCGTTGCGCTTCCGCTGGTCATCGATGAAGCCCTGCCCGCGGGTGTGCCGGCCGTGCGTCCACGCCCCGCCGTCCACCTCCACCGCCAGCTTGATATTTGCCCAGGCGAAGTCGAACCGCCAGTCCTGCAGGCCAGAATCCCGCAGCCGGCGCCGCAGGCCCTTGCCGATATCGCCCGCGAACTCCTCCGCCGGCACCGCGCGCAGGCCGTTGTGGGCCTTGCCGACCGCCACCGCCGCGAACCGGTACTCAGATTCAGGCAGTTGTATCCCGCGCCCGGCGACCCCGGCGTTGAACATGGCGATCAGCGCCTCCTTGCGCTGCCGGCCGATCACCGCCGCCGCCCGCCGCCGCGCCGTGGCATCACCCGATATTGCCGCCGGCTCCGGTTCCGGGGCGGTCCCGGCCGGCGGCAGGGGAGCTTGCCCGCCGCCGCCGGCCGGCCGGAACACCGGCGCGCGCCGGGGGAACCCCCGCCGCCAGCGCGATGCCCCGGCAACCCTCACGCGATTGCCTGATTTGATCAGGGTCACGCCCGACGCCCCCGCTGGTACTTGTCCTTGCCCTTGGGCGCTCCGGCCTGCTCCGAATCCTTGGCCGGGGCCTGATCAGCCTTATGATCGTCATCGTTTACGGACGACATTGCCTCCGCTTCTTCCGGCTTCGGCTGTTTGACCAGTTCATCGGTACTGCCGGCCGGGGCCGGGGTGCTCGCCACGGATTCACCAGCAACAACCGCGGCGGGCGTCGCCGTCTCCGTGAATTCGGCCAGACCCTTGGAAACCGGGCTATGTGAGTTGCGATCCTTCACCGCCTGCTCGCGCTCCGCCGCCTGCAGCATGACCATATAGGCCCGCACGCCGGCCGCGATGGCCTTCGCTTCGCCCTTCAGTTCCGCTTCCGAGTCGATCGCCGCCGCGTCCTTGCTGTCCACAAACGCATATTCGAGGATGATGGCCGGCATTTTGGTCTCGGAAATGACCGTGAAGAAGTCGCCGCCGTGGGTGCCTTTCTTGTCGTAAATCGGGCTCACGCCATGGGGGTTCTGCGTTTTGCTGAACTCCGCCCCGATACACTCCGCCAGCGACTTGCCTTCCCCGTGGAATACGCTGTGGATGGCCTCCCAGCCGTCCCCGCCGCCCGCATTGTGGTGGATCGAGATAAACAGGTCGGTCCGCGACAGGTTGGCGACATGCGCCCGCTCCATCAGGGCCACCGTGTTGTCCGCGTGGCGGGTCATCACCACCTGGTGGCCGTCCTTCCACAGCAGTTCGCGCAGCGCCATGGCCACGATCAGGTTGGCGTCCTTCTCTTTCACCCGGCCAACCGCGCCCGGATCGCCGCCGCCGTGCCCGGCGTCAACGCAAATCGTCATTTTCTTGCTCATGTTCAAATCCTCCCCTTCTCCGCCAATGTGCGGAGCATAGTATCTGCCGTCGTTGCCAGCAGTTTCACCACCTTTTGCACAATCTGGTCAGCCGCCGCCAGCCCGGGCGGGGCCGGCACCCCAATTCGAACCGCGTAGCTCTGGTAGACCCCATACAGCACATCCGCCAGGCGTGCCGCCGATTCGCTCATCCCCCGGCCCCCAGCGCGGCCGCCATGGCCTTGAACAGCGGCTGGGCGCCGGCCCCGCCAACCAGCCCGCCAATCGTTGCCGCCGTGATGATCTTGATCCGAAACCTTTCCAGTTCCTGCAGCCGGCGGTCGGTCGATTCCTTGTGAGCCGTCAGTTCGGCTTCATGCCGCGCGTTGTCGATCCGCGCCTGCTTCACCTCGGCCATCATTTCGTAGAGCTTCGGCAGCAGTTCCTGATTGCTCTCGACATGCTTGCTAATCTGCGCGCACAGTGTTTTCACCGTTTCCTGCAGCACAGCGCGGTCCGCCTCAGCTTTGAGGTGGTCGGCGCAGTGTTCGCCGTCTTCGCAGCTTCCTTTCGGCCCCATCACGCACCCCCGGGCAAGATGATCCGGCTGGGCTCCGCCGGCGCGCTGTCCACGCCCTGCACGTTCTGCCCACCCGCCTGCGCCGTCATGCGCTTCACGAACGACCGGACCGGCAGTTCATTGTGGTGATGGCATGAATCGCAGAAGATCCCGGCAAATACCGGGCGTTCGTTGACCATCAGCACGACCTTATGGATAATTTCCCCCTGCTTGATCTCATGCCCGCAAATCCCGTCACAAAATGGCTTCAGCATATCGTTACCCCTTCCATTTTTAGTCACGCCCCCGGTATAGGGGGCGGGTTTTACGTTCAATCGCCACTGCTGCGGAACCGCGACGACTGCTGCCGGCGGCGGTCGGTGGTCCTGAATCTGCTGGCGGCACCGCTGCGCGCGCCACGGAACCGCGACAGGGCGCTGCGCTGGTAATAACTGCCCATCATCTCCGCATACCACTTCCGCTCCGCTTCGGTAAGGTCAGCGTTTTCCAGTTTCTTATTGAGCACGTCCGCCACCTGTTTCTTCGTGGTCTCGTCCGCCTCCGCCCAGTAGGCCATGGCTCGGTCAACGGTCATATGCTTCACCTTGACCGCCGCTTCCGGCATGGCCGCCTCCGCGCGCAGTTCTTCGTCACTGGTCCCGCGGGGGATGTACCCGGCCGCGCGCGCCGCGGCGATCTCCGTGCTCATGGCGCGCCCTGCCCGCAGGCCCTGCATGACCTCCGCGCGGGCCTCCTGCTTGGCTGCTGTCTCTTCCCTTCGTGATTCCAGTTCCGCTTTTTTCTCAGTGCGTGCCGCCCCGCCGCCAAACCACCAGTAGTACAACTTCCCGAAATAGGGGATGGTCTGCCATGACTGCATATTGACCACCCGGAACTTGTCCCATTTTTCAGCAAAACTCTCACCGGTACGGGAAAAATCGAACTTACCAGCCATGACGTCGATATCAGCCTTGATTGCCGGGGTGATGGATGAAATATCCCGCGCCGGCAGTTCAAGCAGGGGAAACGGCGGTAACGCCAGCTTGGCCATGACCATGACCGGGCCATCTGTCCGCAACTGATTGACCATGTACCGGTTAATGCCGACCAACCTGACGAAATTATCAATCACATAGTCTGACAGGTCCTGATCGCGCCCAAGCAACCAGTCTTTAATCCAGTCCGTACCCATACCGCATAACATCATCACAAATGCCAGGTGCCCGAGATTGGCGATCCCCTGTTTCACCTTCACACGGTCGTTCGTGCGCGAACCTTCCGCGATCAGGTCAAGGCCCTCCCGCCTGAACACATCAAGCTGCTTAATCGTGTAGGTTTTTAACTGGTAAAATATGCGGCCCTGTGGGTGATTCAGGTACCGGATAGGCATCTCTGACTTCGCCAGCGGCTGGAAGTCCAGCAGATGGTTGAACATCAGCAGTTTCACGTCATCAGTGGTCCGGCCGGCAGCCAGGTCATTAATTACGGCCCGCTGATCTTCACCAAACACGGCATCCAACAGGCGCTGCGATTTGGCGCCGAAGCGGCCCGCCTGCGCTTCCGCACGCAGTTTCGTCAGCGTGCTGTTGATCAGCGTTTCCTTGCCCAACAGGTCGAGCTTATTGAAGCCAGTGGCGGTCAGCAGCCGGTCAAGCCATTGCCCGAGCTTGCCGGAGTCCGCCATTTCCTCCCACGGCTTTTCAATGCCAAGGTCAACTGCGGTCATCTCGCTTTTCTTGCTTATCGCCTTGGCCAATGCGGTGACCGTGCGAAACGTGCCGTTGCTGTACAGGCTGTAGGACAAATCCTGCAATTGGGTGATTGTTGAAATCACGCTGCCGATGGTCATAAAATAATTGATCGTTTTCAGCTTGGCAACGCCGGGGTCAGTTTTGATGAAACCGAACCGCGCCTGCAGCGCGTCGGCAACTTCATTCTGCTGGTGTGAATTGATTTTGCCCTTTTCAATCAGGTCGAGTACCAGTATGCCGACGCTGCTCCCGACGTTAACCCGTGTCCCTTCCGTCTGCGCCGACTTGCCGAAGAACCGCCGCGCCTCGATGGCTTCGGTGACATCCTCGATGTACTTCAGCGCCGCCGTCGGCGTGTCGTAGTAGTAGCTGTTCAGGTCGAGGGTGATAGTATCCACATACCGGGTTTTCAGCGCGCCCGGCTCCGCCAGCGCCAGCCGGCCGTTCTGGCCGTAGCCGCGAATCACGGCGTTGACAATCTCCCCTTTTTCCTCCTGCGTCAGGTTCGGATTGCGCGCCATAGCCCTGCCCAGCGCCTCCGTAATGCGGCCGAATGCCTCCGTATCCATAAGGGCATTCAACAACCCCTCGTAATCTTTTATCCGCCGCGGCGAAAATTGTTCGAGAAAGCTCACATCGAACCCGGCCGCCTCCGCCTCCGCGAATATCTCATTCCATACCGCGCGATAGGCAAGGTATTTGTCCCGGATACCGTACTTCTTCACCAGTTGGTCAATTTTGTCGACATCGCGGTTCTTCAACGCCAAGTCCATCGCCTGGTAATCAAGAACATCCATCTTGCGCATGGCATCAAGGAAAGGGGCTACCGCCTCCGCGCGCCGCTTGATATTTTGCACCACACCGTATTCAAACTTGCGGAGTGCTGAAAATAGTTCGGTGTTTATCCGGCGCAGCGTCGAAGATATCGGGGTAAGTATTGGATTCAGCAACCGGCCGGCCATGCTGATAGCCACCGGCACAGTATCCTTCTGCGCCTCCTGGACCTGTCGGTTTATCTCCTTGCGTTTTGCCGGGTCGGCGATCATGGCATATTGTTCATCCATCTGCTCGCGCTTCGTCTGATTACGCGGCTGGCCCTCTGGGCCAAATGGCCGGCCCACCGCCGGAACGGTCTGAGCCGTCCCCGCAGCCGCGCGCGATTGATCGGTCTTGCCGTTCGCGGAAGAACGTTTGCTGAGTAGCGCACGGAATTGCTCGACCCGCGCTTTCTGCTCGTCATCCAGCGAGTTAAAACGCTGTTCCGGGGTGATTTTGTTTTCTGGCGTGAATTCGCCGCTTTCATCAAAAACAAACTGCTTGGCGTACACCTGATACCACCGGTGCGCGTTCGAATAGGCGGCGCTGGCGTACTTTCCCGCCTTCGCCCATTGATCGCCCAGCCACTGCCGCATCTGCTGCATGAATGGCTGGAAGGTCCGCTTGCCGGCCAGATACGCCGATTTTCCGATCTCAAACACGTGGTCGCGTACACTCCCCACCCCGTCACGGATCGCCTCGACCGCGCGGCGCACTGGTGGCGGAACCAGCAGGTCGGGATTGATCGCCCCGCGTTCACTACTGAATTTATTCCCCGAACGCGGTGCGGCCGGGGACACCGATCCTGTTGACTTTTCGCCGACCTGTGGTATACTTCTGGTAGCCCCGCCTGCGGCTGCTTTGGGCGTATGAACAGAGCCGGAAACGGCATTGTTCCCGTCGGATGGCGTGGGCTTTTTGTACATCGTCACGCCACTCATTCTTGGTTTTTTGTTTTTCGGATTACTGATGATCCGTTCCACGTAATACGTTGTTCCGTTGAACTTTTTCACGTAGACGACTGAGGGATTATTCCCCTTCTTCCCTGGAATTATTTTATCGTATGAATCGAGAATTTCAGGTATGCGCGTAATGTCATCCCTTGTTACTGGCAACTGACCGCGTTTAGCCTCTTTAACCGAGTCACCATGCTCATTGAGCATGTGCTTTATGTAATCGGGTCGAATCTCATGGGATAATCCGGAAACATCTACCCCGGAAATTTCTTTGATACGCGCAGCTTCGGTGTCCTTCACTTTGCCTATAATCTTCGGAGTTTTATTGCTGTTATCTAAAACTCTTGACACGTAATCAATAAAATCATTTACCGCATACTGGTTTCGAAGCGTGCTAATTTGTTTATCAATCGCATCGACATGATACTGTAGGTTTCCCTGCGCCGCAGCTTCGCGCATCTGTTCGAGTGCACGCAAATCGTTCGTTTCGGTGATTGTCGTGTTTTCTTCCGCAGTCAGTTGCTGAACTGTGCTTTCACGGTCAGGGCTTGGCGATTCTACCTGTCTGGTTATACTGGCGGTTTCCGTTTCACGTTGCATTCCCTGCGAAATTTTCTTATTTGCCTCATACAACAAGGCAACATATCCGCGTTCCTCACCCTGTAGAAACTCGACCCTATCACCGATCCCGGCAAATTCTGCTGCCTCCGCCGGGCTGACCGCCATAATTGGTTTACCATGCTGAGTACCAACAACAACCGGATTGTCTATGGTCGGGATTGGCATGGTGCTGTCGCCCAAGGAAGTTGCGACATTTTTCCAGAACCACCGCTGTTGTTCACGCGGCAACTGGTAGAAAGTATCCCGCCAAAATGATCCGCTCACCTGGTTGGGTGTAAGCCCTTCTGCAGCGATATCCTGCAGCGTGGCCTTGCCGCCAGCCTCAAGCGCAGCCCGACGAACCCAACGCGTCATTCGCTCATTAATATCGTCTTCACTCGCATTTTGTGGCGTTGCAATTTCTGAAACCTGCGGCCGTGAATTTTCAATTTCGGCCTGATTTTTCAAAGTGTGCGCGGTCGGCTGGTCCATCTGCCGGGTGATGATCGCGCCCGCCTCAGCCCTGCTCATCCCGTCAATTTCCAGATCCTGACGGCCAATCTCCCGCAGGGCGATCCGCTGCTCATCCGTGGCCGGGGCGGTGCGCAGATCGGTCACCGCCGCCGCGCCAGGGGCCGCGGGTGGGGCTGCCTGCTGTGATCGCCCGTAGCTGGTTCCCATGGTGCCGACAGTAACGCCATCACCTGAGGACGGTGGCGGGATAAACGGCTGATTTCCTTCAGTAAATGCGTCAGTGATGCTTTGTGGATTACGTTGCAGCGCCTCATGGACCGCACCAACCGTGCTGAATACGCCACCCGTGAGCGCCCCGAGAATGAATGATTCGCGCCGGTCAGCAGCATTTTCTCGCTGGCCCAACGATTCACTTTGAATCCGGTATTGTTCGACCTCTTCCATTCCTTCGAGACCGGCACTGGTGACAAAGCGGGCCACCCCGATCATGGCCCGGTCAGCGCGCGATATCTTGCTCAGCCCATTGAGCACGCGTAACTGCGGTGCAACGCTCCCGGCAAAGGCCGTGGCGAATTCGGCCACATCAAGGCCATACAAACGCATGTTTCCGGTATAGGTGTTTCGTGCCGCCTCCGATGCCTGTTCCTTCGTCATACCACTTCGCAACGCCTCATTGTAGGTGTCGCCAGCTTCGGTCACTGATTCGAATAGGCGGCCAAGAGCCGGTCCTACTGTGGCGCCGGCCAGCCCCGCAGTTATTGCGCCAGCACCAAATGACGTGGCGACGCGCGCCGCCGCGCCGGCTCCACCGATCGGTATTGCCATCATGGCCATCGTCAGCGGCAAATTCATGATGAATTTGTCAGCCAAGGTCGGGTTTTGCGGAGCGACGCTGATCAGATCTTCACTGTTTCTCCGTACCCGGCGGACAATATCCCAATCTTCAGGTGATAACCCAAGCCGATTACCCGCCCATTCGACAGCACCCGCGGCCGTTTGCCCGGCTTGACCGCTGCCGGCGGCCACATCGCGAAATGCGTCAATATACGGTTCCGCGACAGTTGCCCCCAGTGATGGCATCTCTGCCTCAGCTGCCGCGCGCACCGCAATATCAACGTTTTCCCGCGCTCGCTGATCACGCGCCATGGTCCCAGGGGCCTCATTGCCATAGGCAAATCGCTGACCCGTGGTGAGTGGTACCGTAACCTGCCGCTGGGGCTGCCGCCGCGGGCCACCCTGGCCGCCCGGGATCATCAACGACTGCCCGACATTGATGCGGTTCGGGTCGGGAATCTGGTTCAGATCGGCCATATCCTGCACCGTGGAACCGTAGCGCGCGGCAATGGCGCCAAGCGTGTCACCGCGCTGTATCGCGTGATAACCGGCCACGGTGAAAGTGCGCGTGCGCGGGGCCGCCTCGGCGGCCGGCGCTGTGAAGTCGGCGGTGGCCGGCGCGGGGACGGCCGCCTGCCCGCCGCCACCACTGGTTTCACCGGTCACGCGGCGGTATGTGGACATCACGTTCCGCACGTAATTGATCGTTTCGTGGAACGGGGGGATGCCGCGGTACTTCTCCACATTGCCCGGGCCGGCGTTGTACGCCGCCACGGCCTTGGGGACATCGCCGTGGAAGGTATCGAGCTGCTGGCGCAGGTAGCGCACCCCGCCGTCAATGTTCTGGGCAAGGTCGTCCGGGTCAACCCCGAGACCCCGCGCGGTGCCGGGCATGAGCTGCATCAGCCCGCGCGCGCCGGCTGGCGAGGTCAGGACCCGCCCGCGATCGGCATAATGCCGGCCGCCGCTCTCCTGCAGGATGACCGCGCCAACCAGCCGGGCATCGACGCCATGCCGGTCCGCCGCCTCGCCAGCCAGCCGGGCAACGTCGCTGACCGGGCGCGCGGCCGCCTCCGGTGGTGCCGCAGGCGCGGGCGGGGCGGCGTTCTGGAATCGGGCTGAGAACTGATCGAACGACGGCGGTTCCTCGCCGCGCTCGCGGTAGACGTTGCTGAATGCCTCGTAGCCGCGCTGCAGGCGCGCCTGGTCAAGCGCCATGTCAGAGCCCCATCGCGGCCAGCGCCGCCTGACTGGCGGCCGCTGACGTGCCCGCCGCCGCGCCCCGCGCGCCGCGCCCGCTCCCAGCTGGGGCATTGAACAGGCTATTTGGCAGATAGCGCGCCAAAACAGTCCGCACCTCGTCCAGTATCACCGCGTTACCGGGATTGGCAGTGGCCATTGAATGGCGGCTACCGTCGCGTTCGGTGTAGCGTATGAGCGCCCGCTGGATCTCCGGGGTATTCCATATTTCCTGCAAATAGATCGGGGCCTGATCGTTTATCGTTCCATCCCATCTCCCTCTTTCATCAACGTTCGCATAATGATCAACCCGACCGACCAACGCCTCAATATTCTCACGGGTCCGATAATACTCATCATAATTCACTTCCGGACGTCCCGTTCTCGAACGTACAACCGATCCGCTTGCCCGGCCCGCCGAGCGCAAATCCTGCATACTGCGCTGGAAGTCATGTTGCTGTACCACATTTTCATCCCGAATGGAATCTCTGAGCTGCGCCAGATTAACTGATCGCTGATATGCGGCATTTTGCTTGGCTTGATCCATTACCCGACGTTCTTCCGTACTGATAACCATCCCGTTCCACTGCGCAAGTATGTCATCCTTTGTCCACTCATTGTCAGGGAACGCTGTGTTGTGCCGTTGCGCAAGCTGCTGCAGTAAATTATCGGGCGGCTGTTCGTCACGGAACCGGCCAAGTTCAGCGGAAATACTCGATGTAACTGACCTCTGGTTATTTTCACGGAGTTGTCTTCCACGCGCCGACGTTGCCGCTAATGCCTCCACATCCAACATAACATCTCCATTAACAAATAATAATCTTGGCCTACCATCGTCGCCAATAACAGGTATTTTTGTGATAGGGTCAAGTTCATATCGAACCAAGCCTGGCAGATTACCAACTTGTGACACCAACATTTGATAGACAGAAAATGGCACTTGCCCAGCCAATCGTCCAGTTTGCTGGTCTTCAACACCGTATTCCTGTTGTACCGTATCGAGCAAACGATAATCATTATCATTCATCCCGATTTGATTCCCTTCGCTATTTTCATAGGTAATAGAACCGTCACGCGACACTTTAACTTTACGATATCCTTGCGCCGACATGAGCAAATCGGTATTACTCAAAATTGTGTTGGTCTGTGCGGCGAGCTGCAATGTTTTGTAATGCTGCTGCACCGCTTCTTCAAATGATTGGATGTCAATATTGAGCCCTCCCACCGATATACTCATGGCATATTCCGGGTATCGCGAGCGAAAATCATCCTGCTCCGCCTGTTGACGCTGCTGCTCCCACTCCTGCTGATCCTGTTCGAACTGGCGCTTCTGGTCCAGCATCCCGCGGTAGAGGTCCTGCCGGTATATGCTGTCCGGGATCTCCGGGGCGCGGCCATCAGGCGCGGCCGGCGGCTCCTGCGCTGGCACGGTCCCCGGCGGCGCGGCCGACAGGTCAACCAATCCCTCCGCCAAACTTCCGGCCATCGGCGCCGGCGGGTAGTAAAACTCATTTTCCGGCATGGCAACCGCTGCCGGGGCGGGCGCGGCAGGGGCTGCTGCTTCCGCCGGCGCCGCCGCCGGAGCCGGGGCGGCAGGTCCTTGGCCGCCGGATTCCTGCTGCAGGGCCTGCTGGTAGCTGTTGCTGACGATATGGCCGCGCATCCACAGGTTCTGCTGTGTGGAACCGCGGTACGGGCCGTTGACGGCCTCGCCGCCCAGTTTGGCGTACAGCTCGCGCTGGCGGGCAAAGGACGATCCGGTCAGGCCGGGGATATCCATGATCATCTGGTGCACAAGCCGACTGTCGTTGGCTTGGAAGGTTGGCAGTTCCGGGGGACCGCCGGCCTCGCCCTGGCCGCCGCCGCCGCGCAGCTGGATTACCGGGATACCCGACGCAGAGCGCGGGGCTGGCGCCGGCGGAGCGCCTGCCGCAGCCGGCGCGGTGCGCACGGCAGGGGCTGGCGCGGAAACCGGCGGCGGCGCGGGCCGCACGGCTGCAGGGGGCGCGGCAGGGGCCGGGCGCGGCACCGGCTGGCCCGGCTCGATCGCGCGCGCTACGGGCGCGCCGGCTGCTGCTGCAGCACCATTCGGCGCCGCCCCGGGCGCGCCAATCGTCATCAAATCCAGTGAAACATCCACTCCGTTGGGGTTGAAGCGCTGCGAGAAGTCGGTGACGGCACGCGCCGCCGCGCGCCGCTGGCCGGCCTGCATGCTGGCGGTCTGGTTTTCGACCACCAACTGACGAATTGGACCGGTTAAGTCAAATTCCTGCTGTTTCCGGGCGTTTTCCGCCTCGGCAATCGCCGTCTGCCGCTCGAGCCGGGCCTGTTCCTTGCGCTGCATCGACGCCTGGAACGACTTCCACGCTATTTCCTCGCCCTGCTGGACGCCGGCGAACGCCCCGGCCCCCACCTCACCCCAATTGATGGCCATGTGATCCCCCTACGCCGCGCGCCGCTTGGCGCTCTTCCGGAACCGGTCCAGCGCCTTGCCGCGCACCGGCTTAATCACCAGCGGGGCCCCGGTGGGGTTCGAGACCACCTCCGGATTCTGCCGGCCGCGGTCGCTGCCCTTCAAGTTCTCGCCCACCAGAATGCGCCGCGCGCTGGTATTTTTGCCAGATTCGGCTGCATCGTCGAAATACTTTTTCCCCAGCCATGCGCCGGCAACCTTACCCGCCAGCGGCGCGATGAATGTGGACAGCAGCCCCTTGTCCTCGCCCGCCTTGCGGGTTTGGAAGTCGGCCATGTCGCGCGAGGTGACCGCGCCGGCGTAATTCCCGCGCATGCTGGCGACATTCGACAACTGGTTCATCCGCGTCCCGGCGTACTCGCGCTGCAGGGCGAGGTCCTGATTCGCCAGCTCGACCTTTGCCCCCAGAATGCGGTCGAGCGCGCTACCGGCAACGTTTTCCTCAAGCTCCGACGCCGCCGCGATGGCAGTCCCGGACTTACCAAGCCGGGACCCGAACCTATTCAGGAAATTCGACCGCGCCGCCTTGGCCTGATTGCCGACCTGCGTGCGCGTGACATCGAGCACCCCGCGCTTGATGCCTTCCGTGGTGTACGCCTCGCGCGGGGGCTGGAACCCGGCATAATCGCCGATGGCCTGATTCTGGGCATCCATCGCCGCGTTCGACGCGTCCCAGTTCGCTTCTTCTTTTTTTCCGAACAGCGCTTTTTTAATGCTTTTCAGGAATCCCATCAGATCACCTCGATGTAGTATTTGCCGGCCGCGCTGAACCGCAGCAGAATCTGCGTATCGTTCCACTTCTCTTCATCCGCCAGTATGTGGTAGCAGGCGCCCGGCGCGCCGCTGGGCAGGTGCTTGCCCGGAATGTACCCGAACGGCCGCCGCTTCAGCTTGTGGTTGACCGCGATCGCCCGGCGCGTCCCTGACGGGTTGTCCACCTCACTGGTCGCAACGCTGACCTCAATCAGTGCGTCCCGGTGGTTCATGTCGGCCAGCGTGTTCCCAGTGATGTCAGCCATCAGTAGCCCCACGCTGTCCACATATAGAGGTAACCAGCGCTATTTGCCGTGGTCAGTCCGCCAGTATTATCCCTCACCCGAAACCCATGGCTGTCACTGTTGTTAACCAATGTTGCGTACGTTCCGGGATCCCACGTCAAACCAGATCCATTCAAGGCGACCATGCTGAAATATTCCTCATAACTCGGGGCCTCGTTACTGGTGCTGACGATCACGCTGTCAGGAAGACAATCCATAGCCAAAAAAAACGAACCATCGCTGCCGCCAGGAGAGGTTGCATGGTAATTGCTGTAGACCACAACCCTCGTCACCGTGAAATTGATCTTTGCCCCTCCTTGTACGTGGCCGGCACCCTGCTGCGTGCAGTAAATGGTACGCGTGTCAGTTCCATCACCAAGATACCGTCCGTTGACCATCTTCACGAAGTTTTGTGAGGTGTCAGACTGTGAAACAAGTCGTGACGTGGGAAAAGTGAATGCCGGAGCAAACATCGTATCACTACTGATCGCGCCGCTGTCCATGGCGTACGATCCGACACTGTGATACCCCATATTGTCCTGCGTGATGGTGTGCTGCGCGATGTCAGTGCCAAGCACTGTGCTGTCCTCAATCTGGCTGCTGGCGACACTGTTGATGCCGAGCTGATGGGCGTCAAAATTGTCGTTAAATTTCGACGACGACACCGACTGTCCGGGACTGAACACCCACGGGGTAGTCACCGGGTCAGCCAAGGCGTGGTAGACAGAAATCGTACCTAATGCCACCACCACACCCAACAACCGCGCAATACCGATGCTGATGGCGCGCACTGTCCGCTCGTTCTTCATCACTGATACCCCCTCGCAATTCCGTATAGTGTCACCGCGGCAATACCCAGATAGTTATTCGTCGCGTCCTTCACCTGCAGCTGTGTCCAAAACCCCTGATTCTCCTCACCGAAGGTCAGGGAATAGCTGTAAAACGAGAAATCACCAAACACCGACCCGTCATCAAAAAGCGACTCGTCGAATATGGCGATGTTGGTCGAGATGCCGTCAATGACCCCGCTCTGAGTGTTCCCGTTGTAGGTATCGCAGGTCACCGTTATGCGGTCCTGAAGCTTCGCCACCATGCTGAGCTGGGTATACTCGAATATCTCGTTGATGGACTTTGCCCCAATCTTCCCCATCAGCCACCAATATTCGATGAACTGCGTGCCGGGAGCGGCCACGATCGCATCCGTGTCAACCGACTGGTAAAAGAGCTGCACCAGGCGCGGCGCCGCGGAGTCCGTCAGGGTAAACAACTCACCCTCGCCCGAAGCGCCGTAGTTGATATCGCGGGAGATCATCGGGCCCGCGCTGTAGCCGTAATCCGGGCCAACAAACACATCCTTTTCGATGTCATACAGCACTGCGTTATTGTTGTACGAGTCATCCGCATCGGCCGCGTTGTACGAGACCACGATGTAATTGTCGTGCACGCATATGCTGATGTCCTCAATCGACGATTTCCTGATTTCCTTTTTGATGATATTCAGAATATCGCTGCCGCGCTTCGTCTTCTTCAACGATTGCGGCGGATTGATGCCGTCGCAGACGCACAGGCCCTCGCGCGGGTCCCAGAACGTCAGATATGATCCGCGGGATATAGCCACTTCCTTGATCGAGCCCGGCGAGCATGTCCCGAACGCGCCGTAAAACGCCCCCTGATCGTAGCCCTGCGCGCTGTTCCGGCGGTAGTACGCTACCCCCGATTCCTTGAAGGTCACCACGCTGTTGTTGACTGTGTTGCAGCCCATCGTTCGGCCGTGCCCGTCCTTGAAGAAACCGGCATTGCTCGGGTCGAATTCCTGCGGATGTTCCGCAACCGACCAGAACAACCGGTCATCCTCAGCCGCAGTGCCGAGAATAATCAGTACCCCGTCATGCTTGCACGCCCATTTCGGCCCGACAATGCGATCGATGACGTTCGGGTCCATGTGCGTTTGATCGGTGGCGGCGACGCTGTCAACATAGGTCCCGGTGAACGGTGCAGTGATGCGGTCGTGGAAGAAGTAAGCGCCGCCATCATCGGAAGTTCGGTATACATTGACCGCGTTCGTTTGCGGATCGGTCGGCACGGCATAAGCAAGGTTGATGTTCTCGGCCGTCACATCGATCTGGTTGCTGGCGGCCGACATGGCCCCGTAATATTCGCGCAGTTCGGCGTTGACCTCGCGCACCTCGCGCGTCTTATACCTGTATTTCCCGGTGACGGAACCCGTTCCTGCCGATGACGCCACCGGGGCCGCCGGCTTTGCCAGCATGAAGGTGTGCATGTCATTCAGGCTGTCGCTGCGCAGCGTCATTCCACAATCGATACCGTTGAAGGCGAATACCTTGTCATCCCAATCGACAAAGCACACTCGTTTCGTGGCTGCTGACCAGGTCATACCGCTCGGGAACGTCATCGCGTTGGCCGTGAGTGTCGGCACCGTGCCGCTGAAACGGATCATAGTGCTTTTGCAAGCCGCATACAGGCGGTCGGCGGCATCACCGGTCGATGGATACGCCTGGTGAATGCCTGCGCAGCGGCCGGGGAACACATAGTCACTGGCAAAGCGCGAGCCGGGCCGGCGCGACAGGACACCGTCACGCAGCCTGATATTCGACAGGCGCATCGCCGCGGTCAGGTCAACGCTGATCGGATCATCAATGGTTACCAGCCCCAACTTGTCACACTCGATGTTCCATTCAATGCCACCGTGGTTTGTACGCTTGAAGGTCATTACCTATTCCTCCACAGCAGCCGGCGGAAGGTGTTAACCATTGATTCGCGCCGATGTTCGCCAATCACAGAAACAGGGACATAATATCCCCACGATACGCCAATGATCCCACCGGTGCTACTTGCGGTCGTCAGTGATATCGGATCACTGAAATATGCCAGAGTACTGTATGTATCTGTCAGCATATTCGTCCACGTCGGCTGAATCGAGATGTTTCCCACACCAATCGACGGGGCATCACCCATCCCACAATTATAGGTGTCGGTGTACGAAATGTAACAAGTCGAAGCGATTGCCCCGTCATTACCTGTATTGAATACTTCGGTGCAACCGTCGATAATGGTATTGGTGATAATTGTCGTGTCGCTCCCTCCGTTCAGGGCAGCGTTTGAGCCGTTGACGATATACTTGGCATTGCGCACGGTGCAGTGGTCGATGTAAGCATAGACATTCACCGGTAGGTCGCGCGGGGTGGGGCAATAAACGGCGTTCACATTCACGAATGAACTGTTATATATGCGCACCACACCACGCTTGTTCGTGTCGTCAACTCCGCCGCCGTATTCACGGTGCCCGATGACGCCGTTGAGTGTGTCGCCAGTATAGGTGATGTTGAAGAACAAGCAGTTTTGGACATCCAAAAAGACTTTGCTGTCCGTGCCAACGGTAGGCTGGCACTGTATCACGGCGTTGTGCGAAGACGACGGTACGACCATATTGATATTTCTGAATGCGAACCCGTCTATGCTAATGATACCGTCCTTTTTGCCAGACGTCAGGAAGTTTGAGCCGTAGTTGAATATGGGAGTTGACCACGACCGGTATCCTGAATACGAACCAAAGGTAGGGCTATCAGATCCAACGGAAACACCACGAAATTTGACATATTGGTCAGACAGCGTGACATAGTCCTGCATGTAGTCTGATGTGTCTCCTGTGCAGGAATATCCATACACCCACATCGTATCCGGGAAATTGGTATCAGTGGAAACCAACTTCGTCTTGCCATACGTAACGGTGATTACCGGGCTGTCAGGAGTGTAGCCATAGGCAGGCAGATTGCGGGCGCGAGTGTCACCGGCGCTAACGTACAGATTAATACCAGCTGTGGCAAAACACGGAGCGGCACACAGCACAAGTATCATCGCGATAATGTAACGCATCAGTACGCCTCCACGGTTTCAACAACGTCGATAACTCTTTCAGCCAACTGTCCGTTAGGGGCAATGAATGTCTCCCATACATACCGGCGGCGAACCCGCATATTGGCGATTTCGCTTTCTTCAATATCCTCATACGGCAATTCACCGTGGCCGGGAATAACTTCACGCGTATCACTTCGATTTGTGCGATCGGGCTTTTCACGCATAGCCTGGCGAACCCATTCAGCCGTCGGCGTATCGTTGATATTCTTTGCCACCACGCCAGTATCAGCGCCAAATACCCCCAGATTAACCACACGATGCCACGAGCCGTTGCTTGAAGTTACCGGCTCAGTTTCAGTCAAACCGCTGTTGCTGTCGCTGCCCAGCGCATCGTCAACATGGATATTCTGACGGTTGCCATTGTCAGCGAACGATGGCGTTGGTTCGACAGCGAGACAGAATATGGCAAAGGCGATGGCAATCCAGATCAAGATGCGCTCGAACGCTTTGCTGTGTCCGACCTTTTCCATTTAGCACCTTGCCCGGTATTCGTTGCGCGGGACATCGCCACAGAACAACAGCAGCGCATCGATGATAAAGCGCATCAGCGCATCCCGCGCACAGCAATGTAGTCGCCGCTACAGGCAAGTCCGCTGCGCGTCTGGATCCACAGCGTGGGAACACGGAACGGGTACAGGTACAGCGTTTTGGCTGGCTGGTAATCTCCTTTGCCGGCCGCTGCTTCAGCATAGGTCAGGGAAACCAGAATATCGGTATCAGCAACCGTCACCTGGTACCAGTTGTACGTCGATCCGAAGGCAAAAGTATCGAACGTCGCGTCAAGGGTAGTGTCGGTGAGAATTTCCGTACTCACACACGACGCGGCAATCGTATCAAACACAATTGCGCCATCAATCTTGCGCACACTGGTATCCAAAGCCCAATCAGTTCCCGTCCAAACAAGGGGCGGAACGTTCCCATTACCGTCAGTCGGTAATGTGCGGACCGGGTCTAGGGCCTGAGCGGCCGTCACCAGCACCAGCGACATCATAATCACCACGATAATTGTGCGCATTGCATCCTCCTCAGGTGAACATAAACGGTTGTTCGAACGGATTACCCAAACCATACGGTTCAAGGGCATGCGGCGCGCGCGAATGGCGCTTCATCTTCGGCAGCATATTTATCGCCTCGGCAAGCAAACCGGCGGTACTATTCGTATTCACATCACCACGGTCGGCCAGCGCCATCAGCGCGGCCTTGAGAATGACCACGTCCAAGGTCAGTTCATGCAGATCGCTTGCCCCGGTAACTGCCGGGGGCCCGACAACCGGGACCGCCATGGGCGTGTAGCGCCTGAGATAGGTTAGGGTAAACGCGTCCCCGACAGCCGGTTTCGGCAATATCCCGATCTGCGTCGGGCTGAATTCGTAGCAGGCGCGGCCACTGGGAGTGTGCATCAGGTAATTGTCGCGCATATCGTAGCTTATGAATGTGTACGGCAAATATGCCACGCCGGTATCAGCGGCCAGCTTCAATTCGCCAAATTTGATGTAATCGGTTGGCAGGGTCTGCAGCTCCTGGGCAACCGTCACGGTGATGGTTGCCTGCTTGCGGAATCGCGTACGGTCGATATCCAGTTCGAGATAGAACGCCTGCTTCTCCGCCTTGGCGATGTAGCGTTTCAGTTTGTCGTCGCCCCAATTGCCTGTGACGACACCGGCAGGAAGACCGTTACGGATTGCATCCCGCACCTCAACGACGGCTTCGGTTAGGTTCATCGGTCATCCTTTTAAAAAGGGGAGCGCGGCGCTCATAACATCCGCGCCCCCCAATTTGATCATCTTCCCTGTCACCACGTGATGGCGAACAGGTAATTCGTTGAATTCGCCGTCAAACTGGTAAACGCCACTGTGCCAGCCGTCGTATCCCAGTCCGCCGCGCCCTGCACAGCGCCCGAATTGATGGCAAACTGCACGTCACCACCAATTACCCAGTCGTAGCTGTCGGCCCCGCCGCTCAGCACGACCTTGGCGATGCGGATGCGGATCCCCACGCCCGGGATGTAGATGTCACGCTCCTTCGAAATTGCTGCCGCCATGGGTCACCCCCTACCGGCAATCAACGTAGACGGGCTGCAGCGCAGTCGTCTCCGAGGTAGTCACCGCTTCACACACCCAGCCAACCGTCTGCATGGATGTCAGATCCGCAGCGGTCGTAACAACCCCACCGATGTAGAACGTGCTTCCGGCAAATCCCGCCTTGTCCGTGATGGAAATGCGACCACGCGCACTGATGCCAGACGCCGTGTTTGTGTCGCTGCCATCAACGTAGGCCGTGGTATAGCCACGGGTGAGAACAGTCAGCCACTGGCCAGTATCGGCCGCCTGGAGCGAAACGCCAAGAATGGTCCCGGTGTTCTCCGTAGCCGGTGCCTTGACCACCATCACGCCGGTGTCGTACCGACCGCTCAAACTCGTCGCCACCTGGCTGCCGAGGGCAATCTGCACCCAATCGCCAACCGCGATGCTGTCGCCCCCAGCATTGACCGCAAATACCACCTCATTGCCGCCAGCCCTCGGCTCCGGAAACGTCGTCGACTGGAACGCCGCCGCCGGCGCCACCATGGCCGCCAGCAGCACTGCCACCATCAGAACCTTGTGAATTGTGCGCATTGTCAGTTCCTCCTTTACACCTCGTACCCGAAGATGCTGAGATTCAGGTGCGGATTTTCGCTGATGACCTGGCCAACACACTGCCACTGCTGGTAGTGGATGCCAATGCCACCGAATGCCTGCCACTGCCGCGGCGACAGATGCGGCTGCCACCCACGGACCATGACCGGCTTCGTGTACTTCGTGTTCGACGCCTGCAGGTAGCCGGGGCGCGCGAACTTCTGGTCCAGCACGATGCGCAGACCGCGGGTGACCCGGAAGTGGTCAAATCCGTACTTGTCCCCGAACTCTTTGTCCAGGTGCGAATCCGTACGGTTGATGATCTTCCGGTCCTCCGCTTCCTTCTGGAACCGCATGTACTCTTCCAGCGAACACCACATATCCGTGCAGTATTCGTTGCCCGTGTACGTGCTCAGGTGGGCGTAAAGAATGTGCATCAGGGTGAGGTCCTTAATGCTCGTCACTTTGGCGAGGTTCTTGCCAAAGGTGTTCGTGCCGGTGCAGTCAAACATATTGGCGGCGAACAACGGGTTATCCGTGCGCGACAGACCGGCGTAATTGTTCGTGGCGCCCATGATGATGTTGTCAGTCGTCGACGCACCCCAGCCCAGCCCGTACCAGCGCATCGGCGTGGACAGCGACGTCGTCGGCATGTTCTTCATCGTCCCGTCATTCCCATCGTAATACTGGAGGGAATTGCCCGCGAAACGCCGGGCGAGGCCCTCAGTGACACCAATCGAATGCTGCTTGAGATACTTCGTTTTGTACTCAAGCATCGCGGCCGTGCTGCCCTGATTCGCGACCACCTGGTTGATGAAGTCGCTGTCCTTGATCTGCACGATCATTGCCGCATAAGGTAGAGACAGCTGCTTGCTCCAGTCCTCAAGCGCCGGTTTCGGCGTAAACTGGCCGTTGGCGTTGACATCGTCCGCTTCCTGATTCTTGACCGTCGCGGTCCAGGTAATCGCCGTGCCGCCGGGCGGAATGGTATGCAGCAACCGATCCATGCTGCCCGTCTCGGGGTCCCTGTTGTTCATCGCCACCGAAGCCAGCATCGGCGACACCTTCTGGTTGTAGACCATGTCGATGCTTTCCGGCATGATGAAATTCTGGTTGATCATGGTCGTGATCGGATCCCACGTACCCTGACCAATCGCCGTACGCATCAGGTCCAGTGCTGTAATCGTATCAGCCATTGTTACTTCTCCACTCAGGCACCTTACAGCATGCCAGAATACAAGTTGTCCAAAATCTGACCAGCCTCAGCAAACCGTTCTTTCTCGGTTTTTACCACGCTCTGAGGCGCACCCGTACCACTGCCCGGGGCCGGGAGCGCATCCTTCTTGAGCGCCCCCTGCTGCTTCAACGCCTCCTGCCGACCGCGTTCAACTGCGGCGGCAAGCATCGCCTGTTCGTGCATTGATTTGGCCACTGTCGTGACCAAATTGCCCGAATATGGCTCACCGGATTCGTCGATGGCCTTGCGGACGGCCGCGCGGTCAAACTGCACCCCGCGGGCCTCAAAGTCGCGCTGGACGAGGTCAAGGTCGCGATCGGTGGCGAGGTTGAACATCACTTCCGCCATTGATTCGAGGTTCCCCTTCATCTGCTCGACCTGCTGCGACTTTTCCGCCATCAACTTCTCCAGCGTGCTCGCCCTGGTATGGGCCAAACGGGAGGGGTCATCCGGGGGAAGACCAGCCAGATGCTCCGCCAGCCGTGCATCCGTTTCGTTCGCCCGGGAAATCGTCGAGTAATCGCCCTTGAGCAATTGCCCTTGGATTTCCGGAGGAAGTTTGCGGACAGCTTCGAGTAGCGGAGCGACTTCCTGCATCTGCTGCTGAAATGCCTCTTTTTGAGTTGTGAACTGCTTGACCGCTTCCGAATGACCCGTTGTCTTTCGGCTGTAGTCGTCATGCATCAGCTGGCGGTCAAGGCGTTCATCGAGTTCTTGCTGCGTCAAATTGCCATGCCTGCCGCGATACAGATGCACCGGCGGTTCATTCGCAGATCCGGCAACGCCGGCTTTCTGCCCTGAACCGCCATTTTCACTGCCACCTTCCTTGCTGCCTGCCGCTGCGGCGCCAGCTGCGGCGCCGCCTTCGCTGCCCGGGAGCGGGGGCAACACAAGCTCCGGCGGTTGCCCGCCAGCACCTGCCCCATCACCTCCGGGATTGATCCCGAACAGCGCCGCCATGCCTCCGCCGGCGCCCTCAGGTAGTCCGTTGGCCATAATGGCCTCCTCTGTACGCAAGCGATTGTTCCGTGAAGGCGGTGAGTTCGTCGGCGTTTGTTCGCAGTATCGCGAGTTCGCTTTCGATTGTTCCCCTGGTCTTCATTGAGTTCGCCTCCGTGAATTACACCGAAATCTTCTTCTGCAAACTCTGAATATATTCCAGCAATTCCGTCACCACAGGGTTCTCAATCACCTGTTGGGCCTGCTGCTCATCCTGCGCGCCCATAACCTGCGCCAGGCGCATGGCGATCTGCTCGATCGGGACGATATTGGCGTTGGCCCGCAGCTTCTCGATGATTTCAGGGGACATACTCAACCCCATCTCTTCGCGCGGCTCTCCCGGCGCCGTCTCGCCGATTTTCTGCAAGTACGCGATGCTCTGCATCCGCTGCATCTTGTTATAGGGCAGGGTGTCGCTGTTCTTGGTGATGACATCGAATTTGCCGACGCTCATGTCCCGCAGCATCAGCTTGGCGACGCCACCTTCTTTGGACACCCGTTTGAGGAACAGTTCCTTGTATGCCTTCAGTTCCTGAGCTGTGAAATCGGTAATGCTGTCATCGGGCCGCACGGTTCCGTTCTCGCTCTGTTCCGCTTTTCCAATCAATTGGTTGAGTTCCTCAATACCGCCCGCCACTGGTATGTTGAACTCAAAGAACTTTGGCGACCCGTCCGGATTGGTATCCCCGGTGATCCGGATGATCTGCTTTGCGGTCATCTTCCGCTGGATGAACCATTTCTGGAAATTACCCAGCCGGAACAGGGCGTCATAATCCAGCATCTTGGCCCGCTGCTTGATGCGATGTAGACCGGCCTTCTGCATCAGGTCGACTTTCACCGCTGGGTCAGGCCCTGAACCAACTGACCCATTCAGCCAATCGCTATTGTCGAGCACCCGCTGGTTGCGCTGACGGAAATACTCGATCAGACGGAATTTGTTTTCGTGCTGGGGGATAATTTTGACTTGGCGTGACCGCGGCCCAGCCTCATACTGATCATGCGACAACCCGATTGCCTTGTTCCCGCCGCGGTATGCGTTCTGGTAATCGGCAGCGTCATACCCGGTCGACTCATCGAACTCAAAAGGCGGGGCCGTAACCATGGCGTCATTGCGCATAAGTGAGTGCGTCAACTGCGTGACGATATCCGTGTTGCCCTTGCTGACATCAATGTCACTAGTGCCAAGGAACCGGTCCGGCTCCATATCATTGCGCAAGGCGATCAGCGCAAAGTCTTCATAATCGGTGCCGGTTCGGTGCTCAGCCAGATTTCCATTGATTTCGTACGCGATGTGGAATTTGTCACCAACAGGCAACCAATATTCGTGAACCATGGCCTTGCCGGCCGAAAGCATTGCCTGAATATGGGCATGCTCATTCTTGCTGACCACGCCATCGCCACCCGCGATCTTGAAATAATCCTGTCCCAGCGCGCTTTGCGGGCTGCTGGAATCTTTCTCCAATTCCGCGTTCAGCTTTCCTTTGAGCTGCGGCCATTCTGCTTCAATCGCCTTAATGCTCATCAGGAAGCTGTGGATGATGTATCCCTGCTTGGCAACGTCCCACTGGGTCCAATCCTCAACCAGAATATCAGCCGGGCTGGGATTGATATATTGCAGTTCGTAAAGACCACTTTTCCCCTTGGTGATGCGAGGCATGATGTAGCCAACCGGGGTACGCAGGCAGTCCAACACCGCCATGGACCAGCGCAACGCCAGCTGCTTCTGATCCCAAAGAAATGCGTCAACGGTAGAGATGTCCTTGGATATAGGGGCATCGTACGGCTCAACCGGCTCAAACGAATACTTGGGGTCGTTTGCTGTCAGCAGTGCCTGATGCATTTTCACTGCTTCATAACCATCTCTGTCGCGGTAATCGCCCTCACGGATGCGATTGGGAAGGTCATATATCCCCCGAAAATACCTATTGCCGTACTCAATCCGTTCCCGCAAGCGCACGGATTCGCTGTTTGACGTCCTGATCGAGGCCGTGCGCATGGCCTGCAGGTTCTTCAGCAGGGCCTCGCGCGCCGCCGCATTGCGCTGCAGGTCATCGGCCTGGCCGGCAACAGGCTTGCCATATTCAGGCATCACATTATCCTCCGCCGGCCCGGGCGCTGCGCCCACGGGCCAAAGGGCACGGTCATGGTGTTGTTTGACGCGTCATAGGTGCCCGTCTGCACCTGCGGCGCCGCCGGGACCTCGCCGTCATCGATGTGGTACTTCGGCCCGCCGTAGATATTGGCGACATGATAGGCATTCTCAATCGCGTCACCGCGGTCAGGTGACCGCCCAAGCCGCTTCTTCAGTTCATCCTTGGTTTCAGCCACGATCACGCCGTCTTTGACCCGGAACTTCTGTGAGGTAAGGTCGGTCCGGAGCTTGAGATCATCCGGTAGGGCGGGACGGTTGCGTTCCAGCATCATTTTCAGACGGAATTTGATCATCGTCTTGCGGTTTTTGAACTTATCAGGGACGCCCTGCGTCTCACCGGACTTGATACCCATCACGGGCAGTTTGGCTCTGCTCAGGATATCGGTCACGCCACCGCCAACCCCGTCATCATCGATCCCGATCATGCGGGGTTTCCGACTGGCAGCCTTGTATCTTGCCATTATCCGTTCGCTGGTCACGTCCACACCTTCTTTTTTCCACACGTCTTCGATCCGTGACCGGTAATCGCAGACGCTCGTCAGCACGGTTTCATCATCACCATACCGCGCAACATCAACACCCCAATACTCTTCAGCGCTATCAGCGGGTATGATGATCCGGGTCATGGCGTTTGCCACGTCTTGGGCCGAGTACATGCTGTTCGCCATGCCAATAACGCCCCAAATACCCTCCATATACGCCTTGAGCATGGCCGGATCGTGCGCAAACACTTTTTGCAGATGCTCGATGTACCCCGCCGCCAGCCATGGGTTATCGGTTGGAAGCGCCTGGACATACCCGTGGCCGGGCAGCGTCTGCAGAATGAAATCGTCGTTCAGCCAGCATTGTTCCGGGTTGCTGGTGTACAGCACAAAGCTGAACGGCAGGAAATTCGGGTTACGGCCAACCCGGCTCTCAACAAGCATGGCCGACAGTTTTTCCACTTCCGACACTTCATCCCCGAAGGCGAAGTCAATATTCATCGACTTCACTTTCTCCCTGTCCTTATTGTCGCCCAGGCCGCCGTAATCGATGCGCGACCCGTTTTTGTGGATGAAATATTGTTTGCTTTCGCGCTCATCCCAACCCGGCCGGTCAAGAATGCGAACGCCATCGGCATCGTCGCGCAGCGTGAAAAGGGTTGTTTTCTTGAAGGTGACGGATTCTTTACGGAACATGTACCCACGAATACCCGGGTGCTTCTCGCAGGTGTCGACAGAATACTGGCATCCGAAATGGCTTTTCCCGCCACCCATGGCGCCGCCGTAGAGCATGATCGGCGTGCAGTTTTGCTCGCGCCTGATCCGCTCAATTTCATCGATGCACAACTGCTGCTTGTCAGACCACCAGAACCGCATGGCCGCGCGCAACTCAAGCTCCCTCATTACCTCGAGGAACTGCTCCCGGGCCTTAGGCTCGCGCGGAAGGCTTAAAGCCAATCCCATTTTCGCCTGCCAGTAATTTTTGTGCTTTTGCCAGCAATTCCTCATCGCTTTCGCCGGCCAGCGGGCGGCCGTTAAAATCGGTGGCCGCAATTTTCGACGCAACGTCGGCGCCACGGAGGGCGGTGATCCGGCGAAGTATGGCCAGATCCAACTCAATCGAATCGATGTGGCCAAGCTGGATCATCTTGGCCAACCTGACGCGATCCGCCATGAGGCACTCAATCTCATACTGGCGGGCTTCCTCGATTGTTTGAGCGGTGGCGGTCTGGATTTCGCCATACCACTCACGCACAATCCGTCCTACCTCAGCAAAGCTCACCTGGTATTTGAGTTCCACTTCAATCTGACGATACGAGTGCCCCTGCACGTACAGGTCAATTATGGATTTGGAGATCCGCGCCTTGAATGCTTCAGCGCGGCTCATGGTGTGCCCTTCCTGCGGTTTCTTGCTTTTCTCCGGATTTTTCACCCGGATAATTGGTTTGCGGATTTCCTTCTTCTTCGTCATCAGAGCACCCGCCTCTTGCCGATCATGTCGCGGGCCCGTTCGACTTGCTGCTGATGCTCACGCACATCAAGCTCGACTTCCGTCAGGTTGCCAAGTTTTCGTTTCTTCGGTATTGACGGCAGCGGGATTTTCGCCACGCCGTTTTTCCCCATGTTGAAACCCATGATTATCCCAAAACAATAAGCACCACCGATCATCAAACCGCCGACGACGAAACAGATGAAATATTCACTCATCCGTCATAGCCCCAATCACGACCATCAACTTGGTACCGGTGATAATAGATCTTCACCACTTTCCCGTTTTCGTCACGGTCAACAAACTGCTCGCCGCACACGGGGCAGTTGAATTCGCGCATGATCAGCGGAATGTCAATATCGAACACCAGGGGGATATATTCCGTTTTGCTGAATGACGTGCGGCTGGTGCCCCAGAGCCGCAGAAACAGGTTGGTACGACATTCCGGACAATAGATGCAATCTCCTGCCGGCGGGAGCAACTGCGATTCATGCTCGCACCCGACAGCAAGCAGCGTAATTGCGAGGCAAATAATTACCGCGGCATAACGCATGTGGTCTCCTTAATGATAGCCCCATCTGTGTAAATTCAACAGTTCAACAGTGCCAACCAATTCAGTGCATTGCCCCGTATATTGCGGAGCGGTCTTTCTCATTGTCATTGTGATACCACAGATTTTTAGGCACACTGGCACATGAAGGCACAAAATGGCACAAAAAGGCACAAGACGACACTACAGGGCACTGCAGGGCACACCATGCCCGTTTTGTTCATCTTTTGTCTATCGATTTTGGGAAATATTAGGCAAAATGAGGACAAATGAGGAAAAACATCATCGTTAATATTGTTGGCGGTTGTCGTCGCAACTCATTGGATTACGTATACAAAAATGGTGCCGAGACCCAGGATTGAACTGGGGACACCAGGATTTTCAGTAAATACATGGTTCGCTATATCCGCTATAATATTGGTATTGTGCTGTCTGCAATAGGTTTTTGTAAACGTTTGTCTACCCACATTCAAAATATGATGCCATAAACATCAGTTTTCGCGCCAACAACAACAGGATTAGGCCGACTATAATTTCTCCCAGTTGATTTTGCTTGGCTGAAAACTGCTTTTGTCGATGGAGATTCGATTTGGTTTCTTGCCGGTCAAATGTCAGTGTGAAAACTGCTTTGTCTACCAGTTGTTCACCGTGCGCAGGCAAAACGCGGAAAAACTATTTTTTCTTCGGCTCGTCAAGCCAATGCAAAATAACGCTCACGCTGCCGGCTGGCGCGCCGAGTTGCTGCAGCTTCATCACCTTTTCCCGCACTTCATCCGGGTTTGCGCACGGCTGCTGCTGATCAGCCTCAGTTATTTTGTATGTCCTGCCGTACAGGTCGATCGCCTTGGTCCGGTGCACATACCGATCCAGCAGGATGCTTTTGCTGTGCCCCATGTGGTCCGCCACGGCCAGCAGGTAATCACCCATCGATACCCCCGCCGGCGGCTCCTGCTCGAAAAACAGGGTCCCCCTGGTGTGCCGCAGCGCCTTCTCCGTGAACCGCGGCGCCGGGACCATGGTTGCCGCCAGCCGGCATATCTTCCAGTGGATCTGCTTCAACTGGTCGTTGTTTATCCTGTCGGTCTCCGCGATGAGCATGTCGCTATCCACCGCGGCCACGTAATCGCGGATCAGCGCCACCGCGTCATCAGACAGCCACACCCGGCGCATGTTGGTGAACGCATCACTTTTCTGGTTCTTGGTCATGCCGGTATTGGGTGATATCAGCAGGTGCCCGGCATCCAGCCGCAGGTTTTCCCGGCGCGCGCGGAGTATTTCGGTGGGCCGCTGGCCAGTGTCCGCCGCGATATTGTGGGTGATCGCCCGGCGGTCAGCCGTTTTGTACACCTCGAATGCGGCCAGCCGATACGCCGCCAGCTGGACCTTGCTCAGCACCCGCCGGCTGTCCACCTGGGTGGGTTTGCTGGGTGCCGGCATGATCCCCGCCTCAGCAATGATCTTCCGCACGTGTCGTGATGGCTCAACCATCCTCCTGCGCACGAAGTAATCGTAGACCACCGACAACGTGCAAAGGTCGCGCCGGATAGTGTTGTTGCTTTTCCCGTCCTCATGCCGGTGCGCAATGAAGTCAGACAGGATTGCCATATCGATATCGGAAAGCCGGTAATCGCCAAGATATCTGATCAGCGACGGCAGGCGCAATTCAGCTTCAATCCCCCTGTCACTGCTGGTGTATTTGATGATCCCGTCACCTGTTTTTCCTATGGCCGTGAGCGGGGATCCTTTGCCATCGGTGAGTGAATCGATCGCCTCTTTGAAATAGCTCTTCTGCCACCGGTCAGGAACGATACCCACCTTCTTCTGCAATGATTCAACCCGCAGCAGATCGCGGACCTTGACGGCTATGCGGATATCGTAGATCGGCCTACCTTCAAAATCGATGAACCGCCATTTCCTTTTGTGCACGACAACCATGCGCGGCCGGCCGGCATGATCAGACCGCAGCGGCATGCAATAAATGCTCTGCTCGCCTTTACCCGCCAGACGATGGCCAGCGGGATAAATATACTTCCAATATCGGTGTTTCTTCACGGATGGCATATAAATCCTATCACTGTTATAGTGAGCCCCATAAACAACATCAATGGGCAGAACACAGCCAGTGTGGCGAACAACACGTAGTATGCTAGTATGAATATGGCCGTCAACACATTCACGCCGCGCACCTGCGGTTGATGGCCTTCAGCAGATCGCGAAACTGGTCATCAGTGTAGCGCCGAAAAACATTCTTCTTGCCCCGCCCCGGATTGTAGCTGTATTTGTTCAGGCTGCGATTTGCCGCCAGCAGCTTACTGATGGTGCTATAGCTCACGCTGAAGCGCTTACACTGCTCCCGCAGCGAAAATGTAGCATAGGCGAATGTGTTAAGCACCTGCTGCGCTGGCTGTACCGCTGTTGATTCCATTGTTCTCTCCTCCTCCGTTATTGCCATCATGAAGGCTGCTGTAAAACTCTTCGAAGTCAGACCGCTTCACCATGATCATATTGCGGCTCGGCCGCCGGGCCGGAAGGAACCCTTTATTGATCTGCTTCAGCACGAACTTGTAGCTCCACACCAAACCCCGCGCGCGGACACTTACCATGATCTGCCGCGGCGTCATCCACTTCACCTCATCTTCTCCTGCCATCTTTCCCCTCCCAGGGTATTGCCTATTGCATTCACGTTAGCGTGTAATAATCAAAAATCGTCGCATTCTTACCATATATCACTAGACCGTCAGGGAACGCCTCGACAAATTGCGGAAGGCGTTCTGACAACCACATTGCCTCGCTCTGCGAATACCGCACGATGTCACTACGCATCGGCTCGTTTAACACTGCGTTAAAGACGCTGATCAGATCGTCGATCGTGATGTCTTTGAACTCCTTGCAAATCACTTTCACCTTCATCAGTTTTAGCTCGGCACCAACGGCTTCAACGGCAGCCCGTCACGTAACGCGCCGACACTGCACTGCATCGCCACGGCAATTGCTTTCACCGCGCATTGGTAGTCCATCCACAACGCGCACTCTTCGCTGCAATCACCCGGCTGGAATGGGCAGATCACTTTCCCCTTCCGCAGGTCGTCTTGAACTCGCACGCCTTGCCGATCCACGGCCGGCCGATGTGCCGGGCCAGACCATGGGTGCAGCGCTTTTCCTTGCTGTCGCTGGCGCAGCCAATGCAATAGCTCTGCACCGCCTCCTCCGCCACGCGATGCATTTTCCCGTGTTCATCCTTCACTTCAATAACCGACATTATTCCGTCCTCACTTTTTTGGTATTTCCTGCCCATAATCCAAACCAAGCATGTTGCACAGGCACTGCATTTTCAGATATTCCAGCAGAGCAATAAGCTCACTCATCGTCATCCCTGCATTGAAAAATCGCGTATTGTAATTACCATCGAAATCGTCCAATGATATAACCACACACTTTCGGACATGCTCTTTTTGCATGTGCCCGCCCGCCTCCTCCAGCGCAGCCGCCACGGTGTCCTCTCCCGGGATGTTTCGGTCTTTGGACCAATTGAGGTAGGCTACCTTTGTCATACCGGTACCGTTTGGCAGCATTCCTGGAGGCGCTCGACAATCGCGCTTCCGTTGTACTCTCCCAGCTTCGCCACAATAGCGTCCGGGTCCAGCTGCGTGGTGATGATCATCGGGCGAAGCGCCGCCATGCGCGTCTCGATCACCGCATACGCCAGCTCGGAGTAACGATCGCTCGGCTTCGCCTTCCCAAAATCATCCCAAAACAGCAGCGCCGGAAGCACCAGCCGGTCGATGTAGTCCATACCCTCGCCTCGGCCAAGCGCGTCACCGTAGCGCACGCCGATTGTCGCGTCATTGATCGCCGCGACATCTGACACCCCGCTGCGCATGATGTGCCGCAGCCCGTTCCACGCCGCCATGGTCTTCCCGCTGCGGGTCGGGCCGACCAGCAGCAGTCCGTGTCCCATGGCGTTCGGGCGCCACTCCTCGATCACGCTGGCAACCTTTCGTCCGCATGGCAGCTTTGCCACCTCGGCGAGCTGGTATCGCGCCGGGCACAGGTTCCGCCACTTGCTGTCGAGCTGCAGCACCGTCTGCCGCGTTTCTCCTGCCGCCGGTTGCAGCTTACCGGTGCACTCCTCGCACAGCGGCTGCTGGCGGACGTCGCGCTCCCCCAGGGCGATAACCCGCGTCTGGTACTCGGCCCCGCAATCGCAGATTACCGTGCTGCGGTCGTCTTCGTTTTCCATTCCCGTCGCGGCTTGCATTGTGCTGCTCCTTCCCATGCCCTCGATTCAATCCACCGCGCCATTCGCGGTACGAAACGCCCTTTTTCGCGTTGCCACTCGTCGCTGTTTGAATATTGCTGCAATGCCGCCAGTACATCCGCCAGCACCGGCGGCGGGTCAAGCCCGGCAAATATCTGCGCGATGGCGCGCGGGGCAGTCCCGCGCCGGCCAGCCGGATACGCGAAAAATATCTTGTGGAACATCGGATCAAGCAATATGGCTGCCACAACTTCAGTATCCCCGACACATGGCGTTGGGATAATTTCTCGCACGCGCGCAACTTCCCCTTCCCCTTCCAATTCCCCTTCTCCTTCCCCTTCCCCTTCTATGGGTTCCGTTGGGTTCGGTGTTGGGTTATCCGTTGGGTTTTTCTGTTCGGTTTCGTTGGGTTCTTCCGTTGGGTTCTCGTTGGGTTTTTTCCTGCCACCCTTCACGCCATTCATCCGTGCTGCCATGGCCTTTCTGTCTGTTTTGGCTGACCCTGCATTCCTCTTCTGCTGTATCTCGCGTTCGCGTTCGTCTGGATAACCGTTTATGATGATGTCCTCACCGTCGATTGCCAGCAGCTTATACGCTGACTTGACCTCGCGCAGTGTGACGCCAGCAGCCTGTTGCCACTGCCGGTCACGCCATGTTGCCGCACCTTCGAGACGTCCTCCGCATTCTATTGAGCACGCATAGGCGAGGACAGATAGCCACGTGCCGCGCTCTGCCGGGCTGCTGCCGACAAATGATGGATGCCGGAGCTGCGTGCTGATGTGCAGATTTACCCATTCCATACTACGCCACCTTTCTCCCATCGATGGGCAAAGCCAACTGCTCACCGGTCATCTTGCGCGTCTCGAACAGCCCCCGGAGCGACGGACAGCGCTCCATCAGCATCCGGGCGTAGAACGGCGCGTAATTGTTGTTGATCTTGAACCCGTCACAGCTGGCAGTTTCCATCATCATGTCCCACCGCGCGCGCTCGATCAGCAGGCGCATTCCAATGCGCTCCAGGCCGCGATTCTTGGCCTCCTTGGCAAACTGGTACAGCCGGTCAAATACCTGCGGATTATCGGCGTGGAAGCGCTGGAAACGCTCACGCCAGAAGATCCGCGGGCCAAGGCTCATTTATATCGCCGCCCGCTGCAGCAAAATGACCGTAATCGCGCCGTACAGCGCGCCAAATACCAGGCCAAACGCCGCGACCTTCAACCACACGCGGCTGACCGCATCGCGGCGCTGGGCGTCAATTTCAAGGTCGAATTGGCGTGAGGTCATCGTGATGAAACTGAACCGGCTGTCCTGATACGCACTGATTGTTTGCGGCGAGACGTTTTGCAAAGATTTACCGTTCACTGTCCCCTCCCAAGGTAATGTTCCGCCTCCACCCCGTCAGAGGTGGAAGCGAAACTGGATCCGTTACGCCAGAATGTGTACTTTTTCGGCAGCAATCAGGTCCTGCAGGTGTTCCTTGAAATAACTGCTGATACTGTCGATCGCCGCCATCTTCCACGCGCCGCCGTCGGCCTCGACCAGCATGCACTCCGGCCCATTGTGCCCCGTGCTCATGCGGAACACGAACCGGGACGCCGGCTGTTCGATCTCGATGAAGGTGCGATACGGCCGCAACATCACCGGGTTCGGCAGCGGGGTATTTTCGACCCTGACGATGCCGGACTTTGCAGTCACCGACTGAGTAACGCCGTCGTCGGAATGATTGCGCGTCGCATTATCAGTGATATTGCCGACGATTTTGAGGATCTGCGCAGTGGTTTCGTCGGCGATGAACAGCGCCTGCATTGAGATAATGAAGCTTTCGATCGACATCCTCGTGCCAAACTGGAACGGTTTGACCGATGGCTGCGCCTGCAGCATTTCGTCACGCTGGCGGTACTTGCCGAAGATCGGCGAAAACAGCTTCACGCTCGCCTCGCTTTCGACGTGGATGACCAACTTGTTCGCCTCATCGAAATTGTCCACGATATAATCAACGATGCTGGACAACGTCGAGACTTTGAACCCTGGCATCACCGGGTCTTTCACCGGGTGGATCTGCTGTGTCGAATACTCGCGCCCGGAAACCGTGACAAGTACCGGCGTTGCGAGGTCAACGATTTTCTCGATAAATGACCTGTCGATCATGGCCTACGCCTCCTTCGATTGCATCGGGACGATTTTCGGGCTGCGCGCCGCGTCCAGGTCCATCTGCAGTTGTTTCGGGTTGTGCTCCGTGGCCACCGCGCCGGACGGTGTGCTCCCGACAAACATCATCGTGCTGAACGACTTCGCCGGGCAGATCCGTGAGCTGCACGTCACATCGACATCGCAGCGGTCGCGGTCCTCGTTCGGCTTGATCTTCACCTTCAACGTCACTTCGCGCGCACCATCGGTCGTGTTCGGGTCAATGATGTTGCTCAGCACGCGCCTCAACTCATCGTCAAACCGCTCGATTGCTGATCCGCCGCCAAGTGTTGCAAGACTGACTGTGTTATTCGGATCCATATTCCCCTCCAATTTCGTTTTTCCAGCCTCAACGAAGCTGATAAAATGGCGCTGGCCGGGCTTGATACCGGCTTTCCCCCGTCGGGTAGCCTACGCGGCATTTCACGGTGCCGATCCGCGCCACCAGAATGACTGGCGACCGTCAGTTCGCAGGTGCGTTTCCTTCAACGCCGCAGCGCTTTAATCTCAAAATGTCCGGGCCTCGCCACCGGCTCGGCCCGGGTGCTACTGCGAAAACGGGACAACGTCACCGCCTCCGCCACTTCAAGGCTAGACCATTACTACGCTCGTTTGGTAGCGGGGGACGGATTCGAACCGCCGACCCCGGCATTATGAGTGCCGTGCTCTGCCACTGAGCTACCCCGCATCAATTAATGTGACCCATCCCTACTTCCGCCCAGTGGATCGCCTGTTCAAGATTCGCCAGCGCCAGATCGCGCGCCTTGCCCTCCGGGATGTTCTGCTCAATGATGTACCGCAACTCCTCCGCCTTGTTCTTCAGCTTGTCATGCTGCATCTGCTGATACCCGAACATCGTCTGCGCCATGAAATCGCGGTCCAGCCGGTCTTCCACTCGCATTTTCATCAGGTTCATACATTCCCGCCTCCGCTATCTGATGATTCCATTTGCTGTCAGCCCGGCCGGCAGCGCGTGCGAGTATCCGCGCAGGTAGCAGTACCCGCCAATCGTCGTCAGCCCGGCCGGCAGCGCGTGCGAGTATCCGCGCAGGTCGCAGTCCCCGCCAATCGTCGTCAGCCCGGCCGGCAGCGCGTGCGAGTATCCGCGCAGGTCGCAGTACCCGCCAATCGTCGTCAGCCCGGCCGGCAGCGCGTGCGAGTATCCGCGCAGGTCGCAGTCCCCGCCAATCGTCG
>Ga0209417_1001754_pt1 | contig 38174 bp, 33 predicted proteins | sample RifGroF2_FD_184002 | JGI IMG/M metagenome (GOLD analysis project Ga0209417, IMG submission 184002) | Groundwater microbial communities from Rifle, Colorado, USA - Groundwater F2 (SPAdes) (version 2) | ecosystem: Environmental > Aquatic > Deep subsurface > Groundwater | place: Rifle, Colorado... | reverse complement strand
AGTGCTTGTAGACTGCAATGAGGATGACTGTTGCATGAACATGGAAGAAGCCGCGGAAATACTCAGGAGGCTTAAAAAGGGCAAGAAGGTGAAAGGGCTTCCTGCAAAGCACGGTAAGGCAAGGGCATTGATGCCCGTACATTTCGGCGGCCAGGTGGCGGATGTCATAAAAGCCCGCGAGCTGTGCTCAAAATATGATCTGAAACTGGTGGAAGACTGCGCACACTGCTGCCCCGCTTATTACAGGGATGAAAAGGGCGGCTGGCAGATGGCCGGAAAAAGCGCGGACATAGCGTGTTTTTCATTTTACGCCAACAAGACCATTACCACCGGCGAAGGCGGCATGGCGCTTACCGGCAATGAAAAATGGGCCGACAGGATGAGGGTCATGTGCCTGCACGGGATAAGCAAGGACGCCTGGAAAAGATTTACAAAAGCCGGAAGCTGGTACTATGAGATAACGGCCCCCGGATTCAAATACAACATGCCTGACACCGCGGCTTCCATCGGTATTCATCAACTTAAAAAAGCAGACAGGTTCTGGGAGGAAAGAAAAAAAATATCCGCCACTTTTTCAGAGAGGCTTTCCGGGATACCCGGCATAACGTTGCCTGTTGAAAAAGCTGACAGGAAGCATTCGTGGCATCTGTATCCCATAAGAATTGACGGAAAAACAGTAAAAACCGGGAGGAATGAATTCATTGAGAAGATGAAGGAGTACGAAATAGGCACAAGCGTTCATTACATGCCGCTTCACATGCACCCTTATTATAAGAAAAATTACGGCTTTAAGGAAAAAGATTTTCCCACAGCCTCGAAAATTTTTGAACAGACAATGTCACTTCCGCTCTATCCCGGCCTCACTGAAGGTGAAATTAACAGAATATGTGAGGCTGTTCGTAAAATAGCGGCGTTGTAATTTTACGTTTTTGGTGCAATTTTAATGTTTTGTTCAATTATAAATAAGGAATATTGGTTTGGCATCTGATAAAACAAAGAACAGTTTAATTCTCGAAATAAACGATTGGCTTGAAGATATAATTGAATTCTTAATTCCCGTAAGAAGCCTGCTTGTGTCTCTTTCCAATGTTTTCACAGTAATACTGTCCATAGTACTGGCCTTTTATTTCAGGCATGATTTTTCGTTTCACACCCCTGAAGTCAATTACCTGCCCAAAGTAATACTGCTGGCGGTGCTGGTGAAATTCATAATATTCCTGGTTTTTCGCCTTTACGAGGGCATGTGGCGTTATGTGAGCATTACCGATCTGCTGAAAATATTTTTTGCCAACCTCATAGCCAGTATTATATTGCTAGGCATAGTGAGCTTTTACCGTTCCAGTTATTTCCCCGGGTTTTCGCTGAATGTGCTACTTATAGATTTTCTTATCTGCTTTCTGACCATGTCCGGCAAGCGGGTTGTGATGAGAATCATAAGGGAATATGCCGCTAAAGCGACAGGTGTACAAAACTTGAGAACGCTCATAGTAGGAAACATGGAAAACGTAAACAGTCTGATATATGCTTTTTCCTCAATGTCCAGCAGAAGAAAAATCATAGGGGCTTTGTGCGAAGATGTTAAAATCGGGCATACCATAAGGGGCGTACCCGTGCTTGGCGAACCGCCCAGCGCCGCGAAATGCGCAAAAAAACATCGCGCCTCTGAAATACTCCTTCTGCCGCCGTACTCGACACCCGCATCCATCCGCGAAATAATGGATGACCTTGAACTAAGGGAAACAAAGTGCGCTCTCCGCATGGTACCGGCTTATTCAGATATAGCCGATGGCCATATAAGCGTTTCGCATATAAAAGAAGTAGAAATAGAGGATCTGCTCGGCCGCAAACCCGTCAAGCTTGACAGAACGGAAGTTAATCTTTTCGTGAAAGACAAAAACATCATGGTCACAGGCGCGGGCGGCAGTATCGGCAGCGAGCTCTGTCACCAGATTGCCGCTTATAAGCCGGCTAAACTTGTCCTCTTTGAATTTTCCGAATTCAACCTTTATGAGATAAACAGGAAACTTTCTTCGGAATATCCTCAGCTTCAACTTGTAAACTTTATCGGTGATATCAGGTCTGAAGAAAATATTTCAAGGGCCCTTTCTGAGCATCGCATAGACATAGTTTATCATTCGGCGGCTTTCAAGCATGTTCCGCTTATGGAGGAAAACCCTCTGATGGCTTTCGGCACAAACGTCATCGGCACCGCGACCCTTGCCGATTGCTGCGAAAAATCAGGCGTCAAAAGGGTGGTGCTCATTTCAACAGACAAAGCCGTCCGTCCCACCAGCATTATGGGGGCCACTAAGAGACTCGCGGAAAAAGTCATCCTTGAACGGCCTCAGTCTTCCACGGAGTTTGTTGTTGTCCGTTTCGGAAACGTCCTCGGCAGCAGCGGAAGCGTCATTCCTCTTTTCAAACAGCAGATAAGGGATGGCGGTCCCGTAACTGTAACTACAGGGACGGTTACACGTTATTTCATGTCCATACCGGAGGCCGTTGACCTTGTCCTGCAAGCCGGCGCCATCGGCGGCAACAGGGAAATAATGGTATTGGAAATGGGCGAACAGATGAAGATTTACGATATGGCAAAAAGGCTTATAGAGCTTTCCGGACTGATTCCAGGAAAAGACATAGAAATAAAAATCGTCGGCATGCGGCCAGGTGAAAAAGAATATGAAGAATTGTTTTCAGCCGATGAAAAAGCTGAAAAAACTTCTTCAGAGCGCATCTATGTGGTAAAGAAAAACGGGGCCTCATCACTGGCGGTTGATGTTGAAAAAGTCAGAATTTTAATACTTAAAAACGATGTAGAAGCAGTGAAAAAACTCGTCTGTGGATACATCCCTGATCATAAACTGTCATGAATATGGGACCGACCGTAATGAAAAGGCTTTATCTTGTAAGACATGCTAAATCCAGCTGGGACGACCACTCTCTCCCGGATTTTGAGAGGCCCCTGAACAAGAGAGGTTTCCGCGACGCGCCCTCCATGGGAAAATATCTGGCTGAAAACGGGCACATTCCGGAACTCATGATATCAAGCCCAGCATTAAGGTCAGTGAGCACCGCCGAAATATTCGCGAAAGAAATGGGCTATTCCAGAGACAAAATCCTGAAAGATGAAAATATATATGAAGCCGATGTTTCAGACCTTATTGAGCTGGTTTCCGGACTTGGGGATAAATATTCCAGCGTAATGCTTTTCGGTCATAATCCCGGCTTCTCCTTCTTTGCGGCCTTTCTTCTTCCCAACCATGCTGAAAGCCTTTCAACCTGCGCCATTCTCTGCATTGATTTTGACGTTTCTTCATGGAAGGAAATCTCGGCGGAGTCAGGGAAAAAGGTATTTTCGGCCTACCCGAAAGAAATTTAATATCCAGTAAATTCATTGAATAAGATTTCATTAAATGTTAATTTAATCGTATAGGAAATTGTTATCAGTTTTTATTTTTTTCTGCCGCAATGAAATGAGCGGGTCGCGGAGCGACATTATAAATGAGGCTTCGCCTCCGGAAAAAGCGGAGTTTTTTCACGGAGTGCAGGTATTCTACCTGCTAATTTAATATATGCGAATTTTTAAAAAAATGCGGGATATCATTCCGCTTAACTCAAGGGGTTTATTATGTGGAAAAAAATTATCCTTGCCGGGGCATTAACGGTTGCGGCGGTAATTTTCACCGGCTGCTCAAGCGTTGAAAGTACAAACAGGTTTAACGCTCTTCAGGTAACGGAAAGCCCGTCTGTTCCAGTCGCTCACATTGTGGGCTCTACTTACGGATGGTATCTGTTTTATTTCATTCCGTTTTTCACCGGCAGTACCACTTCTCCCGGGTCAACAGTAATGTTCAACGATAAAGTCCATCTCGGCGGTGTAATGGATATGGTTTCGGCACAGGCAAAACAACTCGGCGCGACAAAGGTTATTGATATCCAGACCAGAAAAGAAAACGAATGGATGTCTTCCACTTTCATATTCTGGCGCAGGGAAATACAGATGTCCTGCACTGCCGTGAAGTAGTTTACTCAAAAAAAATAAGAAATCTTAAAAAAATGTTCCCCCTCTCAACAGGAATCAGAGAGGGGTACGAAAAGCGGCGACGGCCCTCTTAGAACCAGCCTTTTTTGTTGGTAATGTATGTTTCGACAAATTTGTCGTCAGGCATTGCCAGATATATTATGCCCTCTATAAGCCCTACGATTGAGGTTACAACCCCGAGAATGCCGCATGAAAGTACGGACACCAGAAGCATTATCAGGCCTTCCATTGTGTAGCCGAGAATAAATTTATGAACTCCGAGCCCGCCAAGCAGAATTCCACAGACTCCCGCGGCTACTTTTCTTTCAGCACCAGGTACAGTTGCCATATTTCACGCTCCTTTTTTTAGGCTTGAAGCTTCAAGCCTTTATTTTCTTACTTGAATATCTTCTTTTTTATTATATTTTCAAGGAAAAGCGGTTCCTTTTATGCGATAAAACCGCTATTTTTACAAATGAAACTGAAAGATTGACTATATGGGTAAATGCATAGGCATACTTACGGCAGGCGGAGACAGTCCGGGATTAAATGCCGCCATACGCGGTGTCGGAAAAGCCGCCCAGACCAGCTATGGGATGAATGTAATAGGCTTTTATGACGGCTTCCGGGGACTTATGGAAAACCGCACAATCGCGCTCAATGCCGAGGATTTGTCCGGTATACTGACGCTTGGCGGCACAATTCTGGGTACCAGCCGCGACAAGCCCCACAAAATGCAGATAGGCAACAAAGTGCTGGACATGACTGACGTAATGATCGAAACCTATCACAAGCACCACATGGATGCCCTCGTATGCATGGGCGGAGGCGGAACACAGAAAAACGCATTCCGTCTCATGGAGCAGGGACTCAACATAATAACCCTGCCAAAAACCATAGATAACGACGTGGCCATGACAGATGTTACATTCGGTTTTGATACAGCTCTGGGAATCGCCACTGAAGCCATTGACCGCCTCCACAGCACAGCCTACAGCCATCACAGGATAATGGTCGTCGAAGTCATGGGACACAGGACCGGATGGCTGACCCTCGGCGCCGGGGTCGCGGCCGGGGCCGACGTCATACTTATACCTGAAATACCTTATGACATGGAAAAAGTCGCCGAAGCCATAAGGCAGAGAAGACGCTACGGAAAACATTTCAGCATTGTCGCCGCCGCCGAAGGCGCCATGTCAAAAGACGAGGCCAAAGACCTTCAGAAAATAGTGAAAATGATGGAACACGCCAAAGACAAAGATGAGAGAAGCGAAGCCGAGGAAAAACTGACGAAGATACAGAACCGCAGAGTGGACCATACCCTTAAAATATCACAGCAGCTTGAAGAACTGACAAAGCTGGAATCACGTGTTACGATACTCGGGTACGTCCAGCGCGGCGGTACGCCTTCCGCGGCCGACCGCCTGCTCGCGACCAAACTCGGTACCGCGTGCGCTTCGTTTATAGAGGAAAAAAAGTTCGGCGTAATGGTAGCTTCTAAAGGCGACAAGGTTGAAGCCGTCCCCCTCAAAGATGTCGTAGGAAAACGCAAATCCATACCTCATGACCACCCCTGGATAAAAAGCGCACGGAGCATCGGAATATGTTTAGGCGACTGAAAGGATGAATAAATGGCCGATATACTTGTAAGCGACGATCAGAATTTCATCAGAATGCTTCTCAAAAAAATCCTCGAACACGAAGGCCATAATGTAATCCTCTCCGAAAACGGCGATAAAACCCTCGAACTCCTCAAACAGAATAAGCCGTCAATCGTCATAACCGATATTTTCATGCCCGGCGAGATGAATGGAGAAGACGTCATTAATGAACTGAAGTCAAATTATCCTGAGATAAATGTGATAGCCATGTCGGCAAGCGAGAATTTTCCCTTTAAGGAGGCCAAGCCCGATATTTTCATGCCCGGCGAGATGAATGGAGAAGACGTCATTAATGAACTGAAGTCAAATTATCCTGAGATAAATGTGATAGCCATGTCGGCAAGCGAGAATTTCCCCTTTAAGGAGGCCAGGCCCGATATCTTCATGGAAAAGCCGTTCAAAGGCCATGAGCTTATTCACGCGGTAAATTCTCTTCTCAGTGAAAATCCCGCCGTTTCAGTCGGAGAAGTTTAATCCGGATTGCGCCAGGAATAGCCGTCGCGATACATAAGGTCGTCCGCTTCTTCCGGGCCCCAGGAGCCTGAGCTGTATTTGTATAATTGTCCGGCGCTTTTTTCATCGGAACTATTCTGCCATGCGTCAAGTACCGGAGTCAGCAACGACCATGCGTTTTCTATGTTGTCGCTTCTTATGAAAAGTGTCTGATCCCCCAGCATGCAGTCAAGGAGAAGGCGTTCGTAAGCTTCAGGTTTTTCGCCTTTGAAAACTTCATCATACTTAAAGTCAAGGGTGAGGCCTCCCATGCAGAGCTTCGGGCCCGGCTGTTTTGCCTGTATTGTCAGCGCCAAACCCTCTTCCGGCTGAACATTCAGCACCAGCACGTTCGGCGCGAGGTCCTGTGCCCTTATCGGAATAAAAATGGAATGCGGCACCCTTTTGAATGTTATAACTATTTCGCTCAGTCTTTTTTTCATCCGCTTGCCGGACCTCAGATAGAATGGAACCCCCTGCCAGCGCCAGTTGTCGATAAAAAGCCGTGCCGCCGCATAAGTTTCAATCATTGACTCAGGATTTATGCCCTCCTCCTGCCGATATCCCGGCACTTCCCTGCCGTCAATTATCCCAGGCGCGTACTGTGCCCTGACAATGTCTTCAAAAATCCTGTCTTTGTTAAAAGGCCTGATGGATGAAAGGAGTTTGACTTTTTCATCGCGCACTTTATTGGCTTCAAAGGACGGCGGGGCCTCCATCGCGACGAGAGCAAGCATCTGAAGCACGTGATTCTGAAACATATCCCTCAGCAGTCCGGCCTGTTCATAATACCCCGCCCTGTGTTCGACCCCTATCGATTCGGCTACTGTAATCTGAACGTTTTCAATGTAGTGATTGTTCCATATCGGCTCAAATATTCTGTTGGCAAAGCGCATCATCAGGATATTCTGCACGGTTTCCTTGCCGAGATAATGGTCAATCCTGTAGATCTGTCTCTCCTGAAGTATCAGCCTGAGTTCGCGGTCAAGTTTCTTGGAGCTTTCGAGGTCATGGCCGAAGGGCTTTTCAATGATGACGTTTCTCCAAGGGAGGCCTTCGTAGTTTTCAGTTACCAGTCCGGCTTCTCCGAGACATTCGACAATAGTCCCGTAAAGATTGACGGGGGTTGAAAGGTAATAAACCCTTCCCGCGTTCGGACAGGCAATTTCTTCTTCAATCCCTTCTATCCGCTCTGAAATCCGTTTGTATGTGCTGGTATCGTCATAAGGGCCGGAAACATAGAAAACTTTTTTCAGGAATTCCTCAAGTTTTTTCTCATCACATTTGCCGTTGCAGAAAACTTTCAGTGTCTGCCTTGTTTTCTCTCTGAAAGCGTCATCGTCCATGAGAGTGCGGGCGCAGCCGATTATTCTGGATTTTTCATGAAAGAGTTTTTTCCTGTAAAGACTGAAAAGAGCGGGAATAAGCTTTCTGTGAGTCAAATCTCCGGATGCCCCGAAAATAACCAGTGTGTTTGGAACGGGACTGACTTCAACGCAAAAGCCGCCTCTCCAGCCGATAGGGTTTTCTCCCATAGAAAAATCCTTCACTAAAAATTACGTTTTAAAAGACGAGCAGGTTATAAACCTGCACATTATGAATGTTTCGCCAGATATTCCGCTACGCCTTCGGATGAAGCTTTCATTCCTTCTTCGCCAGGCCTCCAGTTTGCCGGACATACATCCCCGTGTTCCTCAAAAAACTGAAGCGCGTCAACCATCCTTATGGCTTCATCGACGTTGCGTCCCAGCGGCAAATCGTTTACAAGCGCGTGCCGGACAATCCCCTGCCTGTCTATCAGGAAAAGCCCGCGCAGGGCCACCGCGTCATCCATGAGAATGCCATAGGCTTTGGATATGCTCTTGGTAATGTCGGCAACCAGCGGAAACTGCACATTGCCTATGCCGCCCTGTTTCCTCTCAGTGTTTTTCCACGCGAAGTGCGCGAATTCAGAATCCACTGAAACAGCTACCACTTCGGTATTTCTTTTTCTGAACTCTTCTATTTTTTTATCAAAAGCTATTATTTCAGAGGGACATACAAATGTAAAATCCAGCGGATAAAAGAAAAGCAATACGTATTTACCTTTTAAGGCTGAAAGCGTAAAATCCCCAAAGGTGTTATTAGCCAATACCGCTTTCGCGGTAAAATCCGGTGCCGGTCTCGTTACAAGTGTGCTCATTTCCAATCTCCTCATTCTTTGCTTTAAAGTTATTCCCGAAAAATCAAATATCAAATTTTTCTAAAATTAATAATAATTACTATTCTCAATATTTCAAACAAATATAACAAAAAAATTGAAAAGCTAAAAAGAAGAATTCTATTATATTAAAGATTTCCGACAAACAAAAACAGACGTTTCGGCATCTCTATATTAAAGCCTGTTTTTTGCCGCTGAAAGGAAAAATATAATATGTTCAGGAATTTTATTTTTACTTTAGTCGAGCTCCTGGTTGTGATATCCATAATATGCATTCTCATGGGCATTCTCCTGCCGTCGCTGATATCTGCCAAGGGCAAGGCGCAGATAACAAAATGCCAGGGAAATCTATCTCAGATAAATAAACTTATAGTGTCCTATGTCGGCGAAAACGCGGGGTATTACGCTCCAGCCGGACACGGCTATCAATGGGAGGACGCCTGCGGCTGGATGTACACTCTGGGAAATACCCCGGGCGAGAGAAAATGTTATACCTGTCCGATTGAACGGGGCGGACAGAGTGAATTTTCCTACGCCTTGAATTGCAGGGAAATCTATCTCAAAAACATAGAGAAAGGACTCAGCGGAGATGACAGGCTGGGAAGCTGGCACGATTCCGATTTCGCCAAAAGCCTTTCAGGGCCTTCTAAAATTATTCTCGTCGAGGAAAGCAATTATATTTTCAATGCCGGACAATGTGACAAGGACAATTATTCGCAGAGGGCCAGTTCGTTTACGGAAGATGGAACGCATATCTTGCCAAACCACAAGAACAGAATTCCGATGCTTTATGTTGACGGGCATTCAAATGCCCCGTCACACTTTGATACCGAGAACATGACGTACTTTACGCAAAAGATGTCAGCCTACTACGAAATTATTGATCCTTAACAATGCGCAACATTCATTTGAAGCAAAATATACGGCAGATGAGCTCGGCACCTATATCTTCCCCGTTCACTAGAGTTCTCCTGTAATCGCGCTGCGTATCGAAACCGAATGAGGCATTCTTCATGGACAATGTTTGTATCCTGACATTCAGGTCCTTCGGGAAAGGAATATCAAATTCATGTTCCATCATACCGGTCTTATCGGATTTAACACTTTTCTTTTCACCGTTTATAATGAATTCCGCAGTGCCGGGATTTTCCCAGAAAAGGCTTAAAGACAGCTTCGCGTTTTTATAATTGCCGTTAGCGACGTCAGAGAATTTTTTCTCTATGACTGCCCCTTCCGGAGCTTTGTAAAGCGTCCATCCTCCGAAAGTAAAAGGGCCGTTGTCGAGAATCATTTTTTCCGTCGGAGAGATTTCAACGCTTACTCCATTCGGTCTGGCAAGGCGCATGAGAGGAGCTTCAAAACAAGTTCTGTATATTTCATAAAAACTGAAACATATCATTACCCCGAAAAAAAGAGGCGGCAGGGACTTCCTTAAAAATTTTTCAAATCCGCGCTTTCTGAGATAATAAACAATGTATCCTGAAAAGCCTCCGGCGAAAACGCTGAGAAGCGGAATGCCCGGCACTCTGAAACGCGCCAGAATGTAAAACGCCGAAACAGCCAGCCAGAACGCAATCACAAAATAAAAAAGTATGAAGATATTAAATTTTTTTATTGCCGCCTTAAGAAAAAAAAGCATTCCCGCTATCGCCAGCGAAATAATGACGGAACTTGGAATGAAGCCCAATATTCCCAGCAGAGGACTTTTCAGCGCGTTGCTTTCAAAGGCGATATTGTTGGGAATTTCGCGGTAATCCCAGAAAAGCAGCATTTTTCTGAATGTCAGTTCGATAAAGGCCAGAGGCTCTTCCCTGAACCATTTCAGAATCTGTGAGGGAATAGAAATTTCATCTTTCTTTTTCATCCATATATGATAGCTGAGGGGGTATTCCATGGGGCCGGGGCCGAGGCCGGGGTTTCTGCCGCCGGGCGGGGCTTCGGGAGTATTGCCGAGAGCGAGAACGGCGGCAGAGGCCGTCGATGGCCCGCTCAGCTTCCCAAGAACTTTTGTATTATGTATTATAAACGGCAACTGCGGGAGCAATATAAAAACAATGAGGATAATGACGGGAAGGATTTTCGCCGGAAAACCCGGTCTTCTCCTGACCGAATAAAATGCCGCCGCTATAAGGAGAGGAACAAAAAACCACGCGTTTCCTCTCGTAAGTATCGCCATTCCCGCGATAAGTCCGCAAAGCACCCAGTAAATCCATTTTTTGTACTTCACGGCGTTCATGAGTTCGTAAAGGAGCAGGATTATCCAAAAGCCCTGAAGAACCTCCAGCAGCATATATGGCGTATAAAAAATATGCGCCGCCGAAAAAGTCATCAATAACGCTGTTGCGATGCCCGCAACCCTGCCCCATATCCGCGCGGAAATTATCGCGGCGATATAAACAGTCAGCGCCCCTGCCAGGGATTGCATTATCAGCACAGCCCATATTGATTTGCCAAACATCAGATGCGCCAGCGGCAGAAATACCGCATAATAAAAAGGCTGATAATAAAATTCCCCGGAATATTCCCCGCTCATTATTTTCCGGGCGCAATCCATGTATGTAGCCATGTCGGTGACGTTTGATGGCATAGCGACCTGCGGATCATTAACGCACAGTTCACGGCAGACGGAAAGCCTGATGGCAAATGCCACAAGCGCGATAATAATAATAACAGTAATAAATCTTTTTCCCATGTCATTTAGATCTTATGTTTTTCTTCCAATCGGCGCCGGAATAACCCATAACATGACCATCAAGGAAAAGTATATTCCCATATTTTGTATGATTTCCGTCTTTATCCCAGAGTATGGCCAAATCTGAACTGTCTTTCTCCGTATATCCACCTTTGTAATGGTAGCTTACGTTTTCTTCTCTCAGCGGCTGTCCTGAAAGCGGTATTTTGGTATCTGTCGAAGGACATGTATAAATCTTGTAGTCGTCAAGATAACTATTTTTTCTGAGAATTTCCAAACCCGCCGCATCGTCATAAGGAGGAAAATATCCATCATAATCAAGTGCATATTGCCTCAAGGCAATACTTATTGATTTCAAATTGCTTGCACAGCTTATTCTCCTTGGATATTTCCGAGCACCGCCTATCTCGGGAAACAGGCTTATGGCAAACACTATCAATAAACTAATATTTGTCACGGAAGTTATAATGCCGGTAATGGCAAAGCCTTTTCCTCCGGCAATACCTTTTTTTATTTTCACAAGAGCTATTATGCCAAGTATTAAGGCGGGTATTGCCGAGAAAGGGCCGAAACATATAAAACTCAATATGCCCAGTATCATTGAAGTAAGGGCCAGGGCGGAAGAAAGATTTTTTTCCAGCGTTACCGGAACGAAAAATGCATCCTTAATTTCAGTAAGTTTTTTCCATTTTGTAAATTCTTCTGTTCTCAACAAAGTTTCGTCTGTGATTTCACCGGAATTTATTAATCTTATGATTTCATCTTTAGTGACCGGGCCGATTTCTGGGCCATCCACAGAATAATACCAGTTTTCCATTTCAATACCTTTTTATAATCTGTAGATTCCTGAGATATGTCATTCTGATTTTAATTGTTTTTCCAATCGGAACCGGAATAAGATACACCCTCCATAACCTGAGAATTGTATGCGCCGCTGTTTTTTACTTTTTCTATGGCGTTTTTAAGGGCGGGAGAAAGACTTATCAGAAACATCAGCACCACAAATATGACAGCCAGAACAATGCTTATCAGGGAAGTTACGATTCCGGCAATGGCGAAACCTTTTCCGGAGGCAGTACCTTTTTTTATCATCACCATGGCAATTATGCCGAGTATCAGGCCGGGTACGGCAAGCAACGGGCCAAAACATACAATGCTCAATATGCCGAGTATCATCGAAGCCAGAGCCAAGGCCGGAGAAAGCTGTTTTTCCGGAGCTTTTACCATTACCGGAACGGAAAAAACATCTTTGACACCGGAGAGTTTTTTCCATTCAGTGAATTCTTCAGTCCACACGAGAGTTTCGCTGTTCAGTTCCCCGGAGCCTATCAAGCTTATGATTTCATCTTCGCTGACAGGGCCTTTTTTTTCGCCGTTTACGGCATAATGCCAATTGCGCATCTTAGACCTCTTCTTTATCAAGTATTTACCGAAACTTGAGCGATACTCAGTCCTGTTAGATGCTCATCAATTCTTTTTCCTTATTGAGGAGGCACTCATCGACTTCTTTAATATATCTGTCAGTGAGCGTTTGTATTTCATCAAGCATATTTTTGAGGTCGTCTTCGGTTATTTCGGTATTTTTCTGAGCTTTTTTAGCGGCTTCGTTGCCGTCCCTGCGGATGTTTCTTACGGCGACCCTTGCTTCTTCCGCCCTGGCTTTCACCTGTTTGGCAAGCATCGAACGGCGTTCTTCGCTGAGTTCAGGTATCGGCAGGCGGAGAACACGCCCGTCGTTGACCGGGGAAATACCGAGGCTTGAAGCCATGAGGGCTTTTTCAATTGCCTGAAGAGAAGACGGGTCCCAGGGCTGAATAACAAGCAGGCGGGCTTCAGGAGCGGTTATGCCCGCGATTTCTCTGAGCCTTGTGGGAGTACCGTAATAGTTGACGCTTATATTTTCGACCAGTGCCGGAGAAGCTTTGCCTGTACGTATGGCGGCAAAATCATTTTGCATAGCCTCTTCGGCTTTCATCATACTTTCTTCAAGATGGTCCGTCAGGTCCTGAATTTTGACACTCATAAATTTCTCCTGTGCTAAACTTGGTTCAAGGAATTGAAAATTATAAGGAAAAGATAACACAAAATAGATGCTCTGCAAGCCGGATCACTCAAGATTCCGAGCGTATCTTCAACTAATAGTGTTCCAAAACGAAGATTTTAAAGTTGAAGTTCTGTAATTTTTAATTAACTGTTGTAGATTACGTGATACTTTGAAAGGAATACTGTTGAAAACTCTTAACATATATGTGACTAAAAATTTTATAATAACATTCATAATGTCGATAGGAATATTAACTTTCGGCATGATGGGCGCCAGGCTCATAAAGGTATTTGAATTTCTTTCGCGCGGTGTGCCTATAACCGTGGCTTTAAAATTTTTCCTTTATATCTCTCCTCTGGTATTGACCCTCTCAATACCGTGGGCGGCGCTGGTTACGATAATGCTCATTTTCGGGCGCATGTCGGCGGACAGCGAAATTACCGCCATGAGAGCGTGCGGGATTTCCATACTCCAGATAATATCGCCCATTATCATTATTATTTTTATTCTGACATGCTTCTGCCTCTATCTCCAGCTGGAACTTTCGCCCATCTGCACTTACAAAGCCAGGGGGTTGCTGGCAAAGGTAGGCGTTGACCAGCCTTTGAGCATCCTTGAACCCGGCAGGCCTGTCGAATTCGAAAACAATCATATCTACATAGATGACAAAGTCGGAGAAAACGGGATTAAGGACATACAGCTTTTCAGGATGGGCAGGACCGGAAGGGTCGAAGAAGACATAACGGCGGCGGAAGGAAGAATTGAGACGGACAAGGAAAAACAGCTCCTGAATATCATACTTTATAACGCTACAGTCGTTTCATTCAGCAGGAGCGATTCCAATCATCCGGCAAGGACTTTCAGCAAACAGATGACTTTTTCCATTGATTACGGGACTAATTTCAATAAGATAAAAATAGGGAAAGAAGTAAATTACCTTTCTTTCAAGGAAATTTTCGGGCGGGCCGTTCTTGATAAAAGGCGCGGCATCGACACCACTAAAATAGAAGTCGAACTCAATCAGAGAATAGCCCTGGCATTGTCCCCGATAGCGTTTATGCTTCTCGGAATGCCGCTCGCTATAAGGACCTCCAGAAGGGAAACGTCCATAGGACTTTTCCTGAGCGTGGCACTGGCCGGGGTGTATTTTTCTCTGGTAATGGTCTGCGACGCTTTGACTTCATACCCTCAATACCATCCCCAGATGCTTCTCTGGATACCCAATGTGGTATTTCAGATATTCGGGGTGGTTTTCATTGCCAGAATAGCAAGACGCTAAATTAAGGATAATAATGAAAAATATAAATTCATGGCTGGAATGCGTACATTGTTCAAAAAAATATGAGTTGGACAAAATCAGATACCTCTGCGACTGCGGAGGCGTTCTCGACGTAAAAAGGGACCTGAACGCTCTGGACGGACAGGAACTGAAAAAGCTCTGGGAAAAAAGATGGGGCCTCAAAAAAGGCATTGAATCTTCGGGCGTCTGGCGTTACAGAGAGCTTATGCTCGACGCGCCCGATGATAAAATAGTAACAAGGCAGGAAGGCAATACCCGGCTTTATCCCGCCGGAAAAGCGGGCGAATACGCGGGGCTTAAAAACTTTTACCTGAAACACGAAGGCGAAAACCCGACCGGAAGTTTCAAGGACAGAGGCATGACCTGCGGAACAAGCGCCGCGATGCTTTTCAACGCCAATTCGGTAGCCTGCGCCAGCACCGGCAATACCAGCGCCAGCATGGCTTCATACGCGGCATGTTGCGGATTGCGTTCGGTGATATTCATACCTTCCGGCAAAATCGCTTACGGCAAACTGGCCCAGGCACTCGCCTACGGCGGCATCACGCTTCAGATAGAAGGCAATTTCGACGACGCCATGCGCCTGGTGCAGGAAGTCTGCAACGAGATGAAAATCTACCTGCTCAACTCGGTAAATCCCTTCCGCATCGAAGGACAGAAGGCGATAGGATTTGAAATACTCCAGCAGCTTGACTGGGAAGTCCCGGACTGGATAATCCTCCCCGGCGGAAACCTCGGCAACAACAGCGCACTCAGCAAAGGCATGATGGAACTTCATGAGCTCGGCATAATATCCAAAATCCCGAAAATCGCCGTAATTCAGGCGGACGGCGCAAACCCTCTTTATACCATGTGGAAAAACAAAACTCCTTTCGAAGCTGTCAAAGACCCTGACACCATAGCCACAGCCATCAAAATCGGAAATCCCGTTTCATGGGAAAAATCCATCAGGGGCATTAAATGGAGCAAGGGAATTGTGGAACAGGTATCCGAACAGGAAATAATGGACGCTAAAGCAATGACAGACAGGGCCGGCATAGGCGCGGAACCTGCCTCATGCTGTTCCGTTGCCGGAGCTAAAAAACTTGCCGAAGCCGGAATAATACATCCGGATGAAAAAGTAGTGGGCATACTCACAGGCAACCTGCTCAAAGACCCGGACGCGGTAGTGGGATATCATCAGGACAAACTGACGGACAAAGGCATTCGCGGCACTTTCGCGAACAAGCCCAGACTTATAAAAGCCCGTCTCGAAGATGTGAAGGCCGTACTGGGCTAAAGGCCGTTTCTGAAGTCTTTTCTCTTATTGTAAAGGCGTTCCGTGAAACCGCCTTCGCGCAAAAAATCATCTTCAAGCCTCTGCATCTGTTTCCAGAGCAGATAACTTGCCTGGTTGATAAGGCATATCATGATGTTGGAAAATTTTTCGTCCGACAGGTCAGACCAGTCGGACATGTCAGACTGGTCAGACAAAAGTTTACGGGTTCTCAGAGCTTCGGGTGAGTCTTTCGTCCACTGCTTCAGACCACGCTGTCTCAGGTAGTCCTCATAATCCAGCAGCAGTTCTCCAAGACTGGCACGGGCTACTCCGGTAAGCTTCAGCTCAGTTTTTTTGGATGTCGCCGACGCGAGGCTTCCCTCGGCGATATTCTGGACTCCGCTTCTTGCCGCTTGCACCATCTGATCATGGGTACGTGAACGCTTTTCAACAAATTTATCGCAGAAAAACACAGTCCCGTCATATACCAGCTGCGCCGTCTGAAAACTTCGCAGGTTTCGGAAACCGCCGTGTTTGGGTATCAGGTCGTTATTCATAGAAAGCCTTTATTGCAGCAACTATTCCTGACATATCTCCGGCAGTATATCTCGAATCAACCGGTATTGAAATGATTTTTTCATAGAGCCCGTTTTTCAGCCAGACAGGAGCGGGCCAGTGCACGGGAAGAAAAATCTTTTTTGAAAAAAGATATTTTCTGAGTTCGTTTCTTCTGTTCACTTTCAGAGGAAAAAACGAAGGAAATTCAGGATTTATTTCTATTCTCATTGACTTCAGTTTTTTATTCAGAATTTCAAAATTACCTTTTCTGACGGCATTTTCGTCTTTCAGATTTTTATAAAAATCCAGCAGATTAAAAAGGCTAGTGCCTGAGATGCCATATATCGTTTCCTGCGCATCAAGTTTTTTCTCCGCCTCCTCAAAGAGTTCCAAGTATTTTTTTTCCGAATGTCCCTTTGAATGAATATACTCGTATTTGATGTTTTTAGCCTTGTATTTCAGTCCTGAAAAAGGCGCGGCGTCTTTTTTAATCAGATTTTCGCGGAGTTCGATTGTGGAATTGATTATGCTTCCGTCGGCAAGAGGAGAAATCTTTCTGAAACTGTTGAAGGCAATCCAGTCTCCGGTGTATTCCGGTCTTTTCAGTTCAGGAAGGAATACGCTGTCTTCAAGGAGTATTTTATTTTTCCGGATTGTTGAGAGATAATTATTTTTCTGTCCGAAATAATTTACTGAATAGAACACGTCAAATTTTATTCTGCGGAGACTTTCGCGATCTATCGAGAAGTCCTCGTTCACTTTATAGAATGAAAAGTCTGAATGGCTCTTTCTGAAAACATCGACGACTGAAGAACAGATGAAATCGGGAAGCGCGTATTTCATTTTTTTAGGAAGGCCGCGCACTATGAGTTTCAGCGAGGAACGCCCGGAATCAGTAACGCAACTAAAGATATTTTCTTGTCCGAGTTCCATCTCACCGCCGATTGTTTTCATAATTATATTTTTCTTCCTGCTGTTATCATTTTTTCGATTATGGCCCCATTCCTGTCCATCAGTATGTTTTCATGATATTCTATGCTGAAACCGCTTTTTTCCAAAACGGAATCCAGTTCATCCCTCGTAAAAAAGGTGATGGTACCGTTTTCCCCATTTGGACTGTTTGTAAAGGAATCCCCTGCAATATGCATTCCATTTCCGAAATCAGTGGTTTTACTGCCGAAACCGCATGTCATAATGAACCCGCCTTTATCCATAAGGCCAGAATATTCGGAAAAAGCGTTTATTACTTTTTCTCTGTGATTATGGCAAATGGAATAATGATCAATCATAATGTCGAATTTGCCGCTGAGAAATTTTGCCGGATTTGTTATATCGCCAAGCACCGTTTCAGGTGTGCTGTCAACATTAAATTCCCTGAAGATGGAATTCACGTCTTTCAGTGCGGATGGAGCGCCGTCAATAGAGCTGACTTCAGCGCCGTTTTTAGCCATGAACCATGATATCGCGCCCCTTCCGCAACCTATGTCCAAGGCCCTCGGGGATTCCTTGCCAAGGCGTTTTTTGACGTACATAAAAAAGCGTATCGCTTCTTCGGAAGGATATTTGCCCCAACTGCGCGATGAAAAAAGTTTTTCCCATATCGGGTCTCCGTAAAATACACTCATTAAAGCTCCTTGTTTTAATTCAGATAATAACTCGGAAAATAATCCGTCTTAGTAATAAGTCCGTGCCTGATATCATAATCAGCTTTTGCCTTAAGCAATTTTTGAAGCAGTTCCGGCTTGTGAACTTTTCTGAGATGAAAAACACTTGTCGTCAGAGAGGAAAAACCTTTTTTGGTGAAGAAAACCCCGTCGTTTTCGTCGTCCGTGTTTATTCCGAAACCCAGCATGAGGTAATTGAAACCCTTCTCGGCGGCCCAGTTTATCATTCGGTCGTACATGTATTTCTGGGCATTGGTTTTCAGTTTTTCCTCTATGGTGCCGGAATAGAAAGCCCAAAGATTTTTCCCGTCAACATAATAAACCGTAGAAGAAACTATTTCATCCTGAAAATAAGCTTCAACCATCACAATATTCTTTCCAAGCCGTTCAAAAAGCGCCTTGAAATAATCCAGTTCGTGGAAGTAATAGTTTTTCGCGTTTTTGCGTTTCATCAGATCAAGATAGAGGGATGCGAGGAGCGCGATATTTTTTTCATCCGGCTGAACAAAGCGCAGTTCGGCGCCTTCGCGTTCGGCCTTGCGCACCTGCTGCCTGTATTTTTTCCGGTAATTGGCAAAGGCGGCTTCATAACCTGAACGCAGGTCAACGTAGATAACGCTGGAAGCGCTTACAAGATTTTCGATTCCCGATAGAGCGGCTACGGTATCATGGAGAGGCCTGAACCTTATGAACTCGGTTACTATGTTATTATCGGCACAGTAAGCGTCAAGCGCTTTTCTGTAATTTTTAAGGAGTTCGACGTCATCATTTCCGGAATTGACGATGACGGGGCCATTGTATTCAGGACTTGCCATATCAATCGGAGGAGAAGAAAATTCATTTCCAATGTCCTGATAAAACGGAAGCCTGGAAACATCTCTCATGGTGCTTACGTCAAAAACGGATTTCCCGTTTTCCTCATAAAGCAGCATTACCGGTCTGTGAGTTGAACCCTGAAGACGGAATTTACAAAACTCGGGAAGATAGAAGATACCCGGATCTCCGGCCTTTTCGATTGTCAGCTTCCATCGCGGACTGTCTATTTCCAGTACTTCAAAATTTCCCATTTTCAGACCTTTTTTTCAATAAGAACAATATGTTACGGGAAAGACTTGAAATATCTTCGTTCCCATCGCTCAAAGCGTCTATGAGCGATTTCATTTTTTCATCAAGAGCAGGACGCAGGGGATAGCTTGTGAAGTTATAGGCGAAATTAAAGAGCATGGGCAGCGGCGATATGCCGCCTTTTTCAATAATTTCGAGATCTGCTTCAACGCAAAGTTTTTCAAATTCATCAGGCGTGAATAAACGCGCCTCAGTAGAGCGGCTGCCATATTTTTCGAGACGTCTTCCGGAAAACGCTTCTTTTTCCATGTTCACCACATTTACGGCCGCCGTGTCAATGATGGACATTCCATGGACCCCAAATTCAGAAATCATGGCGCGCCCGTCCGGTGAAAGCAGTTTTTTTATCAGTTCCAGACCGCTGTTGTAAGTATCGCAAAGATAACATAACGTTTCAACAGCTATTATGGAGTTAAAAACTGAAGGGACAAGGCACGGTTCCCGGAAGTTTGCTCTCAGCGGTATCAGTCCCTTCAAATTACGCTCAGAAGCAGTATTCGCGAGCCTTTCCAGAGACTGTTGACAGCAGTCCAGCGATATGACGGGGCTGAAACCTTCTTCAAGCGCCCAGAGCGAAAACCTGCCGTCCCCGCAGCCCAAATCAAGAAAAGGCCCTTTGGAAGAGGGAAACCATTTTTTCAGATATTTTTTATATGTTCTCGTGCTGGAATATATGGTTATGTTGTCCGCGAATCCGGCCTCTATGAATTTGGCGCCGCCGGTGAATGAATAGAATTCTTCAGAGGATGAAACCTTTTTAATTTCCGGACACAGCACTCCATTTACGATTGGAATTGAACGCTTGCAGCTGGAACAATGGCTTCTATCTTTTCCCTCATCCCAAAGCGAGTTTCCACAGGTATTGCAGCGTATAAAGCCGTTAACGTCTTCGATTGTAAATGTCTTCAAGCATCACCTCCGGTATTTCAGAAAAATATGAGCGAAGTTGTCTTTTTTTTCAGGATATTTCATCTCCCAGGCATTACACATTTTTTCATAAATATCTCCGTTCCAGACTTTTTTCCCAATATGGAAATCAGCCCTGAGCTTTGAAAAATCCGTCTTGAATTTGAAAAGCGAATCCTCCGGCATATAACCGCCGCCCAGATGAAATTTACGATATCCCTTTTCACAGGCATACTGCACCGCGGCGTCAAGGACGTAGTTGGACGCTCCCAGACTGGAATACGCGCCATCCCTCGCGGCAAGATGATAATGAGCGTAATCCCCGTAAAAGAACACTATCGCCGAAGCTATCACTCTGTCTTCATAAACGGCGCTCACCACATGAGAGATATTTTTAAAACCTGAAAACAGTTCTTCAAAATAAGTTTTTTTAAAGAAATAAAATTCGGCGGCATTATGATGTTTCATGGTTTCGGTATAAAGGCCGTAAAAAAGCTCATAAGCTTCTTCATCATCCGTTATTTCACATCTGACACCGTTTTTTTCGGCTTTTCTTATCATGTTGCGGTTTTTGGAAGAATATGAATCTTTCCATATACTTTCATGTCCCTGGCTTAAATCCAGATAAACCGTCTGCCTGTCGAAAAGAACGTTTATTGTTCCTTTTGAAAATTCCCGGTTTCCGAGCAGAGGATGAAATCTCGTGAATTCAGCTATGATATTATTTTCTCCGCAATAGTCCCCGAAAGCCTGATAGAATTCAGCCGCAAAACCGGGACAGTCTTCTGAATTTATAACACCATTATAGCCGTAGACCCCTTCAATATCGTAATATTCTTCTTTCAAATCCATGAGTTTTAGAGGTGATAGAGGCCTTACGATGAAAGGGTAGAGAGCCGTTTTTCCGCCGGATTCAAAAATGAAACATCTTGCTTCCGCGCCTTCTTCTGAATTCAGCTCATAATATTCTGGAGTATAATATACGTCGCGTCTTGATGCCGGAACGCGTTCCAAAGCTTTATGCCATTCTTCACGGGAAGATATGCCTAAGATTTTAATATTCATTGTTTCCCTGTATATTAAAAGCTAATTTATGAGCGGAGACTTTTCAAATGGATATTGTACTTTTCAAAAATAAAAAAATCAATCATGAGGAATTTATGTTTGAGCTTGATTTTTACGTTCATTACACTCTCATTCATCATAAATTCTTCATCAAGCTCAAACATGAATGGGAAATGCTTTCTCCCGATAGAAAGATATTCGGTCTCTGTTCCGAAATCGATTCAATTACGGGCGTCTGGAAGGACATCAGTGTACAGAAAGCCTGGTCATGGGGTGACGGCAGGGCATTAGGCCTATGGTCAAACCATCTTATCACCGGAATAATCCACGATGAAGAAATTGAAATAAATCCGCTCGGTCAGAAACGCGTTGTAAATCTCCGCGCTGAGTACAAATCGTACTGCGATGTGATTTTCAGACAGCTCGAAGAAAGATATAAACTCAACGGCGGACATTTTCCCTTCATTGCCGATATAAGTACAAATAAAGCCTCCGGCGACAGCAGAAACGTAACGCTGAAAGAAGGCGAAAGAAGCTTCAGCGACCTCTTCTGTTCAGCCGGTTTCATGCAGTACGGCCTTCTGACGCGCAATCATGAGATAACAGATAAAGGCCTGAAAATACTTCTCAGCGTATCAGACGCCATTAAAAATGCTAAGTTCGTCGTAGAACCGCATAATCCGAATAATCCTCCCAAATTCAATTTTCAGGGCGCTTATATGATATTGCTCGGCGTCTGCGTTGATGTTCTGAAAAGCATAGTTTCCATTGGGGAAAAAGAATTTTCGTCGCTCAGAAAAAATCTTTTCACCGCGGCTGTCGAAATGACGGAAACCATCCTTTCAAAATTTTATTCCCCTGAAAGCGGTATTCTCTGGGAATTCAACACCCTCGACGACAAGCCGTTTAAAGATGGCGCGTCGTGGATAGCCGATCCCGGACACGGCGCCGAATGCGCCGGATTCATAGCGGAATTCGCCTCCCTTCTTAAGACTGAAAACGACATGAAACAGCTTTCAGAGAAATACATTGAAGCCGCTTCCAGAATCAGTCTTTACATGTCTGAAAACGGTTACAGCCGCAAGGGGCTCATGTATAAAAGAATAAATCTTCTCAAGGAAACTGAACGGGGCGTTTTTGACAACACCGTTAATGGAGTGAAACTAAAAACCGCCCCCTGGTGGAATGTCCGCGAACATTCGGCGGCATCATTGAGACTTTATCATTTGAGAGGGGATGAACGGCATCTTGTTTCATACAGTAAAGCGCAGAACGCGACTTACATGTTTTACCCGAATAAACTTATTGACGGCCTGATGACGCAGACCCTCAATGCGGAAACCGCTGAAACTTTGCCCTTAAATCCGGCCACGGCCAACTTTGATCCCATGCACGACCAGCGCGCCCGCGACAGAGAAATTGAAGTTCTTAAATCACTCATTGAACGTTGATATAACAGCTTCCGGAAGCTTCGACCGCATACCTTACAGGTGCTGCGCCCACAATGCCGGGTAATGACTGTTTGGTACGGGACTCGGCATGTCCGTCAAGGAAATACATATTTACTTTATTGTTATGTATAAGGTACGGCCGTCCATACGATTCACTTGTATCATTAATAGGATACATTCTAAAACTCGGTTTTTGTACTGAAACGCACCATGAGCATCCGAAAATATAAGCTTTCGTAGTTTGAACGTAAATTCCGGATTTCATGGAGATACAGGCGCTTGCGTCAATCGTATAAATGGCACCGTAAGTGTACCAGCCATTTGCGGTTTTAGAATATCTGTCGAAACCTGTCATGGAAGGACAACAGAGTATATCACCGTTTTTAATATAATCGTTGTTGATAAGGCAGTTTGTCCATTTTACCATGTTTGAATCGCTCGGGCTATGAAAATAAGATGAGAAATCAGACATATATGACTGGACGGCAAGGCCCGTCTGCTTCTGACGGTTCAGACAGCTTATTGTCTTTACACTGTCGCGGGCTTTCTTAAGCGCAGGCAGGAGCATTGCCGCCAATATGGCTATTATGGAAATCACAATCAGGAGCTCAATGAGCGTAAAAGTCAAAAACTTCCTCATATAATTCCTTTTGCGTACAATTCTATATTTATTTTTCCGCATTGTCAACAGAGAAACAGGATTTAGCTGAAATACCGGAGAGAAGCTCTTCCGCGTGTATCGTCCAATATCCGGTCCGGTCATTAAGAGCTAAAGGTATCTGCAATTTAAAAGTTCCGTTTTTCAACGTATAAAAACCGGAATAAGCGTTTTCAATTCCGGCACTGTCCGTTATGCTTATTTTCAATGGTATTGCCGCATTTATAACAGAACCTTTCCTGCCGAGGGCCCTGACTGTTATTTCCGCAGGAGTTTTCCTGTTTATTTTTCCGGGAACAGCCACTTCGATTTTTTCGATTTTTTCCGGTATTTTTACAATAAGCGCCCCTCCGGCGGCTGTAAGGAAAAAGTCAGCCGAATTCTTTTCCAATTTTACTTCCTTTCGAGTCAACGCGTCATACATGATACCTTCTTTGGTTAATTCCGGGGAAAAATGTACTTTTACCGTTTGAGGGACTCCGTCATCAAGAACTTTTCCGTATTTTCCAAGGTATTCTCCGGGTTTTTTCCGGTCATTAATGATGAAAAAAGCCGTTGTGTTATCTCCAAATCTCCGGGCTATTACGACATCCTGGGAATCAGCGGTAATATCATATTGAAAACCTTTGGAAATAAGCAATTTTTTAAGTGCGGCGGCGGCATCTGTCCATGCCTGCTGTCTTTTCAATGCCGTCATTCCCTCGGTTGTCGGGAAATCAAATTTTACAGACGCGGGAATTTCAGCTTTCAGGGAATTATCCGCTATTACAATGCCTCCTGATTTAACGAAAGAGAGAATTTTATCATAAACACTCCTTAAAAGCACTCTGCCTTCCGGAATTATGAGCACTTTGAATTTACCAAGGGTACCGTCAATGATAGAATCATCATAAAGAACAACTGGCTGGATTTGCGCGAGCATCACAGTGTTGTAGCAATCGGCCATATACTTGTTCGCGTTTCCAAAATTTCCTGTTCTGCCGAAAAGACATGATGCCGCGGAGTCAAGGAAAGCCACTTTTTCCGGGCGCCGCATCAAATCCTTCAGCATCGGGCCGTAAGGTTTTATGAGCTCCTTTGTTATTTCCTCAAGCGCCAGAGGAGTAGCCGGGTTCGTAAAATCATATGAGCCGGGCTGGGTGCTTATGGCACTGCCGCCATCGAACATTATCATGTCTATAGGACGGGAAATAGCCAGCCATACGGATTCCTTTAAATTGTCCGGGGAAATTGTTATAAAGCGCCCGAAACTGACCGCGTCTATCACTTCGGCGGCTGCGTTTTTTTCTTCCCTGGCCTTTTTCTTATCCTCTGCGGATTTAAGGTCGGGGCCCACAGAGTTTGAATACCAGAAGAGTTGCAAAGTCGGGCATACCCTCTGATTTTCCGTTCCGGCGGCAAGAAGTTCATCTGTGTTTTCAGAAAAGCTCATTGGAGAGTGATTCGTATATGTCCAATGGCTTATAAAATCCATTCCGGGGGCATTTCCCCTGAAAGGGGGCCGTCTTAAAACCGGATCATGGAAAATTTTCAAAGAAGGATTTTTTTTCTTCATGTTTTCAGCCATGATTTTTCTCATAGCGGAAAATCCGTTTCCATCTTTCCACCACCATTTCATGAAGCGGTAATATTTGTTACTGTCGTCAATGATACCGTCCTTCACTCCGTATTTTTCCGGTGTCTTCCATATAGCGGCCCCGACCATGCACCACGGGCTGTCCACATTTTCAGGATAGTCTTCAAAACCCGCTTCCTTCATTTTTTCAAAACAGATTTTATCGTGACAGGGGACAAGTTTTCTCTCTTCATTTTCTACTTCCGAGTCTATGCTGACATATTTTACAGTCTGGTCGGAAGAAATTTTTTCACTTATTTTTCCTGAAAATTCTTTTATGTATTCCTGCGTTTCCCGGTGGTTGGGACATACTTCAAGTTTATTGTGCGGCTTTCCATTTTTCCCTTTAATCAAAGCTTCCGGAGTATTAGATGGAATTCCTTTCTCTATTTGAGAATGCATCCGTATGATATTATAAAGTCCGTTCTTAGACGCCTGTTCCGAAACATTGAAACTTCTATCATAAGATTTGTCAACGTATGTGTCTTTTTCCTTGTCATAGGCTGTTCCCAGAAAGAAGCCTCTGGCGAATGCCGTAAAGCCCAGTTTTTTCATATTTTCCGAAGTGCCGGCAGAATCCCAGCACAAGGTTTCGAAGCAGTATGGATTTACAGGCGGGGCCACACTTATCTCAAAAGCGTCTTTCTGAAAAGTCCCGCCATTACGTTTCAAAACACAGGAAAGCTGATAATCACCTGATTTCAATTCATTGCTGTTGAAGACATATTTTATTTCTTTTTTCCCGGAAGGGGCAAGCAAAGGGATTTCATAATTTTTCGGGAAAAAACCGTCAACGTCGAGAAACAACTTACATTTCTCCGAATTTGTCTTTCCGGGATTGGTTATTGAGATATTAATTTCGACCTGTTTTTCTTCCGGTTTGAAGACTTTCCTTTTACTCTCATACTTTACAGTCAGGGAACGGTTTTCCTTTTCTCCGAGCGGTATTATTTTCATATTTGAAAAAGTTACGCATCTGTCTTTTTCTCCAAGCGCGACATATCCCGATTCAATCCTGCTGGAATGAGTTTCGATAATTTTTTTGCCTGATGCAAAAACTGTCAGCAGTCCATTTTCAGCCTGAAAACCTATGTTTACGGGACTTAGTTTCGGCTTAAGCTTAATTTTATCCGCAGTCTGGGCAAGCACGGTTTCCGTTCCTCCCGTCACCTGAATTATTGAAAGTTCCGAATGCGGGTCCGAGTATTTCAATGTGTAATAGTTTGCTTCATTCTGCCAGAGTATCGCCATATACAGGGAACCGGCCCCATCGGAAACTTCCACATCCGCTTCGAGACGATAATTTTTCAGGACTGAAGGATTGGCGAGAGTCCAAAAGGGTTTATTTCCCGGAGCTGACGTATCTGAGAATTCTTTCAATTTACCGTTTTCAATCTCCCACTTTCCGCTTACCGGAAGCCATTTGTCGGCCGGGATTTGAATGATGTTCTCAACACCCATAAGGGAAGAGGCTGAAAGAAATACTGTGACTGTTGAAATCAGAATCCCCGGAATAAGATTTTTCATTATTTTTCCTTAATTTGCGATTAAAACTTTTTCAATCCGAAACCAAACGGCATTTCAGGGGAAAGCTTTACCGGAAGGGTGCCCTTCGCCTCTCTCTCCGCGAATAATATTTCTATTGCCGCCCTGACCGTTTCCTCATGGTCGCAGTAAGTAAGCAGACTGTTATCGGCCAGATGATTGAGAAGCCCGCTGTAGATAGGGTTGCCCATATTTATGATTGAAAGAGGTTTCCTTTCGGATTTGAGATTTTCAATCATACTTATAAATTCCCGGCTAAGTTCTCCCGTACCTTCATGATACGCTATCCCGCGATTTTCAAACAATATAACGCATTCCTCCGCTTTGGACAAAATATTAGATGCTCTTTTCACATTTTCACTATCCGGCATGGTATCAGTTATGATAAATTCGCATTGGGAACGGCGCTTGAATTCATCTGTTATCAGTTGTTCCAATACGTCACTTTCGGCAGTCGCGAGATCGTTGAATTTTTTCATCATTGACTGACGCGATATAATGACAAGTTTAAGCCCTTTACGTACAGCCGGGCTTTTTTCTGCTTTAAGCAGAGTGACAGCGCTTTGCGCTATTTTGCGGGCAAGTTGCGAATGGGATTTGAAATCAATAGCTGCGGAAATCTTTTCACAATATTCCCTGTTTTTCAAATGTACCTTGTATTTCTCCTTGAATTTGAGAATTCTGAGGGCGGATTCATTGATCCGTTCTTCGCTGATTACACCGTCCCTTACAGCTTTTATGATAGCTTCAAAAGTCCGCATTGGAGGAGTTTCATAATCCTGGAGAACAAAATCGTGCCCTGAATTAACGCATTTTACGGCTGCCTCTTCGACACCCCACCTGTCCTTTACCGCTTTCATTGTCATGCTGTCGCTGATAATGATTCCCTTGAAACCAAGAGTTTCCCTGAGAAAACCAGTTGTAAGTTTTTTTGAAAGCGTTATTGGAATATCTTCTTTTTCTCCGAGTTGCGGCAAACAGACATGCACTGTTTCAAGCAGGTCAAGCCCCTTCTCAATCAGGTTTCTAAAAACACTGATGTGCTTCTGCAGTTCATCGAATGAACCGGGAAACCTGATAGCCTGGCAATGGGAGTCTGCATTACAGGCGCCATGTCCCAGAAAATGCAGCGCTTCCACGGTTGCCCCGTTTTCCCAGGCGCTTTTCATAAATGCCGACGCCATCGGTAAAACCAGATCGGAATTGTCGCCAAAGGCACGGGTAGCGATGATATGACATGATAAGTCGGCCGCCAATTCCACGCACATTGTTATATGACAGAAACCCATTGAAAGCATTTCCAGAGATATGGCTTTCGCCTCTTCCTTCGCAAATTCTTCATTCTTTGTCGCGCCAAGGGCCATGAAACACGGGAACTTTGTATTTCCGACGGGAACGCTGTTGACTGCGCCTTTTTCGGAATTACCGCTTATGAGAAGAGGGTATTTCGAAAGTCTGCGGTATTTATCAATGATTTCAATCGCGCTCTTTCTGTCGCTGACGCCTTTATTGAAACGTCCTACGCTCAATCCCCCGAGCAGTCCCTTTTTCAGCATTTCTTCTTCTTCCTTTGGGAAAAATACTCCTCCGCGCCCCCATATAAGCTGTCCGGTCCTTTCCTCCAAAGACATTTCACTTAAAGTTTTTTCCGCCCAGTTCATAATTATTAAGTCCTCTAGTTTAAATATGATATCTTCAATGCTTTTATTTCTAATGGTTTCAAGCTGACGCCAAAATTACCTTCGGGAGCGGTAAACGTGTCTTCAGAGTCGAAAACATCCTGAACGGTTACTCCTTTGCCGTAAACCAGCCCGTCCACAACAGCATTGATTTCACTTTCGCTGGAATTTGAAATAAACAGATAACGGCAATTGTCATACGCTATATTTGCCATGCCCATGGTCGGCACTGTTCTGCTTTTACTGTCACGCTTCAATTCATTGTCTTTACCGACTTTCAATTCCATGCTTTCGGGACCTTCAAATACACTGAGGATAATATCGTCTCTGCGTTCGCCGAAAAGGAATATCCGTCCCAGGTCCATGGGGCCTGTAAGTTCCCGGCAAACCTTGAAATATGCTTTAAGGTATTCTCCGCGCGCTTTGAAGTTAGGCCGTTTGCTGGCGGAAAAGACCTGCACGCCTTTAGCCCCGCCAATCAATGCGGAATAAACGTCATGGCGTACCCATGTCTCAATCAGGGAAATTTCATTTTCATCCGGATCTTGAAACATTTCAGGCAGAGCTATGGGTATCGCGTCTTTGTTGCCTGATAATTTTATTCCCTCAAGTTCCTGTTCAATCGACCAGCGGCAGTAAACCCTTGAATTCTTCTGAGACGAATAATTCGCGTACATGCCTTTTGCGCAGATATCCTGAAAAACAGCTGTTTTAGCCAATGCCTTCGGATCGCGATGGCCCGGCTCATACATGTATACCGGACGTTTCAGAGGGTCATTTTCACGGATTGTATCGCTGACGGTTTTCAGGCAGAGCATATCGTTTTTAGACCAGAAACGCAATTCTTCAGGGGTCATGTCCCACCATGCTATTTCAGGATGGACAGCTTCCCTTTTCACAATATCCGCTACGGATTTACGGAGTTTTTCAAGGTCAACGTCTTTTTTCTCCACATCGAGTTTTCTCAGGTATTTGATATCGACTATCTGTCCGTCGATTTCAGGTATTATCGTGTAAACGGCCTTGACCTTGTATTTTTTGGCATCCTCCACAATTCTGTCATTCAATTCATATTGGGGCCCTATCATTGTCACCCCTGCGTCAATAATCTCCTGCTGGTCCGCAAGACGTTCAGCTTCCGGCAGGAGCTCCCCGCGTTTCTGCTCTGAACCGCCGCCCGTAGAGTAAAAAGTGAACGGGAACAACTGTCCCCGCGGATAAATCTCATCCGGCGGAAGATTTTTTGACGCATCGGGCCCTGTTTTAAAAAAATTATCTGTGTCAGTATCAAGGGCAAAAGCCGAAAGGGTCGAAAGAAACAGTGCCGGTCTGATTTTAATTTTCATCATATCTCCTGATTTTTAATTTGGGACACTGTCCAATATTATAGATAAAAACTTTCCTGTTGTCAATACCGAAAGAGTATTTTAGGTAAAAAAGTTGAAAATAAAAGAAATAAGGACATTGTCCTTACTTTTACATTGAAGCGCCCGCCCGGAAGACTTTTCATTTGAAATTCTACCCTGTCCGCATACTTGACAAGTGAAGCTAAACACTGAAATCACTTACTGGACGTTTATGTAGCAGTTTCCGGAAGATTCGGCAGCATATCTGATTGTTATTAAACCAGATATAATACTCTTCAGGGATTCTCTGGCACGGGACTCGGCATGTCCGTCCAAAAAATACATATTAACTTTATTGTTATGTATGAGATATGGCCTCCCATATGCTTCACTTGTGCTGTCAGTAGTATACATCCTGAAAAAAGGTTTCTGTGCCGCTACGCTCCAGGAACACGCTAAAATATAAGCTTTCGTAGTTTCCGTATAATTCTTCATTGAAATACACAAGCTTGCGTCATTTGTATAAATGGCGCCGTAAGTGTACCAGCCAGACACAGTTGTCGAATACCTGTCATATTTTGTGGAAGGGCAGCAAAGTATATCACCATTTGTTATGTAATCATTTGCCATGAGTTTACTTGTCCATTTTATCTCGTCGGAATCATTCGGACTGTGAAAGTAAAATGAAAAATCGGAAAGATAGGATTGAACAGCCAGACCAGTCTGCTTTTGACGGTTGAGACAGCTTATTGTTTTCACGCTGTCGCGCGCCTTCTTAAGGGCCGGCAGGAGCATTGCCGCAAGTATCGCTATTATGGAAATCACAATCAGGAGCTCGACAAGAGTAAAGCATGCCCCTGATATCTTATTTTTTAATGCCATAGTTCTTATCCTTTTTTAAGGCTTGATTTTGATACATTTCGCTTCAAGCGGATTGAAAACAAGTTTTAAGCATGGTTCCCCTCCGAGAACAATCTTTTTTTTACTGAAAACATCCTCAATAACACATTGTTGAGGCATCCCCTTTATTTCAACGCTGACCGGAAGATTTGCCGAAGAAACAAGAAACAGATAGCGCTCATTTTTATAAGCCGCGTTAAAAATATTTACTGAAGGAAAATTGATTGCGTCTTTCATTCCCGCGCCTTTACAGAGAAAAGACACCTTTTCAGGGCCTTCCGTAATCTTCAGCGAAATATCGTTTCTTTTTTCTCCGAAAAGAAAAACCTGCCCCAGATTAAGTTCTCCGCAAAGCTCATCCGCAATCCTGCTGTATTCCTGAAAATAAATTTCATGTGATTTAAAATTTTTTCTATGGGCAAAAGAAAAAACGACAATGCCCTTCGCCCCGGCAATAAGGCTTGAATAAACATCATGTCTGACCCAGGCGGATACCATTTGAATTTCTTCCGGCCCGGGCTCCTGAAACATTTCCGGAACAGCAATGGGCATTGCCTGCGGATTAGTGTTTTTAATTGCCTCCACCTCCTGTTCTATTGTCCAGAGGCAGAATATTCTTGAATCCTTAAACCCAGAATAATTTGTGTACATGCCTTTCCCTGAAATATCCAGAAACTTCACTGTTTCCCCCAGGGGTTTTGCGCTTCTATGCCCCGGGTCATACATCCAGACCGGGCGCTTCAACGGGTCAGCCTCTCTGATTGCGTTTGCCGCAACCTGAAGATATTTCATTTCATTTTTACGCCAGCATCTCAGCTCTTCAGGCCCCAGGTACCACCATGCTATGTTTTTGTTGTCGGCGACAGCCATGACTTGCTGTCTTATTGACTCAACTATCTCATTGAAATCGATATCCTTGAGTTCTAAGGTTTTCTGTGAAACCTTCTCTCCTTTGTATACACCCTTTATGAAATATATTGCTTTCTTATGAGTTTTCTCCGCCATTTCAAGAAGCTTGTCCTGCTTGCCGTAGACAGGACCGAGCATAGTGAACTTTTTTTCACCAGCGGAATTACAGGGAGAAAAACCTGAATAAGGAAATATCCTGCCTTGCGGGTAAACTTTGTCTTCCGCGTAAGAAACGGAAGTATCCCTGGACGGTTTGAAAAATTCATCTTTTTCAGAAGAAATTCCCTCAAGACAACAGAGAAGCAGCGATAATGTCAGAAGTTTTATTTGTCTTGTCATGTGAACTCTCTATTTTGAGTATGATATTTTCAATGCTTTGATTTCCAACGGCTTCAAACTGATATTGAAATTACCTTCCGGCGCGGTAAACTTATCTTCGGGGTTAAAAATATCCTGAACCGTTACTCCGCTTCCGTAAACCAGACCATCCACAACGGCGCTGATTTCACTCTCGCTGGAATTTGAAATAAATATGTAACGGCAGTTGTCATACGCTATATTTGCCATGCCAAGAGACGGAACTGTTTCGATTTTCTCACCAGGCTTTAATTTGCTATCCTTGCGAGCTTTCAATTCCACATTTTCAGGGCCTTCAACCACATTGAGCGTGATATCGTTTCTGCGTTCGCCGAAAAGAAATATCCTGCCTAAATTCATGGGGCCTCTAAGTTCCCGGCAAATTTGAAGATATGCCTTCAGATACTGTTCGCGCGCTGTAAAATTGGGCCGTTTGCTGGCGGAAAAAACCAATACGCCCTTTGCCCCTGCAATCAATGCGGAATAAAGATCATGCCGCACCCATGTTTCAATCAGCGGAAGCTCGTTCTCAGCGGGCTGCTGAAACATTTCAGGCAGAGCTATAGGTATCGCGTCTTTGTTGCCTGACAATTTTATCGCCTCTATTTCCTGTTCAATTGAACAGCGGCAGTAAACCCTCGCGTTTTTCTTGGATGAATAATTTGTATATATGCCTTTTCCGCAAATATTTTGAAAAACGACTGTTTTAGCCAATGATTTTGAGTCGCGATGTCCCGGTTCGTACATATAAATAGGACGTTTTTGAGGATCATTTTCACGGATTGTCTCACTGACGGTTTTCAGGCAGAGCATATCGTTTTTAGACCAGAAGCGCAATTCTTCAGGGGTCATATCCCACCAGCCTATTTCGGGGTTGACAGCTTCTTTTTTAACGATATCAGCCACGGATTTGCGCAGTTTTTCAATATCAATATCCTTCTTTTCGGCTTCAAGTTTTTTCAGGTATTTGATATCTACCCTCTGTCCGTCGATTTCGGGCCTTATAGTATAAACCGCTTTTACTTTGTATTTTTTAGCATCCGCGACAATCTGGTCGTTCAACTCATATTGAGGCCCTATCATTGTTACCCCGGCGTCAATTATCTGTTTCTGGTCCGCTATTCGTTCAGCTTCGGGCAAAAGCTCGCCACGCTTCTGTTCTGAACCGCCGCCTGTGGAATAAAAACTAAAAGGAAACAACTGTCCGCGCGGATAAAGTTGCTCGGCAGGGAGCTCTTTTGACGGGTCCGGATTGGTCTTGAAAAATTTGTCCGTATCGGTATCAAGCGCAAAAACTGAGAATGCAGAAAAAAGCAACGCGTACCTGATTATAGTTTTCATCATACCTCCTGATTTTACTCGGGACACTGTCCATTATTATAATTAAAACTTTCTCTTTTGTCAATACCCCAACAGCATTTTCGGATAAAAATAATTAAAATAAAGGCATCAGGACATCGTCCTGAAAAATCAGATATGCTTTACGCTGGAACGCTCAATCAGAAAACTTTTTACTTCGCGGTTCGATGGTTTTTCTCCGCTGGAAACCCATTCATGAAGCATATCCATCGCGGTTTCGCCAAGCTCATAGACAGGCTCACTGAAAGTTGTAAGTCCTTTTCCGGGGCCTTCTTCCCAGTTTATGTCATCGTAGGAAATAACGGAGAGCTGTTCCGGGATATTGATTCCGGCATGGTCGCAAACTTCATAAAGAAGCGCCGCGCGATAGTCCCTTGCGGTAAAAAAGGCGGTAGGCGGATTTTTGCTCTTCAATATTTTTATAATTTCTTTGCCATATTTTTCATTATTGGAAGGATGCCCTGTTTGAATAATCCATTCCTGATTGCATTCAAGCCCTTCCTCAGCAAGCGCGCCGCGGAAACCGGCCATCATTTCCGAATACAGATAAGTGGACGTATCCCCATGGAGCATCCCGATTTTTTTATGTCCGTGTTTATGGAGGTAATAAACAGCCTGGCGGGCGATATTACGGAAATCCTGAATACATTTTACACAGTCAATACCGTTCGGATCATCATCCATTACCACATAAGGTATGTTTGAATGCTCAAGAGGTTTCACCAGATCAAGATTGCCGCATTCCATATAAATAACGCCCTGAATAAGGTCTTTATGGTAAAGATCAATTATCTCATCAATGAATTTCAGTGAATCGGAAAAAGATAAAAGCACTTCGGTATATCTGCGTTCGGCCGCCGCGCAAAGACCCCCTAAGACTTTTGTACTCTCTTTGGATTTCCCAAAGTGACCGTAATCCGACGGACGAACAAAAACACGACTCAGGACTTTCTTCCGTTTTTGTGAATCAAGGACAAGCACTCCGCGTTTTTTAGGCTGGATCTGAACAAGGCCTTCCTGCTGAAGCATCGTCAAAATATTATGAATAGTGGACTTCGGCATCTCTATTTCAGCGGCAAGCTCCCGAACAGAGGGCAGATAAGTGCCGGGCATGAAATGTCCGGAAAGAATCATTTCACGGAGCGCCGCCCTTGCTCCCTGTCCTTTTTGTCTTGGGGCCATCAGAAAAAATATCCTTATGTTTTACTCTGATAATATATAAAACTGTTTCAATTGGTCAAACCGGAAAACATTATACTCAAAAAATATATAAAACTGCCATTTTTACGAAATGTTTAAATTGTCTATTGCAAAATGCGAAAAGCGTAATATAATAACATATAAACTAAATATATCGCAACAAAAGGATAATATCGTATGAAAATCGGATTGCCAAAGGAAATCAAAAAAGAAGAATGCAGAGTAGCCCTCACCCCGGTAAGCGCCAAAGAATATATCGACAATGGCCATAAGGTCATAGTTGAGAAAGGGGCGGGAATGGGTTCCGGCTTTGAGGATGACGAATACCGTTCATGCGGATGCGAACTGACGGACAATGTCAAAAAACTCTTTGATGAAGCCGATATGATTGTAAAAGTTAAAGAGCCTCTCAAACAGGAATATGCTCTTCTCCGCGAAGGCCAAATACTTTATACCTACCTGCATCTTGCCGCAGACAGGGAATTAACTCAGGCAATGCTTGACAGAAAAGTTATCGGCATCGCTTATGAGACAGTTACAGAAAATGACGGCTCCCTCCCGCTCCTGATACCAATGTCGCAGATTGCCGGAAGAATGGCCGTTCAGGAAGGCGCAAAATATCTGGAAAAAACCTTCGGCGGAAGAGGCATACTGCTTGGCGGCGTACCCGGAATTAAAAAAGGAAAAATCCTGATACTCGGCGGCGGCATCGCCGGCACCAACGCCTGCAAAATAGCTCTCGGCATCGGCGCGGACGTTACCATAATGGATATATCCGCGAAAAGGCTTTCAGAACTTGACGACATATTCGGGAACGCGATAAAAACCCTTTATTCGAATTCTTATAATATAGATGAAATGATAAGGGAAGCCGATCTGATTATCGGCGCGGTTCTCATACCGGGCGCGGCCGCACCGAAACTCATTAAACGCGATGACCTGAAGAAAATGAAAAAAGGCGCGGTCATTGTCGATATCGCCGTTGACCAGGGCGGATGTATTGAAACCACAAAACCCACTTATCATTCCGATCCGACATTCATACTGGATGACGTCGTTCACTACTGCGTGGCCAACATGCCCGGCGCTGTCGCTCTGAGTTCCACATACGCTCTCACAAGCGTAACAAACAGGTACGGGCTCAAGATAGCTTCCATGGGCATAAAGGAAGCCCTCAAGGTTTCTCGTCCCATATTGACCGGGCTGAATTGTTTCAGCGGCAAACTCACAAACAAAGCCGTCGCCGAAGCACACAACATGAAGTATGAGGAATATAAAGCATGACACTCGACCCCCTTGATAAAAAACTGATTTCCATTCTGAACAGAAACGGAAGGGAAAATAACAGCGATATAGCCAGAGAGCTTTCTATATCCGAAGGCACCGTGCGGAACAGGATAAAAAAGCTCACTGATTCAGGTATTCTCAAAGTATCCGGATTGCTCAATCCGGATACCGTTCCGGAAAAACAACTCGTTTTTCTGGGAGTAAAAATAGCCGTCAGCAAGGATTTAAGAAACTTAGCCGAAAAAATTTCAGTCCTTGAAGGAGTGCAGGCCGCCTATATTACCACGGGCAGATATGACATCATAGTCGAAGTCTGGCTCAATGTAAAATACGGACTGATTCAATTTCTGAGTGAAACGCTGGCTTCGATAGACGGCATTACATCCACTGAAAGCTTCCTGATAATGAAAAGCTACAACAAGTGGATTTCACAGGAAGAAGAATAAGGCCTCTTCCATCTCTCAAGAAAAAAAAGCACAGGATTCACCCTGTGCTTTTCATTTTTATGCCGTCATACTTGATTTATAAGGCTCTTATTATAAATTATTAATGACATTATAATCATAAATGACCCTGATAAAATAACGAAAAATAGACATCATCATTCTGATTGATAAAAACTGTTGCATATTTCATTAATTATGGTCTATTAGTGAGTTGAACAGATTTATGAAAACAACGTGGAATAAATTATGGAAATGATTGAAAAAGATAAACTTTACCCTTTCATATTCGAACCCATCTATATGGAGAGAATGTGGGGCGGAAATTATATGTCCGAACATCTGAACAGAAAATTGCCGAAAGGCAAAAAAAACATAGGGGAAGCTTGGGAACTGAGCGACAGAGATGACGCTCAGAGTATCGTCACCAACGGCCCTCTCAAAGGATGTTCCCTGAAAAAACTCGTGGAACATTACGGCAAAAACCTTGTAGGCTCCTCGTTTCGCGGCGGCAAGTTCCCTCTGCTGGTAAAGCTGATAGACGCGGGCAAGCGCCTTTCCCTGCAGGTTCACCCCGATGAAGCCGCCTGCGCAAAACTCGGCGAAGGCGCCGAGCCTAAAACCGAAATGTGGTATGTGATAGCCTGTGACAGAGACGCGAAAATAATGTCGGGACTCAAGGGCAGCGCCACAAAAAGACAGTTCATGGACAGCCTGAATTCGCCGGATATAGAAGATTATCTTCAGGTTTCAGATTCGCGCCCGGGAGACGCTTATTTTATAAACTCACGCCGGATACACGCGATAGGAGCGGGAAATCTACTCCTGGAAATACAGCAGAACAGCGACACTACTTTCAGGGTCAGCGACTGGGGACGGGTTGACGAAAACGGCAAATCCCGTGAACTCCATCTGGAAAAAGCCCTGAAGTGCATTGATTTCATGGACAGGACTTCATCCCGTATAGCCGGGGTTTCGGACGCCATGGCCCACAACAGAAAATTCCCCATCATAAACAAATGCCCGTTTTTCAGAGTGGATGATCTCCGTCTCGTTGAAAAATGGCAGGACACAACCCAGGCGGCCGGCAGTTTCAACCTCATTACCGCTATAAACTATCCGGTTACGGTGGGACGCGATGAAAAAATGACAAGGGTCGAGCCAGGTTCCACATGCCTTATCCCGGCTTCTTTTGGAAGATACTCAATCATTCTCGAAAAAGAAGATGAAACCACTACTGTTTTAAAAACCACTTTATAAAACGCGAGTTTCCCGATATGAACTTTCTTTGTGTTGCAGACTTAAAAGACTATTTACTCAAAAACAATACAGGCGCTGAAATTCCACCGGACTGGGACATAAAGCCTGAACAGTGTCCTCAGGGAATGGAAGGGGACATCACCGTAAATTGTTTCCGCCTTGCCGGAATCTTAAAGCAGAAACCTGATAAAACGGCAGATACGGCTGTGGACTTTCTGAAAAATCATCCCGATGTACTGAAAGCCGAAAAAATAAAAGCCTTTGTAAACATAACCCTTAAAGCTGAAGCTCTTTTCCGAGATTCGATTTCTGATATATCAGCGCTTCTGAATTCCGCGGAACTTCCCTCAGAAAAACGCAGGCGCGTACTTATTGAATATTCCGCGCCGAACACGAACAAGCCCCAGCACTTGGGCCATGTGCGGAACAATACTCTCGGCATGTCCCTGGTTTCCCTTATGAAGAGAATTGGAAACGATGTAATCCCTATAAATCTCGTCAATGACAGAGGCATTCATATATGTAAATCAATGATCGCGTATCAGCGTTTTTCCAACGGCGAAACGCCTCAGTCATCCGGCATAAAGGGCGACCATCTGGTCGGAAAATATTATGTGCGTTTCAATGAGGAATTGAACGTTCAGCTGAAAGAGCTCAAAAAAGAAAAACCGGAACTCGCCGTAAAGGATGACGAGGAACTTTTTCTTCTCACTGAAATAGGCGCGGCAACACAGAAAATGCTTCAGGACTGGGAAGCCGGCGTCCCTGAAGTAATCGCTCTCTGGAAAAAAATGAACGGATGGGTTTTTGAGGGCTTTGACGAAACCTACAGGCGCCTGGGGGTAAAGTTCGCTCATACATATCTCGAAAGCGAAACATACCTGTCCGGAAAAGAATTTGTTTCCGGGGGCTTTGACAAAGGCATATTTTTCAAAAAGGAAAACGGCGCGATTGCCGTGGACCTCGACAAGCTCGGCGAAAAAGTTCTCCTGCGTTCGGACGGGACAAGCGTTTATATAACTCAGGACATCGGGACAACTGTAAAAAAATACGAGGATTACAAGCCTGAAGTCCAGATATGGGTTGTCGGAGATGAACAGGTACTGCACTTCAAAATGCTTTTCGCTATATTGAAGAAAATGGGCTATCAATGGGCCGACAATCTTCACCACTTGGCTT